>Ga0187782_10000510_pt1 | contig 26400 bp, 21 predicted proteins | sample 0715_SJ02_MP15_2_FD_132454 | JGI IMG/M metagenome (GOLD analysis project Ga0187782, IMG submission 132454) | Tropical peat soil microbial communities from peatlands in Department of Meta, Colombia - 0715_SJ02_MP15_20_MG | ecosystem: Environmental > Terrestrial > Soil > Wetlands > Peat | place... | reverse complement strand
CTAGTGTCCTGAGTCACAGGTTCGTTGAATAATTCAGCCCGCGGAGCGGGCGGCAGCGAGTAGCCCACGGCGTAAGCCGTGGGTCGTGCGAGCTCACCCTCTCCCCCGTCCCCTCTCCCGCCCAGCGGGAGAGGGGTGCTGAAGGCGGGGTGAGGGCCATGTAACCCAGGGCTTACGCCCTGGGCTACTCTATGCCGCCCCTGACGGGGCTCTTCGGAAGGGTCGAGCCTGAGAAAGACATTTGTTAACGAACTGATGACTTAGGACACTAGCCGGATTTCGTGTTATATTGGGGATTCGTGTAGGGCTTAAGACTTGTGACCGCGGCGTGATTTAACATGGAACAAAAAGATAGAAGCGCAAGCGGCGACGACCGCCGCCAGTACGTGAATTTCTCCTTCTACAAAGTCGACCCGCTCTGGCGGCGGTTGTCCAGCGATGAGCGCCAGAGGGGCAAGTGTGAGTTTGTGGAAGTGGTGAAGAACTCCGAACAGGACTTTATCGTGGTCGCCTACTCGCTGGTGGGCATCCGCGGAGATTGCGATTTCATGCTCTGGCGCATCGGCTATGATCCGCTTAAGCTCCAGGAGATGAGCGCACAGCTTTTGTCGACGGGATTGGGCAAGTACCTGGCCAATCCCTACTGCTATTTCTCCATGACCAAGCGCTCGGTTTACGTCGATAAGCACACGCACGAAGGGCAGGAGGGAACACGGCTTAAGTTAGTTCCCGGCCAGTTCAGGTACCTGTTCGTTTACCCTTTCGTGAAAAGCAAAGCCTGGTACCGGCTCACTAAACACGCCCGCCAGGGCATGATGGACGAGCATATCGAAATCGGCCACAAATATCCCACCGTGAGGTTAAACACCACTTACAGCTTTGGCTTAGACGATCAAGAATTTGTAGTGGCGTTTGAAAGCGACAAGCCTGAGCACTTTGTAGACCTGGTGATGGAACTTCGCCACAGCGAAGCCACCAGTTACACGGTGCGCGATACCCCCACCTTCTCCTGCATTCATCGCGAACTGACGGAAGTCCTGAACCTACTTGGAGGGTAGGCGCCACGAGGATGGCCCGCAAACTCAAGTCAACCAAGATACCGAATGATGCCGCGCGAGCGTCTCGACCTGCGCGGCCGCGGGACAGGCATGCCGCCAACCCGCGACCGCGGGGACACGCAACTGCTGCAGGGTCGTCCAAAACGACGGCGCCACGACGTAAGGCCAAGCCGAAGGCAGAGTATACTTCCCCCGAACGCCTGCATCCGATCTTTGCGGCGCTCGACAAACTGTTCCCGCACGCGCAGTGCGCCTTGCACCACAAGAATGCCTTCGAACTCCTGGTGGCTACAATCCTTTCCGCCCAGTGTACGGACGAGAGAGTGAACAAGGTCACGCCCCACCTATTCCAGACATACCCCACCCCGCAGGACTTTGCGGCCTTGTCGCAGCCGGTTCTGGAAAATGAAATCCGCTCGACGGGGTTCTACCGCAATAAAGCCAAGAGTATCATCGGGGCGTCCAAGAAAATCGTGACGGATTTCGGCGGGCAGGTGCCTCGCACGATGGAGGAGATGCTAACTCTGCCGGGGGTGGCGCGAAAGACCGCCAATGTCGTGCTGGGAACCGCTTATGGCATCCCCACGGGCGTCGTGGTGGACACCCACGTATTCCGCATTGCACACCGCCTGAAGCTCTCCGATGAGGGGACGCCCGAGAAAGTCGAGCAGGACCTGATCAAACTCGTTTCCCCCGAGCGGTGGATCTTGTTCGGCCATCAAGTAATCTGGTTTGGTAGGAAGATCTGCGCGGCGCGCAAGCCGCTGTGTACGGAGTGCCCGCTCGAGACCATTTGCGACGCGCCCGACAAGACTGTGTGAATCAGGTCGACAGCTTAGCCATAGCTCGGACGAGTTCGGGCGGAGGAGTAAAGGTCACTTTTTCTTCCATCGCTTCGATTTCAGCTATCTCATCCACTCCCCGTGCCCGGAAGTAGGCCACCACCTCCTGCACCAAATGCTCAGGAGCTGAAGCTCCCGCAGTGATGGCCACACAAGTTGCGTTCTCGAGCCAGGCCGGGTCAATCTTCGTCGCGTCTTCAATGAGGTAAGCGCGTGCTCCTGACATCTCCGCCACTTCTCGAAGGCGCCTGGAATTCGAGCTATTCTTCGAGCCCAGGACCAGGATCACGTCCGCCCGCTGAGCCAGGAGCTTTACCGCAGTCTGGCGGTTCTGGGTGGCGTAGCAGATGTCGTCGCTGGCAGGATTCACCAGTTTGGGGAAGCGACGCCGCAAAACCTCGATGATCTCTCGCGTGTCGTCTACGCCCAGCGTGGTTTGGGTGGTGACGGCGACACGCTCGGGATCCGCCACTTGAACTGCTTCGGCCTCTACCACGCTGCTCACCAACTGCGTGCACCGGGGAGCTTCACCCATGGTCCCGATAATCTCATCATGCCCGGCATGCCCGACCAGGATGATGGATAGGCCCTCGCGTGCGAATCGGACAGTCTCCATGTGAACTTTCGTCACCAGAGGACAGGTGGCGTCAATCACCCGCAGTCGTTTAGATTCGGCTTCGGCGCGCACGTCCGGCGAGACCCCGTGGGCGCTAAAGATCACCACGGCTCCCGAGGGGACCTGCTCGATCTCCTCGACGAATACTGCGCCCTTGGACGCGAGCGATTGGATGACGTGCTTGTTGTGGACAATTTCCCGCCGGACATAAACAGGCGCCCCGTAAAGTTCGAGCGCCATGTGCACAACGTCGATGGCTCGGTCCACACCCGCACAGAAACCGCGCGGTCTGGCGAGCAAGAGCTTTCTGAGTTTCGCACCCACTCTTTGTTTTGCCTCATCCAAAGGAACGACTCTTCGCGAGTTTTTATGCTAGCAGATTCCGCCTGGCGGGTCAAAAGCGCATGAGTAGCCTCGGCGGACCACTGCGGACGTAGCGGCGGGTTTGCAAAGCGCATCTCGCCCGCCGGTGCTAGCGCGCCCCAGGCTGACATCGAGGCTGAATAGATCAAGTAACAATATCCTCACCGCCATCCACACGAATGACATTACCTGTAATCCAATAAGTGCGGTCATCCATCAAGGCAACGATGGCGGAAGCCACGTCGTCAGGGGTAGTGAGTCGGCCGCCAGGGTTGCGCATCCTGGCAAACTCAGACAGCTTTTCGATGCCTGGAATCTTGCTGGATCCGGGGGTAATCGTCACACCCGCCTGAATCGCGTTCGCGGTGATACCGTGCGGCATCAGTTCATAAGCCAGTTGGCGGATATGCGACTCGAGGACAGCTTTGGCGGCGGAGACGGGGCCGTAGTTCGGAATCACGCTGTGCCCGCCGGCGCTGGTCATGGCATAAATGCGGCTCCCGCGCCCCAGCATCTTACGCCGAAATACATCCTGGACCCAGTAGACGAGATTGTTCCCCATCACATCCACCGTCATATCCATCTGCAATTGGGTCAATTCATCCTCGGGCGATTCCGCGAGGTAGGCCTTCAGCGATCCGAAAGCGACGGAATGAAGAAAGACCTTGATGAAATGGCTGCCGCCTTTCTTTTCCCAATGTTCCTGCATGCGGCCCAGCGACTCCGCGCGTTTGACAGGATCCGCAGCATTGATATTGAAAAATAGAACCTCGCGGCCAGTCTGCTGAATGCCGCCGATTACCTGCTCCACTTGGGGCATATTCGAGCGCCGATCAAAATGCACACCAAAAATGTTCATTCCTGCGCGCGCCAGCGCCAGACTGGTGGCCGCGCCGAAACCGCTGGATGAACCGACGATCAACCCCCAGGGCGTGGGTCCCGTTTCTGTCATATGTGTTTTTCTCCGAGTGTTGGACTGCCCCAACTCTGATTGACGATTGACGATGGTCGATTGACGATTAACAATTCACCAGGGCGTTCCACGTCTTCCGCACCCGACGATCAACGACGCTATGGCAGTCGACAATCCTCCATCATGCGCATTCGCTCTGAGCGACGATGCTCGACCCTCGACTGCCTGCTGCTGCCGGCCCCGACTGTGCCTTGCAATCGACAATCGACGATCGTCAATCGTCAATCAATTCGACCGTGATGCGGCGTTGGTCAGGCCCCAGATGCTCGAGGCGAACGCGCAAATATGGCCGCGGAACTTCCTCGCCGAACTTCTCGCCCCACTCGATCAGCACCGTCGTCTCTCGCTCCAGCAAATCCTCCAAGCCCAACGTGGCCAAGTCGCGTGCCCCATCGACGCGGTAAAGGTCCACGTGATAAGCCTTGCCGGCGCCGTGCTCGTGCACCAAAGTGAAGGAAGGGCTCGTCACTTCATCCTCGGGAATCGAAGCCAAAGTGGCCAAGATGCCTTTTACCAGCGTCGTCTTGCCGCTTCCCAACTCTCCTTCCAACAATACCAGGCAAGGCGGTTTAAGTTCTTTCCCCAACTCGCGTCCGAAGCTCACGGTTTCTTCGGGCGAATGCGTGACCATAGAACAGTGACGAGTGATGAGTGACGGGCCAGAAGACAATCGATCCGCAGTGTTGGATTCATCAGCCATCGCTTATCACTCGTCGCTGCTTTCCCTGACACCGGAAACCCGCTTTTCCCGCTCGCTACTCTTCCCTGGCACCTGACACCCGGCACCTCGGACCTGCTTTTCCGGCTCGTCACTCGTCACTCGTCACTTGTCACTCGTCACTGCTTTGTAGGCCTTGGGCAAGGCAGCGATCAAGTCACCTGCGATGAGTGAAGCCTGCCCCATTTCTTTTTCCGCCAGATCGCCTGCCAAACCGTGCAGGAATACGGCCGCTGCCGCCACCTCGCTGATCGGCCGATCACGGTATTGTGCCACAAGCCCCGCAACGAGGCCCGTCAGAACGTCGCCAGTCCCGCCCGTAGCCATGCCGGGATTGCCGGTCGGGTTCACCCAAACATTGCCGCCGGGCGCGGCCGTGAGTGTGCGAAAACCTTTCAGGACCAGGTTGACGTTGTACTTGGCGGCAAATCCACGCGCGTGCTCGACGCGGTGCGCTTGAATTTCCGGGATAGTTAAGCCCGCGAGCCTGCTCATTTCGCCGGGGTGAGGTGTCAACACCGCCGGTGACAGATCTCCGCCCGATTGAAACTTGTCCATGCATCCCGCGAAGGCATTGAGGCCATCGGCATCCAAGACCACCGGGAGCCGGCGACGGTTGACCAGCGTCCGGACCAGTTCGGCCGTCTCGGGTACGCCCCCCAGCCCTGGGCCGATAGCCAGAACCGACTTGCCCTCCATCAACCTGTCCAAGCGTCCGTAGTCGAGCGCGCGCAGTGAAATCGTGCCGGCTTCCGTTTCCGGAAGCGGCTCAGTCATGTATTCCATTCCCAGCGAAGCGATGGTTGGTAGGGCGCTCGCCGCGCTGGCCACAGTCACCAGCCCTGCCCCGGCACGCAGCGCCGCACTTGCCGCCAGCGCCGCCGCTCCGGTCTTCCCCACCGAACCCGCCAAAATCAACACGTGGCCGTAATTCCCCTTATTTGCATCTGGCTTTCGAGGCCGCGTTAACCAGGCGAAGTCCGCACTGCTGGCGAGATTTAAGAGAAGATCCGGATCGTTTTCCAGAGCCTCCGGCGGCGTTCCGATTTGCCGAACCAACCACTCTCCCACGCATTCACACGCCGGCGGAAAGACGTGGGCGATTTTGGGAGCGGTGAAAGTAACGGAAAAGTCAGCCCGCACGTGCTCACCAACCAGATCGCCGGAGTCGGCGGAGATTCCGGAAGGCAAGTCTACGGCCACCACCTGCGCGGCAGCCAAAACCGCATTGACGTCTCGAGCCACCTGCAACAGCAGCCCTCCGAGCGGTTTGCTGAGTCCCGTTCCCAACAGGGCGTCGACCGCAAGCGTCGTTCCCTCCAGGCTCGCCTTGATCGCCTGCCAGGCTTCCGGACTTTCGACCACCTCGGGCATCCCGGAAGCCGCCAGCCGCTCGAGATTCACTGCGGCATCGCCTTGTATCTTGGCGGGATCTGCAAACAGGAGCACCCTTGGATTCAGCCCCTGCTCGCGCAGCATCCGTGCCACGACCAGACCGTCGCCTCCGTTGTTTCCACGCCCGCACAGGATCAGGACTCGCTGCTGCTCAAGCGGGCCAAAGCGCTGCGCCAGAAACTCCGCGACCCCGCGTCCGGCGTTCTCCATGAGTGTCAAGCTGGGAACGCCGTAGCGCTCGGTGGTCAGCCGGTCGATGCGTTGCATCTCTTGAGCAGTGAGAATCTTCATCTTGGCAGTCGTCAGTCGTCAGCTGTAAGTTCTCAGTTTTCAGTTTCAGTACCCACCTGCCAAGGCGTCGTCAGTGACGTTGCCGAACTGGCGACCGGCAGACAACCAGGGACTGAGAACTGACAACTGAAAACTGATAACTCTTAAAGCATCCACCCGCCGCTAACATTGAGAACTTGGCCGGTGATGAAGGCTGCTTCCTCCGAAGCAAAGAACTTGACGGCTTCCGCGATGTCACGTCCGGTGGCTGGACGGCCCACCGGGAATCGGGCATCGACCAGCTTCTTTGCTTCTTCCAATGATAATGCCTTTTCATCAATTACCGGAGGATTAACGACGTTGACGGTAATCCCGTTCCGGGCCTCCTCCAGCGCCACGGATCGAGAGAAGGCCACCAACCCGGCTTTGGCTGCCGAGTAGGCGGATATCTTAGCCTGCCCGAAGGCTCGCTCCGCTCCCACCGAACCCAGGTTGATGATTCGCCCCCAGCGCTTCGGCCGCATGACCGGCACGGAAAACTTGGTAGTGTAAAAGACGCTGAACAGGTTGGAAGCCACCACGGAATGCCATTCCTCCAAGGTCGATTCCAGAAGCGGCTTCCACTCGAACACGCCAACGTTGTTGACCAGAATATCCAGCCGGCCAAACCGGCCCACGATCGCCTCGACCAATTCCTCGACGCGCTTGGGATCGGTGACGTCCGTGGGGAAGACCACCCCTTCGGCTGCCGCCGCACGCAGCTCATCAGCGACTTTTTGGGCCGCCAATTTATTGGTTCGGTAGCTGATCGCTACCCTTGCGCCCGCCCGGCCCAACGCGAGCGCTATCTCCTTCCCGATGCCCCGTGAGGCGCCGGTGACTAAGGCTACGCGGTTACGCAGAGACAAACTGAAGCTCCCTGAATTGTGATCACTTGATGAAGTCTAACGAAGTCGAAAGTCGAGAGTCAAGAGTCGAGAGTCAAAGGTCGAGAGTCAAGAGTCGAGAGTCAAAGGTCGAGAGTCGAAAGTCGAGAGTCGAGAGTCGAAAGTCAAGAGTCGAGAGTCGAAAGTCGACAGCCAACGAGCAAGCTCGCAGCTGTCAACCCTCTCGACTCTCAGCTTTTGACTCTCAGCTCTTCACTCTCAACTCTCGACTCTCGACCTTTGACTTTCGGCTCCTCACTCTCAACTCTCGACTCTCGACTCCCCCTCACTCCGACGCCTTCGCCACCAGCAGCGTCATATCATCCTGGAGTTCCGGGCTGCCCGTCCAATCACTCACGCTGCGATATATCTCCTCCGTCAGAGTCTGCGGCGGAGCGTTGACGGCGCGGCGCACCACCGCGAGCAAACGCTCTTCCCCGAACTCCTCGCCATAAATATTCTCCGGTTCGGTGATCCCATCGGTGAACGCCAGAAGCAGGTCGCCGGGCTGAATTTGAATCTCCGCCTGCTCGAAGGTCATGGGAGAGAACAGGCCCACCACGGTGCCACCGGCGCTGAGGCGCTCGACCTTGCCTCGACGGAACAGTACGGGCGGCAGGTGACCCGCGTTGGTGTAGGTCAGGCGGCGGGTGGCCGAGTCATAAACAGCGAAGAAGAAGGTCACGTATTTTTCCCGGGGCGTGCTCTCAAAAACCTGAACGTTCAGCCTGTTCACCACCGCCGAGGTTGAGAGCGGCGATCTCAGCGAGCCGCTGCCGGGCGCGACGCCGTTGTAGAACTGAGCGCGCAGCGCAGATTGGATGGCGGCCATGAGCAGGGCGGCCGAGATCCCTTTGCCACTGACGTCTCCTAGCACCAGGCAAACCTTGTCGTCGCCGAGCTTGAGGAAGTCATAATAGTCGCCGCTCACTGAGCGCGCCGCTTTGCAGACTCCGTAGAGCGCCAAGCCGGGAACTTCCGGCGCCGAGCGTGGAAACAACTGTGTTTGAACTTCGCGAGCGATCTCGAGCTCGCTCTGCAGACGAAGCCTCTCTTCCGATTCGCGCAGCAGGCGCTCGACGGAGGCGGTCATGCTGTCAAAAGCCTCACCCAGGGCGCTGAGCTGATCGGTGGCTGGGACGCCGATGCGGTAGGAGAAATCACCTTTCTTCACGCGCTCTGTGGCGCTATAAAGCCTGTTCACGGTGTGGGTAATCGAACGTGTCAAACGTATTCCGATGAAGAGCGCGATACACTCGATGACGAGGAGGACGACGCCGACGACCTTGAACAGAGTGACGTAGAGATCGGAATATTCGCCCTGAGTTTGCAGAAGGCGGCGGTTCAGAGCCATGACCCTGGAACTGACGTAAACGAAAGCGGGCGCGGCCAGCTTTTTTTGCACTTCACCCTGCCAAGCGATGGGATCGAGTGACGACGTCCCAACGACCGTGTAGTCAAACCGAAAGGCCGGCTCCGGCAGCCTTATCCGTCTCGAGTTGATGCTGCCCGTCTGGTCATAGGCCCCCTGCGGTGTCTCGATGCGCACGTGCATACCGGGGCCTTGCGGCTTGAGCCCCTCTTGTGCCGGTTCGGTGGTCATCACGCCGACGGGTCCTATGCCCTCTCCCGCCAGATCGAGTAGTTCCGACGTAAAAGGTTGAGAAAGGATGATGACCAGATCGCCGGCCGCCGTCGCGCCGCGATCGATGGAACGTAAAGCGAGTTGGCTGCCATCGGTTACAACACCCGCAAACTCTTCCTGCTTGAACCAGGCTGGAACGATCACGGGTGATTGAACCCTGGTTCCATCCAAGTGAAAAGCCCGAAATTGCGATCCCATCCAGAGGGTCACTTCCAGGCCGGGATAACTGACAGCATGCCGTTGCAATTCTCTCACGTAGAAGTTCTGAAGCCGGTCCAAAGTCTCATCGGAGATGGAGGGGGAATTCAAGTGGGCTTCGTGCGCCACGACTCGATTAACTTGCTGCAGGGCTGAAAAGCGCTCGCGCAGGTCCTCCCTTACGAGGAGTGCAGCGAACTGGCCGCCCATAATGAAAATGCCAATCAGCTCCAAAATCCCAATCAGCAGGATGGGAACAATAGCGATGAAGACGTAAGCCACGATCAGCCGCCGCGTGAGCCGCCACAGCAGGCGACGACGGACGAATCCAACAAGGCGCCCCAGGTAGTAAACGCCGCAGACTGTGCCTGCGATCCAGAAAAACACCCAGAGCAGCACGGGAGCGCCGGCGGTGAGCCGGTCAACGCTCCACAAAACCGCGCCGTACGCCAAAACCCAGACCGTGAGGCGCGCCATGCGGTGCGTCCGGTATTCCCGCAGCAAGACTTTAAGCAGCGCATTCAACATCAGGAATGTACCGGCGTACTTTCTCTAGGAACTGGAGGGTTTTGCAGGACGCTGCGGCGGCGGCCGTAGCTGAAGTAAATCACCAGCCCGATCACCAGCCATACCACCAGACGCAGTTTCGTCATCGGGGATAGACCGATGATCAGAGCACCCGAGAACAGGATGGCCAGAATCGGCACCAGCGGCACCAGCGGCGTCTTGAACGGACGCTTCAATTCGGGATGCGTCCTCCTCAGGACCCACACCCCCGCACTCACCAGCATGAAGGCCAACAGCGTTCCGACGCTGGTCATTTCATCCAACACGCTGAGCGGCACGAGCGTGGCCAGCACCGCCACGAAGAGACCCGCCACGATAGAACTTTTGTATGGTGTGCGAAAGCGAGGATGAATCGCGCTCGCCCAGGGCCATAGCAGCCCGTCGCGCGACATCGAATAGAACACCCGCGACTGTCCCAACAACATCACGAGCATGACGGTCGCCAACCCTGCCAAGGCCCCAAGCTCAACCAGAAAAGTCGCCCACTGTTGTCCGGTAGCGCGAATTCCCACCACGACCGGATCGGGAACATTCAGTTGGGTGTAAGGGACAAGGCGCGTCAGAAGTCCCGAAACCAGGATATAAAGGACCGTGCAGATCACGAGCGACCCTAGAATGCCAAACGGCATGTCTTTCTTCGGATTCCTGGCTTCCTGAGCCGCCGTGGAAACTGCGTCAAAGCCGATATACGCAAAGAATACGACCCCGGCCCCGCGTAAAATCCCGGACCACCCGAAGTGCCCTTGCTCCCCCGTATTGGGCGGGATGAACGGACGCCAGTAGTCCGGTTGCCACTTGTGGGCGAATAAAAACGCGGCGGCCAGCGCGATGAACAAGCACACCACGGCGACTTTGAGGATTACAATGGCCGTCGTGAAGTTGGCCGATTCTTTGATGCCGATCACTAGGATCGCGCTAATGGCCACGATCACCAGAAAGCCAATGTAGTCATAGGTCAAATGTACGTTTCTGCCGAAGAGAAGAAAGTCGGAATGGGGCATGGGCGGCAAGCCCCAACCAATATCCTTGAGAAACGCTCGCAGGTGCCCGCTCCAACCCACCGCAACCGTGGCCGCCCCAAAGGCATACTCCAGGATTAAGTCCCATCCGATAATCCAGGCCACCAACTCTCCCAGGGTGGCATAAGAGTACGTATATGCGCTGCCCGCAATGGGTATCATGGAAGCGAACTCGGCGTAACACAAGCCGGCGAAGGCACAGGCGATTCCTGCCAGGATAAACGAGAGCAGGATCGCCGGCCCGGCGAACTGCGCCGCAGCCTGGCCGGTAATTACGAAGATCCCTGCGCCGATGATCGCCCCGATGCCCAGTGTCAAAAGGTTGATCGGTCCCAGCGCGCGGCGCAAGCCGTGCTCCGATTCCACCGCTTCTTTCCGCAACTCGTCGATGCTCTTTGTTGCCCAAATACTTGGCATTTCGTCTCCTGCAAAACAGGGGCTGGGGGCTAGGGACTGGGGGCTGGGGTCCCGTAATTGCCGGGGATGATGAATCCCTCAGCCAATTCCCGCATCCTGACCCGGCACCCGACCCGATTTCCCCGGTCCGCACCTTCGTCTCAGATTCTCAGTTGACACGTTCGCCACAAATCGTCCGCGTTCTAGTCCCCAGCCCCTAGCCCCTAGCCCCTGCTTTTCTCCGCCACAAGAAATACACCGGCACACCCAGCGCCACAATACTAAGACCGGCAACGCTTCGACCGGTTTTGTGGGTGATGAGGGCCCACTCGACAAAGACGGCAAAAGCGATGTAGACGGCCGGCAGCACAGGATAGCCCCAGGCGCGGTACGGCCGCGGCGCCAGAGGACGGGTTCGTCTAAGTCGAAAAACACCCGCCAAAGTCAAAGCATAAAACAATACTACCGCGAAGATCACGTAATCCAACAGTTCGCTGTAAGTGCCGGTCAAGGTCAAGAGGCAAGCCCAGGCCGCTTGTACGACCAGGGAAACCGCCGGGGTGTGATGTACGGGGTGCACGGTGCCCACGGCGCGAAAGAACAGGCCATCCTTGGCCATGGCGTAATAAACGCGGGCCCCGGTCAGGATCAGACCATTGATGCAGCCGAAGGTTGAAATCATGATCGCCGCGGCCATCAGAGTGGCGCCCTTTCCGCCCAGCATCACCTGCGCCGCGGCCGTAGCAACCCTGTCTTCCGCCGCGTATTGGATGCCGCGCCCGAGCGGCCCGGAAGCCATGGGGGAGCCAGCGAAGGGCAGAACGCGAAGGTAGATCCAGTTACAGGCCACATACAGAGAACAAATCGTGGCTGTCCCGACAAACAGCGCCAGGGGCAAATCCCGGCGCGGGTTGACAATTTCGCTGCCGGTAAAGGTAACGTTGTTCCAGGCGTCCGAGGAAAACAGCGGCCCTACCAAGGCCACCGAAAGAATGGTCAAGGTACCCAGGTTCCAATGTACACCACCCCAGAGGCTTTGCTGCTGGACGCTGACGACGGGGTGAGAAGTCGACCACCAGAGCCCTAGAGCCACGAGACCTAAAAGCGTAGCCACCTTCAGAGTGGTAAAAACATTCTGCACCCACGCCCCGAGGCGCAACCCAAAGATGTTCAGAACGCTTAGAAAGAGCAGGGCGAGAACCGCCACCAGTTGTTGCGAGGAGAGGGTTAAAGCCAGCGAGTGGTGAAACGCCTCAACGTGTCCGAGGTCGATCAAATGATTTTGCGTCGAGACCCAGGGCACCAGCACTCCGAGGAATTTACCGAAGGCCACCGCCACGGCGGCCATTGTCCCGGTCTGGATCACCAGGAAGAGCGTCCAGCCGTACAGAAACCCAAACAGCGGCCCGAAGGCCTCGCGGAGGTAGATGTATTGCCCTCCCGCGGTGGGCATCATTCCGGCCAACTCACCGTAAGTCACCGCCGCCGCTATGGTCATCACTCCGCTGACTACCCAACAGAGCAGCAAGAGGCCAGGAGATTCGACCTCGCGGGCGATCTCGGCAGCCACAATGAAAATCCCCGAGCCGATCATCGAGCCCATCACAATGGTCGTACAATCGTAGAGGCGTAGACCCTTTACGAGCTCCGGGAAAGCTGTTTGCGACGTCGTGTTTAAGGAGGTGGAACTTGCCATGTCACGCCAACCAAACATTGATCAATTACGATTTGCTGTTCTTTGTGGCCCCCGTGCTCTCTGTGGTAAAAGCTTTTCACCACAGAGAGCACAGAGAACACAGAGATCGAATCTGCGGCTCTTCTAATCAGCCAAAACGCTTAGGAACTCCAGGGCGCGGGTTTGAATGTCAGGTGCGTTCAGGAGATCGCCAATCACCGCGATGGAGTCCGCCCCGGCGGCGAGGACGTCACGTGCGTTCCGCAATGTAATTCCGCCGATGGCTACCAAGGGTTTTCTGGTAGCACGCCTCGCCTCCCGCAGGCCCTCTAATCCAACGACGGGGTCGGGATGCTCTTTGCCGCTCGTTGGAAAGACCGGACCAAAAGCGATGTAATTCGCGGTCGTGTGGTCGGCCTCGAGGACTTGTTCCAGTGAATGAGTCGAGCACCCAATCCACTGCTGCAACGCAAGAACCCGGCGCGCCTTCTCGACGGGTAAGTCGTCCTGGCCCAGATGGACTCCTTCCGCGCCCACAGCCCGCGCCACGTCTGCGCGGTCGTTGACGATCAAAACGCAGTCGGACTTTTCAAGTACCTGCCTAATCTCGACGCTGGTGGCATAGAGTTGGCGCGCGGAGGCGCGCTTATCGCGAATTTGCAGGAGCCGCACACCCGCCACCAGGAGCTCCCGCGCTGCCGCAGACGGTGAACGGCCGCCCACCCTGGCGGGGTCGATAATGGCGTAGAGGCGTGGGATCGAGAAGCTCATGGGCACCTATAGAGCTTTGGAAGGTAGAACTTGCCTCCCGCTCGTCTAGCGACCTCATCCTGCAGCCCGGGTACAGCGAACCCAGAGGCTGGGGACGGCAAGCCTTCACCCTACAACTGGTGGCGCCCCTCAAATGATATCCGTGCCGTTCTTAATGAAGCGCCGGAGGAAGTGCGTGTCAAATTCCCCTGAGCGAAAATCCGGATCAGCCATGATTTTCTGGTGTATGGGAATGCCCGTGGCGACCCCCTCGATGATGAACATTTCCAGCGCCCGCCCCATCCTGGTAATGGCCTCCGTGCGATCATTGCCGCATACCACCAGCTTGGCAATCAGCGAATCGTAATAGGGCGGGATCACTGATTCCGCATAAGCGGCGGTGTCTACCCTAACGCCGGTTCCACCCGGAGCGTGAAAGGCCGTCACCTTGCCGGCTGAAGGAGCAAAGTTCTCGGGGTGCTCGGCGCAAATCCGGCACTCAATCGCATGTCCGGTGAGTCCGACCGCTTTCCCGCCAAAGTTGAGATGATCGCCGGCGGCAATGCGAATCTGCATCTTGACCAGGTCGACTCCCGTCACCATCTCAGTCACGGCATGTTCGACCTGGATGCGGGTATTCATCTCCATGAACCGGAGGTCGCGATTCTCGTCCATGAGAAATTCGACCGTGCCGGCGCTGGTGTAGCCGATTTTTTGCAGCGCCTCAACGACCTGCAACCCCACTCGCTCCCGCGTCTCCGGGTCAATCTGTGTGGACGGAGATTCCTCGACCAGTTTCTGGTGGCGGCGCTGAATCGTGCATTCGCGCTCGCCGAAATGCACCACCTTGCCGTACTGGTCGCCCAACACTTGAAATTCGATATGACGAGGCGACTCGATGTGCTTCTCGAGGTAGACGTCGGCGGTGCCAAAAGAGGCGGCAGCCTCATTCTGCGCGGTCTGGATAGCGTGCAGCAACTCGTCGGGCGTTCGCACGATGCGCATGCCACGCCCGCCCCCTCCGGCCGAGGCTTTCACCATGACGGGATATCCGATGCCCTCGGCCTCCTCGAGGCCCATCGCTTCGGAGCGAAGAATGTCTGAGCCGGGAAGAACCGGCAGACCAAGCTCCGCCATCGCCCGGCGCGCCTGGTTCTTGTCCCCCATCATCCGCAAGACGTCCGGACGCGGACCGATGAAGATCAAATTGGAGGCCTGGCAAACCTCGGCGAAGTAGGCGCTCTCCGCTAGAAACCCATACCCTGGATGGATCGCCTCCGCACCGGTAATTTCAGCGGCCGAAATGATGCTCGCTACATTCAGATAGCTGTCCGCGCTGCGCGGCGGGCCGATGCACACGGCCTCATCTGCAAAGCGCACGTGGAGCGAATACCGGTCGGCTTCGGAGTAGACGGCGACCGTCTCGATACCCAGCTCCTTGCAGGCGCAGATCACCCGTAACGCGATTTCACCACGATTGGCTATAAGGATCTTCTTGAACATACCGAAGCTGGAAACTCGAAATTCGAAATCCGAAATTCGAAAAACGATGATTCGAGTTACGAATTTCGCATTTCGATTTTCGAATTTCGATATCCTGTCACTTCCCGCGCGAGGGCTTGATAGCGAACAGCGACTGCCCGTACTCGACCGGCTGACCGCTTTCCACGTAAACGCGGGTTATCTCACCCGCCACCTCAGCCTCCAGTTCGTTCATCAGCTTCATCGCTTCAATGATGCAGAGGACCTGGCCTAATTGCACCGTATCCCCGACTTTGACGAAGGGCGGAGCGTTGGGCGAGGGGGCGGCGTAGAAGGTCCCCACGATCGGAGACTTCATGACATACAGATCTTCAGCCGATTCCGAAGTCGTTTCGCCTGTGCTGGTTGCCTCCTCCGGAATCGGTTCGCGCGGGGCGGCAGGGGGCGCGGCAGGCGGCATCAGTGGAAGAGCCGTCGGATCAGCCGCGTAGGCTTCGCCGCCACCCGCATTCGAGGCCAGGTAGTTTCCGCGCTTGACCCGAATCTTCACGCCCGCTTGTTCGATCTCAAACTCACTCACCTGGCGCTCTATCAGCACGTCGATCAGCCGCTCGATTTCTTTCAGTCCCCAGGCCTTTTCGCTTCCTGCGATGCTGCGCGGTGATTTCTTTCCGGCCATTGGCATCATTCTCCGAACACGCCTATCGTGGTATTAGGAGGAGCGGTTCGCAAAATGACCGCTTCGATTCTAGTCGACTACCCACAAATCTTTTGGGGCTGGGGTGAGGATTTCCGGTCCGGCGGGTCCTACCCAGATGGTGTCTTCAATGCGAATTCCGCCCCAACCTTCCAAATAAACCCCAGGCTCGACGGTCACGACATGGCCTGTTTGCAGCCGAGTCTTCTCTCCCCTTGCCAGACGGGGCATCTCGTGAGTCTCCAATCCCACCCCGTGACCTGTGCTATGCGTAAAAAACCGGGCCAGTCCCCGCTCCGCGAGGGTACGCCTTGCCACCGCGTCAACTTGACTTGCGCGCACGCCCGCCCGCGCCGCCCGGGCCGCTCTCTCCTGCGCCGCGGCGACGGTGTCAAAAAGGCGGCGGACGCGCCCAGGAGGCTCTCCCAGGTACACGGTGCGGGTCATATCCGCGGCATAATTGCCCAGTATAGCACCGAGATCGAGGATAACCAATTCATTTTGCCTCAGTAACTTGCGGGAGGGACGCGCGTGGGGCAACGCGGCGCGCGCTCCCGACGCCACAATCGTCTCAAACGCCGCACCCTCTCCACCCTTCTTCCTCATTCGGTATTCGATTTCCGCGCTGAGCTCGCACTCACTCACTCCCGGTCGAATGATCCCCAGCAGGTCTCCAAAAACCTCGGCAGTGATTAGCCCCGCGCCGCGAATCTTCGCCACTTCGTCTTCATCTTTTACCGCCCGCAGGTTCTCCACCAGCCCCGTCACGGGTACGAACTTGACATCCCGGCCGGTCTTCTGCCGCAGCCGCGAAAAGTCAGCACAAGTCAGGTGGGCTTCCTCATAGCCCAGCCGTCGAACCTTCTGAGCTTTCAGCCATGCCGCTACCGCCTTCTGAAGTCCCTCCCTCTCCTCAATCACTTCAACGCCGCGAGCTTCCGCCTGGGCCTGCAAGGTGTAGCGCGGGTCCACCCAGAGGATGGCTCCGCGCGAGTCGAGGAGGGCGACGCCGGCGGTGCCTCGAAAAGCGGTCAAGTAGTTAATGTTGACCTGGTTCGTGACCAGCAGGGCGGAAAGCTTGTGCTCCTCGAGCATCGCACGAAGAGCATTTTGCCTTCGGGCGCAAGCATCAGGAATCGAAGGTCGGGCGTCGGATGCCGGGTTTACGGCAGATGTCGGGCGTCGGGTGTCAAGTATCAGGTTCAGGCTCCCGTGGTTCTAACTGCTGAGCAATCTCGGAGAAACGAAGAAAAGCAACTCCTGATCGGAGTCCTGGACGTTGGTCGACTTAAAGAGATTGCCGAGAAGCGGGATATTTCCGAGCAAGGGTATTTGGGTGACCGAGTTCTGCCGCTGCGTCACCGTAACTCCGCCAAACACCACGGTTCCCCCGTCGGGTACCATCACCTGTGTGGTCGCTTGTTGAATATTGATGCTCGTGGCGGCATTGGTGACGATGCTGCCGGGAGTGGCGTTTTGCACTTCAATCTTCAGAAAGATGTGTCCGTCGTCGGTGACCTGCGGCAAGACGCTGAGTTTCAGCGTTGCATCCACATACTGGACCGAGATGGTGTTGTTGATGCTGGTTTGAACGGGTATCTGCGTGCCTTGTTGGACCATCCCCTGGGCGTTGTTCTGCGTGATGATGCTGGGGCGAGAGATGGTCTTCGCTTGGCTGCGGATCTCCGCGGCCGAGATCACGGCATCAATCAGGTAACGCTCCGAGAAGTTGGTAATCGCCACCACGCCAAAACCGCTTCCAGGATTCGCCGGAATGGTGTAGGTTGGGCTGCCCGGGACGGGAGGGGTGATGCTGGCGCCCGATCCGGTCTGCGCGGCGCCGCTTGTGGAACCCGAAGTATTGGCGGCCGTTCCCGTCAAAGCGGCTGACAAGGTTCTCTGAAAAGATGACGTGGCCAGCACGATCCGAGCCTCGATGGCCACTTGCTTGGTCTTGGTATCCAGCTTGGCAATCGTCTCCTCGACTTTGGGAATCTGCGCGGCCACGTCGGAGATGATGAGCGTGTTGGTGCGCTTGTCCACGAGGACCGACCCTCGCGGCGAGAGCGGTCCTGCACTGGAGTCGCGCTCGCTTCGCCCTGCGCCTCCCGACCACGTCTTTAAGAGCGTCGCGATGTCATTGGCACTGCCATAATTCACGGGACGGAAGATGGTGACCAGGGGGGCCGCCTTCAGCCGTTCAGCGGCCATCTTGTTGGCCGTCTCCTGCTCGGCCACGAGGGTCTCCAGCTTGGCGATGCGGAGAACGTTGCCTTCGAGGACCTTGCCCAGACCATTGTTTTTGAGCACAATATCCAGCGCTTGATCCCAAGGCACATTATCCAGGACCATCGTCACAGAGCCTGACACATTGGGGTCCACCAGAATATTTAATCCGCTGATCTCGTGGATGAGGCGGAAGAAATCTTTCAGATCGACGTCCTTCAAATTCAGTGAAATCGCTTCACCCGTGAAAGCCGGGCCGCTATTGCCGGCTGGCGCCGGAGTTGCACTCTCCGCGCCCCCGGGACTGGGCGCCATTGCCCCAGCATGCAAGACTTCCGCCGCCTGGGCGGCCTTTAGAGCTTCCGGGCTGGTCGGCAGCGGCGTCTGCTGCGGGGCCGCCTCGCCGCTGAGGGCGCGGGAGGGCACAGTACCGCTGTACCCAGTCGCCGGCATGTCACGCCGGGCAGCCAACTCGAGGCTGGGCGCTGAGGCGTGAGGCACGGCGCGGGGAGTCGAATTCTTGTGTGTTGGCGCGTCCGTCGCCGCTGCCGCACTCGCGCGTGCAGTTTCGTGTGGTGATGCCGGCGCAGGCGCCCCCGGTAAGACAGACGCCTCGTGCGGCAAAGTTGCCGTCCGACCCGCAGCCTCCAGGCCATTCGTGGAGCGTGGCTTCACCTCCAGACGCACTCCGCCTTCGTAGGCTTGAGCATCGAACACTGGATTGCCTTCGAGGTCGACCACCACGCGTACGATTTCAGGGCCACCGCTTTGGTACTGGCCCACCCTCACATCTTTCACTACCGACGAGGCGACGGGAATCACGCTTCGGCGCACTGAATTCGTCATCCCCTCGAAATCCAGCACCAGGCGGTCCGGGTGGTCGAAGCGATAGACACGGAACGTCGCCGACTTCGTCGTGGCCACATTAATCGTGAGTTCTCCCGCTGACCCGGGCGTGATTGAGATATCGGAAACCCGCGCCGGCTTTCCAACTGCTTCGAGCGGCGCCACACTCTTCAGCGCCGCGCCCTGCGGAATCTCTGCTTGCCGGCCGCCAGGACTCTGCGGCATTCCTGCCGCCAACCACGCCATCGCCAACCAAAAAGCGGTTAATCGTCTCATCTTCCTTCTCCAGGAGCTGAACCCAGCTTTATCTCCACTTCGTGGGTAGCTACCCGACCCCGTGAATCGAGGATGTTCTCGTTGAAATAGATAGCCTCCGGGGTGATCTTGCTGACCACGCCGTTATGCACCGCATCGTTGACCCGCAGGAAGTAAGCCCGTTTCGTGTAGTTGGTCACCACCGCGATCATGTTGTCGGCGGACTCCCCACGCACAATTCCCTCGAGTCGCAAACCCGAAATCACCAGCCCTCGTATTCCCACGGGCAATGGGGCGGCCTCGGATCCAGCACGGGCAACCAGACTCGGCGGCACCCAGGCTTTGAACGGATCCCTCCGTCCAGAGGCGATGGGCGGGTTATTCAGCGGGGTCCTCTTGGCCGTTCCGGTTTCCGTCTCTTGGGTCGGCCCTTCGCCGGGAGCGCTTCCGCCGGTCACGGTCGGCGCGTGTTGCAGAGGCTTAGAAGACGGGAGCGGGGGCTGGATCTTGCCCTTGTTGACCGGAAGCGGCCTGTTCACAGGCACCGGCTTGCGTGGACCGCGGGCCCGCGGCGCAGTTCTCGGCGCGATCCTCTTCTGCGGCCCGACTCCCGCCGCATTAGCCGGACTGCTTCCTCCGGCCTTCGCCGGCGTCCCGGGCGTTGGCGGATTCGTTATGACCCGAGTAGACGGGGCCGAGGTTCGCGGGTTTTCTTGCGGAGCGGGCGGCGGAGTCTGGGGATTCACTCTGTTGGGCGAAGGCGGCCTGGCGGCTGGGGTCTGCCCAATCCAAAGGCGCGTCAGATGGAGAGGCGGTTCGCGGACCGCACCGACAACAGCCGACGGCGTGGCGGCCGCGGCCAACCCCAGCAGGCCAGTCAAAAGCCACAGCGGACGAGTTGCCCGTCGCGCGTGTTGGGGCTCAAGCCTGCCGTAAAACATGTTCTTCGTCGTTGCTTCTTGCATCGCGATCCAACCTGGATGGGGGGGAGCTCGCGAGCCGCTTCCACATCCACCCTCGCGAGCGGCCGCCAACCGCCCGCGTTCTATTTCTTTGCTGCTGCCTTGTTCGCTTTCGAGCCGGGGCTGAAATAGCTGACCAACACGCAGTCGGCCCCGACCGTTTCTCCCGCGGGAATCTTAAAAGATCCCATGCCTCCACCCGCCGGCGGTCCCAAGGTGAGACTGGAGACACTGATAATGCGCTGCTCATGCGCCAAGTGATCGAAGAAGCTCAGCAACCCATAGTAAGTGCCATCCAGGCGCAGGTTGAAAGGCATTTCCGTGTAAATCTCCTTCTGCACCTCGGGCTGTGGAATAAAAGTTCGGATATTCACATCGCTGGCTCGCGCGTCCGCAAACACCATTCTGAGAAAATCATCCGTAGCCTGCTCTTCGGGCACTATCGCACTCACCGCAGCAAGCTGTTTTTCGAGTTGCGCGATGCGATTCAAGTATTCGGTCTTCTCGCGCTCGATCATCTGGTTGCGGCCGTTTTCCAACTTGAGCTTTTCGATCTCTTTGTGCAGGCTGTCGCGTTTATCCTGAACAGGCAAAACCAGAAAGTAGAAGACTGCGCCCGCCAGAACGGCGGCGATGAGTACAAAAACGGCGCTCTGCACCGCCGCCGGAAGATCCCCGAAGTTCTTGGGCATGGCCATGGGGCTTTGACTCGCTCTCCGTTATTCCTGGGCGATTCGCAAACCGCCCCTCCCGCTCACATTCCGATCCTCTGCGGGGGAATTGCCGTCCCGCCTGCGCCTGCAGCGCTGGTGACGGATTCCGCCGCTGCTGCACTTTTGTACAAGCAGTCCAGGTTAAATTTATAGTTGACGAGGCTCTCCTTATCGTCTTCATACAGTTGCCGGAGTTGCACGTCATCGAACGAGCCGGAGGCCTTCAATTGCCCCAGCAAGGTGGCAACTGAATTTGCCGAACCTGATTGTCCCTGGATCACGACGCGTGCGCCCTGGCGAGTAACCGACTGGAAGTAGAGGTCGGTAGGCGTTTTGCTGACGACAGTTCCCAAAGCATCCATAAACTCCGTCGGTCCCACCCGGCTAGCCTGAAGCATCTGAACGGCTTTAACACGCTGTTCGAGTTGGGCGCGTTCCCGTTCGTACTTGGTGTTTTCCAGACGGACGGCGACCAGACGCGTCTGCTCCGCCTTGGCTTTTTTAAGCTCCACCTGCAAGCTCGATATCGACCCGTTCCAAATCAAGTACATCGCGCCTACGATCCCAAAGCTCACCACTAAAGCGCCCAGGAAAACCCAAACCTGCATCGACTGCATGGCAGGCGCCGTCGGCTGCGGCGCCGCCTGCACCTTCACCTTGGGCTTCGGCGCGGCCAACCCCAGAAGGTTGATCCTAATCATCATCATGCTCAATCAAAGCTCCTCAGGGCGAGCCCAGTGGCCACGCACAAACTCGGCCCAATATCCTCGAGAAGCGCCTCGTCAAACTTCTTAGGGTCGACCTTTACCTTCCGGAAAGGATGAATCACCGCCACCGGAACGCGGAATTCCTCTTTCAACTGCTCCACCAACCCCTCAATCATGGCGGTCCCGCCGGCCAGATAAATCTCCTGGGTGTTCTCCGCCGAAGCGGTCTGGCGGAAAAAGTCGAAAGTTTTCTGAACCTCCATCATCAGGATTTCCGAGACGGAGCGAAGGTGAGGGATCATCCGCTCCCGTGTGATCCCCCCCACTTCCTGTCCCTGTTTCAGCTTTTCCGCGTCCTCGTAACTCAGGTCAAGCTCCTTCTGCAAGCTGTCGGTGTACTGATTGCCTCCCACGGAGACATCCCGTGCAAAGAGCGGCGAGTCGCCGCGCCCCACCACAATGTTGGTGATACTGGCGCCAATATTGAGGAGCGCCACGATGGTGTCCGGAGAGACTTCGTAATTGGCTTCGAAGGCATTAAAGACGGCAAACCCATCGTAATCCACGACCAAGGGAGTTTTGTTCGCCTGATTCACCACGTTGGTGTGGTTGAGGATTTTCTCCCGCTTCGCCGCCACCAGCATGACGTCTGTGCCCTCGCCCGAGGGAGATCCGCCCAGCGGCTGGTAGCTCAAGTTGACATCGGAAATGTCAAACGGGATATGCTGTTGCGCCTCGTAGGGCATGGCCTCATGCAGTTCCTCGTCGTTGGCGGCGTTGACCGTGATTCTCTTCACGATCACGGAGTGCCCGGAAACCGAGGTCGCGACATTACGGGTCTTGATTTTGTTGCCCTCGAAAATTCGTTCGATGGCCGCAGAGACCGTGAGCGCATCCATGATCGCGCCATCGACCACCGTATCCTGCCCCAAAGGCTCCAACCCGAAGTTGACCAGCTCGTAAGAATCTCCCCGCTTCTTGAGCTCCACCGCTTTGACGGCGCTCGACCCGATATCCAGCCCCACCAAGCCTTTCGTTTTCGCTTTCCCAAACATGCGCTTTACTCCCTAGCGAGTGGCCAGACGCTGCTTGCGTGTGGAACGGTGCTCCGCGTGGGTGCTTTGCGTCTCCATCCAGCGGTCCAGAAGCGTCTTCTTGAACTTCCAGCGGTTTCCCAACTTGAAGGCCGGAATCCTCTCTTCATCCACGTATTTGTAAAGCGCTTCGCGGGACACGCCCAAGTACTCGGAAGCTTCCCGGATGCCCATGACCTCTCTGGTTTCTGCCATGCGATGAACCCCGCAAATTGTTTTCGCTCTCGTTCTCCTGGCGACCAAATTCCGAAGCTAATGCATATACGCTGGGGCTCAGGAGAAGTCAACAGGTATTTGCGTGTTTCATAGTGTTTTCTCGTGAAGTTATCGGGTCTTCTGGCCAAGATCTGCCCGCTTTAGGCAATATCTTGGGCCGTGCAGGATGACGCCCCAGTATAGACGGCCATGCTTCTCGGGTTTCATAGTACTTTCGTGCTGTCGAGCCAGTGGGCGCTTTCAGTTGGGCGCGGTGAAGGTCACGCCGCAGCAGTCACGACGTCACGCGGCGGGTTGACGCGGGGCGCCGTTAGGTATATATGTGCGTTGTAATGGAGCCAAGATGCAGGTTCCGGAGGCCATAGTTTCCGTTGCTCGCAAAAGCCGCTTGCTGTTCGCCAGCCTGGTCATTTGCGCGCTGGGGATGGCGCCGGCGAAGGCGCAGGAACCCGTCGCCATTGCAGACATCGAAAGGGTGGGACGATATTTCGCGAGCGACCACTCCCCGGATCTGCTGCGCTGCCTGATTCAGCCGCAGAAGCCCCGGCTCGATTTCGCCTTTCGCTTCGATGCGGGATATATCATCAGTTGCTCGCTCGCCAAGTTTGAAGGGCGCGCGAGTGAAATCTTCGCCTATGCGCGAGTCACACCCGAGGGCGGCAAGCCGGTTCTGCTGGGTGACGATTACCGATTGCCGGCGGCAACCGAGGTGAGAAAATCCAGCCAACTGAAACAGAATTTTGAGATGAGCGGGGGATTTGCAGTGGGTGAGGGACGGTATGAGGTGGAGGTCGTGGTGGTGGATCAGGCGACGGGCCGCACCTCGAGGAAGCGTTGGCGCGCAGGTGTTGGCCACGGCCCCGGCGCGCGGACTGCGGAGTCAGCCATCCCTCCCCACTCGGTCATGCCGATGGGCGCTCGGCCGTGGCCCGTCAAAATGGATACCAGCGGCAAAGGCCTGCGGCTGTCGGTTTTATTGGACGCCGCTCCCATCAACCCTCGCACTCCCGCTTTACGCGCCTGGGACCGAGCGTTCCTGCTGGGGTCGCTTTCTTCGCTGCTGAAGGAGATCCCGTGCGCCTCGGTGCGGCTGCGGGCTTTCAATCTCGACCAGCAACGAGAACTTTTCCGCCAGGACCAGTTCGATGACAGCGGCCTGATAGCGCTCGCCGCATCCCTGCGCACCACGGAACTGGGAACTGTGTCCTACCGGGTCTTGCAACAGCAACAGGGCTGGCTCGGTCTGCTGTTGGATTATGTCAATTCGGAGCTGAGAGCCGCGGATCCCGCGGATGCCGTTATCATCCTGGGCCCTCGGAGTCGGTATTTCGGGGATCTTCCCCGCGGCAAGCCCCAGGGGCGGGAAACACCCAATCCGCATTTCTTCTATTTCGAATACGTTCCTGGCCGTCTGCCCAGCAGTCTGTACCCCGATCCCTTAGAGAGTCTGACGAGACGACTCGACGGAGCTGTGTACTATATATTCTCTCCGGGCGATCTCGCGCACAGCGTGCAGAAAATGCTGACGCGGGTGCAGCCCCGGATGGAACCCTCGAACCCCGCACACTGGCCGGCCCGCCCCGCGCCCAATCATCAGGCCACTACTCGACACTGAACCCGGCGCTGGTCGATACGGCGCGACGCTCAGCCGCGTCGGCGAGGGTCACTTCCATCGTATACTTGCCCGGGGCGAGGCGATTCAAGTCAAACTGCTTGAGCACGAGAAGGCGGCTTTGAGGCGGGGCGATGGTGATTTCTTCGGGGCGCGGCGCCTCAGAGACTCCAGCGCTGGACTTGATGGTGTACGCAACCTGGAAGCGCCGGTTCTGGTTCGTCGCATCCCTCAGCAGTATGCCGTAATAGAGAGTGAGCTTGTCGCTGCTCGCGAAGCGGGGCGTGGGCGGCAGGTCGATTTGAAAGTTCTCTCCTCGCAAGGGGTCCGCCGGATCGGCCGCTCCCTGGGCGGGCACAATCGAATTCGAAAGCAACAGACTGGTGAGGGCCGGACCGGAATCCCAATTCGGCGCAGGCCGCGTGCCTGTCCGCGGGAGCGACGCCGGAGAGGAAACGGAGGGCCGCACCTCACAGTGGCCCTGAGCCACTGTTCCCGAGGGGAGTTGGAGAATCCCCTCCACGGTCAAGGGCTCGAGTTCAGGCAGGGAGAGCCGCGCGCTGATATCGAGATTCTTCTTGCGGAACTCCTCCAATTGCTTGCGGGTGAGGTCGAGAGTCAAAAAGCGCTGGTAGATGGAGACAGGGCGGCCCGTGACGTCGCGGGCCAGCAGCACCAGCGTTGTCCCGCCGCGGTAGCGATCGCCGGCGGGCTCGAGTTTCACCAACCTCGCAGGCAGCGACACCCGCACGGGCGCCACCAGTTTGCCGTCGGGCGCAAAGAGCGCCGCCGCATTCACCGCTGGAGCGAACGCCGGCCGCACTGAGCCATTCGCCAGGGCCGTCACCAACTGCGCCGCTGCGGGTGTCATCATCACTTCCTCGCCCGCCGGAATGGCCCAATACCCCTGCCGGTAGCGAATGTGGAGTCCCGGCTTCAGCACTTCCACCTTGATCGGGCGGAAGGAGCCGTCATAGTTGGCATCCGCGGGTTGGTACACGAGCGTATAAAACTCGCGCAAGTCGCGGTCCACGCTTTCGAGGCCTACCAAAAGGTCGTTCTGGTTTTTCATCATCAGGCCGCCAGTGGCCACGGCCACTCGCCCCAGGTCCTCATGGCGGGAATCAACTCCGCCCAAGTGGGCAGACCAGTCGAATTTGCTGAGGCCTGTGGAGATCTGGTCGGAGGCGCCCCAGTTGCCCACCCGAAAAGCCTCGCGCGTTCCAGAGGGATCGGGCGGAAATGCGTTCGCAGCGTCGTAGTACTCGGCGGCAAGCCCGCCGGCATCGATAACGTAAAACGCTACGTTGGCACGATTCGCTGCATCCACAACCGCTTCAATCTCCGGTTCAACCTCCGGCGCGTGGAGGAAACCTTCCGAGAACACCACCACGTTCTTGCGCCCAGGCAGGCTCTGGTACGCCAAGGCGATGGCCCGTAGCGCCAATAGCACCGCCCGGGCCTGGAGCGCGTTCTGGCTCCAGATAAACTTCATCAGGGTGGCAAGCTCGATCTTCTCCATCTGAACTTCGGCGGCTTGCGCGCCCGCGCCCGACCCGCCGCCGCCCGGAGCATTGCCGGGGGCCGCAGGGGTATTGCCCACACCCAGCATCGACGAAGCTTGAAGGCCATTGATTTCTTCATTGAGATCCTGAATCTCCTGCTCAGTCTCGAGGCGCGCCTGGGTGGTGAGCCGCCCACCGGAAGCGCGCCCGCCCAGACGGTCGAGGGCCGCGAGAGCTTGCGCTTTGTCTTTTGTGAAGGCGAGCGCTAAGTGCAGGCTTTGATCGATCCCATAGATCGCCACAAAATCGTCGGCGGCCACGTCTTTCTGGAGGTATTTGGATGCGGCATCGCACGCGCGCTTGATGTGGGCGGGCTGGAGATCGCCGAAATCCAGTACCAAGGTTATAAAGTGAACGCTGGCGATATCGCGCGCCTCGCGCTCGCCGGGTTTGAGTTGCGCCCCGGGCGGCAGGTTGGGCGCCGCCGGCTCCGGTGCCGGCAAGCTTTCGGACTTGGCCTCAGCCGCTCGCGGCAGCGACGCTTCGTGGGCCGGCCCTGCATTACTGAGCGGCGGCACGAAGGTCACGATGGTTTGCGGACGGTTGCTCTCGTAAACTGCGAAATCGGCGGCGGTAAGACCGGGGACGGGCCGGCCTTTCTTGTCAGTAACGAT
>Ga0187782_10000509_pt1 | contig 26404 bp, 31 predicted proteins | sample 0715_SJ02_MP15_2_FD_132454 | JGI IMG/M metagenome (GOLD analysis project Ga0187782, IMG submission 132454) | Tropical peat soil microbial communities from peatlands in Department of Meta, Colombia - 0715_SJ02_MP15_20_MG | ecosystem: Environmental > Terrestrial > Soil > Wetlands > Peat | place... | reverse complement strand
GCCCGGGCGGCAGCCAGCAGCTCGGCGTACCCGGCAAGCAGCATGTCCGGCGCCGACCTCGCCCACGCCTCGCCCGCGGCAGCCACGCGGTCCTGAGCCACGGCGGCGGTCATCGCGGACCACCACCCAGGCGCAGCCGCAGCGCCGCGTAATCGGCGACGATCGTGACCTCCCGGGCATGCCGGGGGCACCGGGCCGCATCCGGGTCCGGCGCATACCGGCCGCGGGCCGCAGCCCGGGCCCGGACACAGCCAAAACACCCGTTTTCGTCGTCCGCCTGCGCGGCCCGCCAGGCGGCCGCGTCGGCGAGCGCCTGCCAAGCCGTGTCGGTCTCGGCGGCCGACAGCACCGCCCCGCCAGGCTCCGGGCCCGGCCGCGCGGCACGGCTAGCCGCGGCACGGCCAGCCCAGGCCCATATCATCCGGGCCAGGGCACCGCGGATACGGGCGGGACAACCGCGGCCCGCGTGCCGGGCGGCGCGCTCGGCCTGGCGTTCCAGCCGGGCCGCTTCCGCCTCGACCCCCGCTGCGGCCGACTCGAGCCGCCGCACCGCGTCAGCCAGCGCGGCCGCCGACGGGTCACCGGACGGCGCAGCGTACCAGGCGGCCGCGGCGACAGTCAGGTCCCGCAGCGCCTGCGCCAGCCGGTCCGGCCAGATCCGCTCCGGGGCGGCCGCGTCGGGCAGGCCCGACGCGGCGTAGTCGGCCAGCACCTGCCCGGCCAGCGTCAGCGCATCATCGAGCGTTATCACGGCGCACCACCGCCGCTCAGATCCTCGGTCCACGCTGCCGCGTCGACGGGCTCTTTGAGGTCGTACACGCGGAGCCCGGCGCCGGGGTGACGGCGGAGGAACCGGCGCAGGTAGCCGTGCATCACGGCGCTCTTGCCGGGCCCCTTGGACGCGGCCCGGATGACGGGCCCGGCCTGGCCGGCCAGCCGGTCGGCCGGGACCGCCAGGTCCCCGATCTGGTCAGCGACCGCCACGATCGCGTCGGACAGGTCGGCGAACTGGTCGGCGAGGTGATCCCGCAGCGCCAGGATCGCGTACCCGACCGCCCGGGTAGCGGCGAGCTGGCGGGCAGCGGCATCGCCGCTCTCTTGCTCGAGGAGGCGGGTGGCCTGGGTCTCGTACTCGTACCAGGCCGGGCGCGGGCCGGTCACCGGGTCACCGCCATCCCGCGGCAGGCCTTGACCGCCTGGCGCCGCCGTCCCTCCTGCTGGCTGGCCCGCTCGGGGCATTCCGCCGGGTTAGCGCCAGGCGCGCCGCCCGGCTGGCGTGTCGCGGCCATGACCAGCCGGGACAGCTCCCGGGCTGGCAGCCGCGTGACGTTTGGGGCTTGACCTGCCATGATGGTCATACGGGTCGTCCTCTCTGACAGCAGTGGAGTTGCGTGGCCCATCGCGGCCCTGGCGTTGCACCGCCGGGGCCGCAAGCCGTTACGCGCCCGGATGCGGGCGCGATGCTCGAAGAGATGAAGGAAAACGACAGGCGCCTTGAGGCTGCGCACCTGGCCGGGCAGACCGGCCTGCACCTGGCGTCGGCCCGGATGCACCTCAGCGGACCGCTGGTGTCCTTCATGGACGACCCGGTCACCGCGCCCGCGGGCCCGGTAGCGGCACCGGCGGGGCAGCCGGCAGGCGTAGCCGCCCATCAGCCCCGCCACCGTCCCGCGCGTTTCCACGACGCCACGCGCCGGCGCTCGCACGGCCGGGCGTTGCGGCAGATCCAAGTCGCGGGCGCGAGGCCCCTGTCCTGCTTGAGCATGCCGCTGCGCCGGCCTTTGCGACCGCACCACGAGCACGTGACCATCAGAGCCACCCTCCGGTGAGCTGGGACAGGAACACGGACACGTCCTGGCCGGGCGGCGTCGCAGCCAGGACGAGCCCGGCGAGGACGGCCACGGCCACGTGCAGGGACCTGGCCCCGGCGCGGCGGACCAGCAGCCAGAGCACGAGCACGGCGAGGATGACCGGGATCCACGGCCGCGCGGCCGCGAGGGCCCCCGCCGCCCCGGTCACACCGCCGCCCACGGCCGCGCCTCCTGCCGTGCACGCCGACGGCGGCGCAGGCCGCTCACGAGGAAGCACCCGGCGAAAAGGGGGGCCGCACGGAACCGGCCATCCAGCCGCACCGCCCGCAGCTCCCCGCAGTAACCGCACGCCGCCCTCCGCGCCGTCACGACGCCACCCGGCTGACCTCGCGAGCCGCATCACCCGACTCGGCGGCACGGACCAGGTCAGCCAGGGGCGGCAGGTAGCTGTCGAGCGCGGCGCCGACCACCTCCGCCACCGTCCGGCGGTTGACCGCCGCATAGACCCGCAGACGCTGCCCCAACGGCGGCTCCAACCGGGTCCCGAGCTGCTCTTTCTTCATGCATCCCTCCACTCCAAGACCTTCTGTGCGGGGGTTCTTCCAGACAGCTATGAAGCTAGTTAACCTCGCTTAATCGACTCATTCAAGGGTTAGTGTGCTTAACTGTGGTAAATCCCTCCGGTTTTGCGCATGACCCGTTGACGGAGCGACCGATCAGGACGCAGCATGCGGGTAAGCCCGGGTTAGGCTGGGCGCCGGAACTACAGGAGGCTGAAATGAAGCCCGTCATGCTCGCGAAGGATGCCGATTCGGGTCACAGTGGCTGCCCGTCCGTCTACGTAGACGGTGACGATCTCGTCGTCCAAGGCCCCGCCGCCGATCTGTCAGAGCTGGCGAACGTTCTCCCCGGTGAGACCGCAGCCCGGATCAAGATCAGCGTCGTACGCCAGGCCCTGCAGCGCCTCGCCGACACCGGATGACCCAAAGGTGAACCGCAGATTCATCAGGGCCGGTAGCCCGACCTTCGCCAGCCTGTTCAACGACTTCACCCGCGAGGCATTCAGGCTGGAGACGCTGCAGGCTTACAGCGAGCCAGAAGAGGAAGGCCCGCGCCGCCAGTTCGAGGCTGGCCAGCCCATCGGCGACGATCCGGGCACACTGCAATGGGTGAGATGGCTAGCCGAAGGCAAGGCGGCGGGTAAGACCGTCGCCCGCGTGCACATCCTCACCACCCCCCTCAGCTCGTACGCACGGTTTGAGCTGGCCTACTACCAGCCCGGGCTCTCGGCCGGTGAGGACATCCGCGTGATCCCGGTTCCCGCCGGAGAATGGCCCGCGGGACTGCCGGATCCGGGCTGTGACTTCTGGCTGTTCACTGACGCCGACGGCACGCGCCGCGTAGTTCGTATGGAATACGACCAGGACGGCGCAATGACCGGCGCTTGGCTGACCACCGACCCGGCCGAGGTTGCGCAGGCGGTCAGGTGGCGTGATATCGCTATGGCCGCCGCTGTTCCCCTCGCCGGATACATGGCCAAGCTTCCGCTGGCGTCCTAGGGGCTGACTGGGTTGCCGGACATCACTGACCTGCAAGAGCGGAGGAGGCTCGGCCAAGAGCTCCGCGGTATCCGCGAGCAGACAGGGCTGTCCGGCAACCAGTTCGCCAAGAGGCTCGGCTGGCACCAAACCAGAGTTTCCAAGATCGAGCTGGGCCAGCAGTTCCCCACCGAGGAAGACATCCGCGCCTGGGTCGGCGCGGCCGGCGACACGGGGGCGGTGACGCGGCTCCTGGCGTTGCGGGATGCCGCTCAGATGGCATACAGGACATTCCGCCAGCAGTACCGTGACGCGGGCGGCGCCGCCGGGCGCCAGGCCGACATCGCGGCGATGGAAGCAATGGCCGGCACGATCGGCCACTTTGAGCCGGCCATCATCCCCGGGCGTCTACAGACGTTCGGATACGCCCTTGAGACGCTGCGGCTTCCGTCCGGTCCCGCCTCGTGGGGAGCGAGCGAAGAAGAGATCCAGCTCGCCGCCCAGACCCGCGTGGAACGTCAGCAACAGATCCTCTACGACAAGAGCAAACGGATCCGCGTAGTGCTCCTGGAGTCGGTACTGCACACGCGCCTTTGCTCTCCCGACACGATGTATGGCCAGCTCGACCGGCTGTTGTCGCTGGACGGGCTGCCCTCGCTGGAACTTGGCATCATCCCCTTCGGCGTCCAGGTGCCAGTGTTCCCGCTGTCCGGTTTCATCGTCTATGACGATCACCTCGTGATCGTCGAGACCCTGACAGGGGAACAGCAGCTCAGCGACCATGCGGAGGTCAGCCGCTACGTCGAATGGCTCGACCTCTTGCGTGGCGCGGCAGTGACCGGGGCGGGAGCAAGGCCGCTGATACGGCGAGCGCTCGATGGCCTGGGCGACAGCACGACAGAGCCAGGGGCCTAAACCATGGGACGCCGCATCATCGACTTGGGCAGCTCGGAGTTCGCCGCGCTGTTCACCGGCTTCGGACACACCGCATACCGGCTTGAACGGCTGCCCTGGTATGGCGTCGGCTACGAGGACAGGTCGTTCGCGGAATGGCGCACGAGCCGCCCGGTCCAGCGGGACCCGGAGCGGGATGCCTGGACATCGATGGTCCGTGCCGCTACTGACGCCGGCAAGGTGTTCCAGCGCGTCCACCTGGTTGCCGCCCTGACCGAATACCTCCGCTACGAGTTCGAGCACTGGTACCCGGCTAACATTGCCGCCGGGGATGACGTGCGGATCTGGCCTGAGCCGCCTGGCGGCTGGCCGCCCGGGCTGCCCCGGTACGACTACTGGCTGTTCGACTCCCACGACCTGTGGGTCATGAACTACACCGGTGATGGCGCTTTCGAATACGCGGAGCTGGTCGATGACGTCGACGGCGGCTGGACGGTCGTTGACGCCTCCTACTGGCGTGACGCCGCCCTGCACAGCGCCATCCCGTTCGCTGAGTTCATACGCCAGGGCGGGCTGCCTGCCGCCCCTGCTATGGAGTTATCAAGTAGCTGCTCTCATGGGACAAGGCAAGCGGGGACGGCGACAGCGCTCACTAGCGGGTGCATACGGGCAGAGGGGGCGCAGAAGGGGGCGCATAATCCGGTCGCAGCCGTGACAAAACGGCTACGCTAGGTTTCTGCAACGTCCGGAAGACAGGCGATGGCCAGGGATCCCAACCGCAAATTCGCGGCGATGCTTGCCCGGTCAGGGTGCTCGCACAAGGGATTCGCGCGCAGGGTGCAAGACGTCGCTGACGCGCGCGGCGTGCGGATGTCGTGCGATCACACGGCGGTGCAGCGCTGGCTGGATGGCGTCGAGCCGCGGGGCGTGAAACCGCAGATCATCGCGGAGGCCCTTTCTGCCAAGCTGGGTGTGCCCGTGACGGTTTCCGATATCGGCATGGACTACGCGGACGGTGCGGTCAGTGCCGCGGCGGCCTATCCCGAGCGCTTTGGTGACGGCGTCGCTGCGCTCGGCCATCTCGTCAGGCAAGACCTTGCCCAGCCCCCATCGGTGGCTGAGCGGCCCGTCGATCCCGATGCCTGGCGCGAGCTGGTGGCCCGGTGGTTTACCGACCCGGACGACGAGCCCGGGCCGCTGCTGTCCCATGGACTGACCGCTGGGGACGTCGACCTCGTGCGCGCTGCGACCGAGATGTTCTCCGGTCTGGACTACCGGTTCGGCGGCGGCCGGGCCCGGCTTCTGGTCGCGCATGTGCTGGACACCGAAGTTCTCCCTACTCTGGGACGTATCACTCCCGGCCTGCCGCTTGCCTCGGAGTACCTCAGCGAGGTGGGTGCGCTGCTGCGGCTGGCGGCGTGGACGGCGTATGACGTCGGCTGCCACTTGCTCGCCCAGTGCTATTTCACCCAGGCGCTGCGGCTCGCCAAGGCGGGGGGAAACCGCGTTCTCGGCGGGCGGGTCTTCGCCGGCATGAGCCACCAGGCGAACTACCTCGGTCATTACCAGCGCGCGGTGGAACTCGCCCGGGCCGCTCACGAGGGCTTCCGCGGCCACGGGACGCCGACTGCCATGGCAGTTGCGTGGGCGATGGAGGCTCGTGCCCAGGCATCGCTTCACCGCGAGCGGGAATGCGCTTACGCCATCAGCGAGGCGGAACGCTGGTTCGCCCTTCGTGACCCGGCCGGCGAGCCAGCGTGGCTGCGGTACTTCGATGCTGCCGAGCTGCACGCCGAGATCGCGCACTGCTACCGTGACCTCGGCCGCTCGGCGGAAGCTTGCAGGCACGCGGAACTGTCGATCGCCTCGTCCGAGGACCTGTACGTGCGCAGCCTGTCGTTCTGCCGGGTCGTCCTGGCCACCGGGCACCTGCTGGACGGCGAGCTTGACCAGGCCGCCGCTATTGCCGCGGGCGTCGTCGATACCGCCGCCGACCAGCTCCGGTCCGGCCGGGTGCTCGCCTACCTCGGCGACTTCCGGGAACGCCTCGCCCCATACCGGGACGCCAGGCCTGTACGCGAGTTCGAGGACTACCTCGCGGAGCGGCTCCGTCGCGACGGGCAGCCGCTTACGGAGGGCATCCGGGCCATCTCGTTAGGGGTCATAGCTGCGCTCAGAACGCGCGCCAATGCCGCGGCGCGCTGTCATCACGCAGGTCAGCCATCCGTTTCCGGAACTCCGCGCCGTGTTCCGGCGACTCTCCCGCCTTCCGCAGCAGCCAGGTCGTCATGCTCAGCTCGCGGATGCCCTGCAATACGCGAAAGCCCGGCCACTCGGTGACATCAAAGCCGCCGTAAGCCGTCACGCAGGCCCGGTACTCGGCCTCGCTGATCCACCCGAACGGCCGGTACCGCAGCGCCAGGACGCCGAGATCCCATTCACGCGGCCCCAGCGCGACGGACTCGAAGTCCAGCAGCCGCACGCACCCCAGGCGGTCACGAAGCGCGTTTCCCTCGTGCGCATCGCCATGAATCACGCCCGGCGGGAGAACGAACTCCAGGCCGTCGAACTGCTCCTGCAGCCGTTCGCAGCGAGACCGCAGGAATCGCGCATCCTCTCCGTCTACGACACCGTCCAGGCGCCGGATCGAGTGCGCCAGCGGCTCGAACCGCGGCAGCGCGAATCCGGCAGGCTCCGGAAGCCGATGCAGGTCACAGAGCAGGCGGGCGACATCGGCCAGGTGGACCGGGTCCGGGCTCGGTTCGATCAGCTCCCAGAACGTGACGGCGCGGCCGCCGAGAATCAGTGGCTGCTCGATGCCGTCGACGAGACGCGCGGCCGGGAACCCGCTGCGCGCAAGCCAGCGGGCTACATCGATCTCCTTACGCACATCCTCGATGCGGCCTGGGGCGATCCTGGCCATGATCGGGTGCGCCTCAAGCTTGTAGTTGGCGTTCGTACCGAGCCGCAACAGCTGTGCCCCGCGGTCATCCAGTCCGGCCGCTGCGCACGCGACCTGAAGCGTCCGCAGCGCCGTCTCGCTGGTGAACTCCCCTGCTGCCGATGGCATCCACCTTCGCGCGGTACCTGAACCGGTTGCCATACTCCCCATCATCGCAGCCAGGCACAACCCGGCGAACCAGCCAACGCCGGCCTGGGCGGGTGCGGAGTGGTCCGTGGCTGAGTTACTGCACGTAGATACTGCACTTGAGTACGGCACTGAACAGCGGTCAGTACTCCTGTTACGGGATACTTGTACTGTGTTGCTGTCCGCATTTCCGGCGCTGTGTTGCTGTACTGAGGTGCTGCGGTGGTTTACGGTGCTGAGCCATGAGGCTTGCACTCGTTTCGAGCAAGGGCGGTACCGGGAAAACCACCAGCGCGGTGTTCCTGGCCAGCGCCTTGCACCAGCAGGGCCGGACACTGGCCATCGACGCGGACCCGCAGGGGTCGCTGATGGCTTGGTCAGCTGGCGGCGAGCTGCCGTTCACGGTGGTGTCGATGCCCACTCCGCAGATCCACCGCCAGATCCGGGACCTAGCCGCCGATTACGAGCACGTGGTAATTGATACGCCGCCAGGGGAGATGTCCATCACCCGCTCGGCGATCCTGGCGGTGCCCCTGGTCCTGGTGCCGCTCAGCCCGACCGGGCTGGACATCGACCGGCTGCGGCCGACGTGGGAGGCTCTGGCCGACCTCGAGCCGACGCACCCGCTCGGCCTGGCGGTCGGCGTCCTGCTGACCAAGGTCCGGCGCGGCACCCGGTCCCGCCGGGAAGCACGCGACGTCCTGATCGAGCTGAACTACCCGGTGATGGAGACCGAGATCCCGCTGGCCGAATGGCCCTACGCGGTGAGCTTCGGGACGGCCCCGGCCGAGTTCGGCGCGTACGACGATCTCCTTGCGGAGCTGAAGTCGTGAGCCCGGCCAAGAGGCCGAGCGCCGCGGGAGTCAGCCTCCGCAACGCGGCTGGCCTGCGCCCAGCTCCTGCAGAGCCCGCAGTGCCGCCGGTACTGCAGCCACCTGCTGAGCCCGATGCAGTACCGCGAGTACGGGATGAGTCCACGGCAGCCGCGCGGCCGGTGAAGCCGACCAGGATCACCGTCGACCTGATGGCTGAGCTGCACTCGTTCCTGCGCGCCTACGCCCAGGCGCGCGACGTCGCCGCGGCGGACGTGATCCGCGAGCTCATCCGCCAGGTGCGGTCCGACCCGGATCTGTCGGCCCTGGTCACGGCCGAACTCGCGCGACGCCAGGAAGCGCTGACCGAGGCCATGCGGGCAGCGAGGGAATAGCTTTGGCGGCTTGCCCGGGGGAGAATCCGGCGATATTCGGCGCGCTCGTTGCAAAGATGCAACCGCTCAGCGACAGCGCGCCGGAGCGTCCCGGCGATTCTGCAGGCGCGGCAACGACGATCGGCCCCCGGCCGACGGGCCGGGGGCCGATGGCCCGGTAGCGGCCGTGTTAGCGGCGAAGGCGGACGTCAGACCGCTAAGGTGGCAGGAACAGCCGAGGGAGGACGGCCGGTGGCGACATCACGACATGAGTACCGGCCGGTGATCGAGCCGCGTTCGGTGGCTGAGCGGTCACCGGAAGAGGCGGCCCGAGAGCAGGCCCTGCAGGAGGTGGAGCAGACCTTGCTCAACATCGAGCAGGCGATACACCGGGCGGACCGCGGCCGCCGGGCGATCTCTCCTGACGGTAACGAGCGGAATCTCAGGCTGGCCCTCGATGAGGCCGTAGAGCAGCTCGAGGCGGCCCGCAAAGAACTGTTCCAGAGCGCGTACTTCGGCGGCCAGCAGCAGCGCCTGATGTGACGCCATGCGCAGTGGCGAGGAGATCCAGAGCGCGCTGCGGAAGTTCGTCACGCGGTGGCGGGATTACTCCGGGAGCGAGCGCGGCGGGGCGCAGACCTACCTTAACGAGCTGATCGCCTGCTACGGGACGGACCGCAAGGAGGCCGGCGCCGAGTTCGAGGACGCTCACACGGCCGACGGCATCATGGACATGTACTGGCCCGACGTGTGCATCGTGGAGATGAAGGCTCCGAGCCAGGCGAGTAGGCTTCCAGATCACCGCAGGCAGGCGCTGGATTACTGGCACAGCTCTGATGATCCCGGGCAAGGCAGGCCGGCGCCGCCGTACGTGGTGCTGTGCGCGTTCCAGCGCTTCGAGGTGTGGGAGCCGGGACGGTTTCCATCTGGGCCGCGGGCCGACTTCGGCTTGGCCGAGCTCCCGGAGAACTACGAGAAGCTGCTGTTCCTCGCGGGCACCGACCAGGAGCCGCTGTTCGGGACCAGCTACAAGGAGCTCACGACCGAGGCGGCGAAGGTCGTCGCTGAGCTTTACCAGATCCTGCTAGAGCGCAAGGCGGCGGCGCCGGAGACCTTGCGTTCATTCGTGCTGCAGATCGTGTGGTGCCTTTTCGCCGAGGACCTCGGCATGCTCGGGGGGCATCCGGTCCAGCGCATCATCGAGGACCTGATCCGGCACCCGGAGCGGTCGTCTTACGTGGAACTGGGCGCGCTGTTCGAGGTGCTCAATGATCCGACCGACTACGGGCGCCACGGCGTCCTGGAGGGCACCCAGTACGTGAACGGCTCGCTGTTCGCGCAGCCTGCGAAGGTGTACCTGGAGCCGGCCGAACTACGGCGGCTCGCGCAGGCAGCCCAGTTCGACTGGCGGAAGGTCGACCCGACCATCTTCGGTTCACTGATGGAGGGCTGCCTCGGCTACGACCGGCGGTGGGAGCTCGGCGCTCATTACACCCACGAGGTCGACATCATGAAGATCGTCCGCCCGACGATCGTCGAGCCGTGGCGCCAGCGCGTCGAGGCCGCTGCGACTGTCGCCGCGGTGCGCCGGGTCCTAGATGAACTGTGCGCGTTCCGGGTGCTCGACCCGGCCTGCGGTTGCGGCAACTTCCTCTACATCGCCTACCGTGAGCTGCGCTCCCTCGAGCACGAGCTCAAGGAGCGCATGGTCACGGTGGCCCGGAAGACCGGCATGCCGGTGCCGGAGGGGAATGACCTTCCGTACTATCCGCTGAGTAACCTCCGCGGCATCGACATCGAGCCGACCGCGGTGATGATCGCGCGCGTGACTTTGTGGATGGGACAGCGCCAGATGGTCGACCGGTTCGGCGCGGCCGAGCCGGTCCTGCCCCTGGTTGACCTGTCCGGCATCGCAGCAGGCGATGCGCTCGCCCAGCCCTGGCCGCAGACCGATTGCATCGTCGGCAACCCCCCGTTCCACGGGTCCCAGCAGATCCGCGCGACCTTGGGCGACGCGTACGCGGAGTGGCTGAAGTCCACTTTCCAGGTCGGGCTGAAGGATTACTGCGTGTACTGGTTCCGCAAGGCGCACGAGCACCTCGCCGCGGGCCAGCGCGCCGGCCTGGTCGGGACCAACTCCATCTCGCAGAACAGGGGCCGCGGTGTCTCGCTGGAGTACATCGCGGCCAACGGCGGCGTGATCACCGATGCCATCTCCACCCAGGACTGGCCCGGTGAAGCGGGGGTCGACGTCAGCCTCGTGAACTGGGTCAAGATGCCGAGCTCCCCGCCGGCGGAGTTCGTGCTCGACGGGAAGCCGGTGCCGGGGATCACCCCGGAGCTGCGGACTCCCGATCGCTCTACCGGGATAACGGCCAGCCTGGCGGCGAACAGGGGCCGCAGCTTCCAAGGGCCCATCCCGGCAGGCGCGGGCTTCATCCTCGCCGAAGACGAGGCGCAAGCCCTGCTCGGGCGAACCGATGCCGACTACAGCCAGGTCGTCCGGCCGTATCTCATCGGGGATGACATCGCAGAGGACCCGGCGCAGCAGCCGCGACGCTGGATCATCGACTTCGCCAAGCTGCCGCTCGAGGCCGCGGCGGGGTACCCGGCGGCCCTGGCCATAGTCAAAGAGCGCGTCAAGCCGGCCCGCGAGACCAACAACCGCGCGGCGTACCGCCAGTACTGGTGGCAGTTCGCCGAGGCGCGGCGGGAGATGCGCACCGCCCTGAAGGGGCTCAGCAGATACGTCGCGGGCGTGGCCCAGGGCAAGCGGCTCCTGCTGGCCTGGGCGGATGCCCGGACATGCCCGAGCAACCTGACCAACGTCTTCGCGTTCGACGACGATTACGCGATGGGCATCCTGTCGTCATCGGCCCACGGGGCATGGTCCAAGGCGCGATCATCGACCCTGGAGGACCGGCTCCGGTATACGCCGTCCACCGTATTCGCGAGCTTCCCCTGGCCTTACCCGGTTAGCCCTGAGCGGCGCGAGGAGATCGGCACCCTCAGCGCGAGCATCATCAAACGGCGCCAGCAGATCTGCGCCGCGAGCGCCATCGGCCTCACCACCCTGTACAACCAGGTCGACGAGGGCGCTTACGCCGACCTCAAGACCCTGCATCGCAGGCTAGACGAAGCGGTAGCGGGGTCCTACGGGTGGCCCAGGGCAGCCGCGCACGACAGCGATGCGATCGTCCAGCAGCTGCTCGAGCTCAACCGGGAGATCTCCGCCGGAGAACGGAGATACGACCCCTTCGGCACCCGGGCGGCATCAGCCATGGATGAGCTCCCGATGCAGGACTTACCGGTTGAGCGTCCACCCAGCTCCCTGATAGGGCATGTGCCGCCGGCCAGTCGATCGAGGCGGTGGGCAGAGCCTGGAGAACGGCAGGTGGCTGCGCGCTGGGAGCTGGGGCCTGGCCGACACGCTGTAACGGTTCTACCGCAGCGAGGCTGACCCACCTAGGCCAGCCAGTTATGATCAGTCCAGGTCTTGAGGCCTCCGCCTCGGCCTCCGCCGCAACGGCGAACCAGCCGACCCGGAACGGGTGACCCTCACGTCAGCCCTGCTTCGGAGGCTTTTGTGCGCAGCGCAACCCCTGACCCCGGCTCGCCGGGTGGCACCGCCAGGGATACCAAGGGGCCCCGGCCCGTTATCGTCCTGGCCATGTACCGCGACCCCGACGAGCCCACTAGCGAGCCGTACCGCCTCATGCCGCCCCGCCGGCCGCGTAGCGAGCTGCGCGAGGCGCTCGATGCCGCTCTTCACGCGCCCGGCCAGGACCAGGCCGCGGCCGCCGACGGTGGTCAGGTGTCGTCGGCCCGGAGGCCAGCGCTTACCCGGACGGCGTCAAGGCGGATCCTGCGATGGCTGGGCACCGTGGTCACGGGCGTGCTGATTGCCGTCCTGGCCGCGCTCATCGCGAACTACCTCTCCGGCGCCCGCCCCGCCAGCTCTCCGCCCCACAGGTCACCTGCTACGCCGGCTGCTATCGTCAGCTCGCGGCCGTGAGCCTGCTATCAGAGATAACACGGGGGAGCCGGGTCCCGCCGCGAGTGCCGTTCCTGCAGGACGGCGGGCGTGTTATCAGAGATAAGGGGCCATTATCTCTGATAACTTCGGCGTCATGGGAACAGTCCTCCGCCTTGCCGCCGCCGGTGAGATTACTCTCGGCCAGGCCGCCGATGCTTACCTCGCTACCTTGCGCGGCACCGAGCAGGCGAGCACCCGGCGCGTGTACGGCCGGATCCTCCGCACCGTCGCCGGCGAGTTCGGCGACGGCACCGCGCCGGATGAGATCGGTGCGGAGCGGTTCGCCGAGTGGTTCGGCCAGCGGTGGGGGGAGCGGGCCCCGTCGACGTGGAACGTCTCGCTCGATGCCGTCCGGTCGGCCGCGGCGTACTGGCAGCGGCAAGGCTGGGTCGCCGCCGACCCGTCGCGGCTGCTGGTCCGCCGCAGGCCGCGGCCGGACCGCTCTCGCGCACTGGCCCGGGCCGAGGTCGAGCAGCTGCTCACCCGCGGCGACATCCCCCTCCGCGAGCGGACCCTGTGGCGGCTGCTGTACGAGACCGCCGCCCGGTCGGCTGAGGTGCTGCGGCTCGACGTGCCGGACCTGGACCTGCCCAACCGGACGGCCCGGGTGCGCCGCAAGGGAGGCGCCATCGATGTCATCGTGTGGCAGACCGGCACGGCCCGGCTGCTGCCGCGGCTGCTGAAGGGCCGCGTCTCCGGCCCGGTGTTCGTCACCGCGCGGCGGGCGCGGGTGCCGCTGGCCGCGGCCGACCTGGACCCGGCTGGCCGGGCCCGGCTGTCCTACCAGCAGGCCGCGGCCCTGTTCTCGGCGGCCTCCGGCGGCGCGACCTTGCACCAGCTCCGGCACAGCGCGCTGACCCACGACGCCGAGGACGGCACCAGCACGCCGATGCTGATGGCCCGCTCGGGTCACACCTCGGTCCGGTCGCTGGCCGGGTACGCCCGGGTCAGCGCCGAGGCGCTGCAGCGGCACCAGGCCGAGCGCGACCCGGCGCGGCGCCGGTAACGAGGCCCCCCCAGGCAGAAGCGCCGCCCAGCACTGGGGCGGCGCTTTTTTGCGTGCGTGGCCGGGGGCGGCGGTCCCGGACTCGATCATCTTTCATTACATTACATTCATTTCATTACATCACAAGTTGACGTAATGAAATGAATGTAATAGGGTCGAGGGTGACACCGCCCCCCCGAGGAGCCACCGCATGACAGACCAGCCTGGCACGACGACGATCTGCAAGTTTCCCGCCTGCACCAGCCCGCCCGCCCCGGGGGACGGCAAGGGCCGTCCGCCTGAGTACTGCACAGACCCGGCGCACAACGCGGTGAACGCCTGGCGCGAGCGCAAGCGCCTGGACGCCGCCGCGCGCGGCGAGAACGCCGACGCCGGCACGACCCCGGCCAGCGAGACGCCCGTCACGATGGCCCGGATCTCCGGCGCCGAGCTGCTGCGCCAGATCAAGGCCGAGGGCGACCGCCTGGCCGCGACCTTCGACCGGCTGCTGCGCGAGGCCGCGACGATCGGCGACCCATCGGCGGTCGAGGCCGAGGTCGAGCACGTCCGCACCTCGGCCGAGCGGCGCGCCGTCGCAGCCGAGGAGGACCGCGCCGCCGCCGAGGCCCGCTCCCTGGCGGCCGAGACGCTCCGGACGGCCGCCGACCAGGCCGCCGAGGCGATGGCCGCCCAGCTCGCCGAGATGACCGATCAGCTCGCCGACGCGCAGGCCCGCGCCGCCGAGGCACGCGACCAGCTCGCCCAGGCCCGCGCGGAGCACGCCGCCGGGCTCGAGCAGGCCCGCGCCGACGCGCAGGCCCGCGTCACCGCCGCGGAGGAAGCCGCCGCCGCCGCGGTCGAGCAGGCCGGAGCCGACCGGGACCAGGCCGTCGCCGAGGCCGGGCGCCGCGCCGCAGCCGAGACCGAGCGGGCCCGCGCCGACGCCGGCGCCCGCGTGACCGCCGCGGAGGAAGCCGCCGCCACGGCGGTGGCCCGCGCCGAGGCCGACCGGGACCAGGCGCGCGAGCAGGCGGCCGCACACCAGGAAGCCGCCGGCCAGGCCGGCCAGCGCGCTGCGGCCGCCGAGGCCCGCGCCGCCGAGGCCCTTGCCGAGGCCACCCGGGCCCGCCAGGACGCGGCCGCCGAGCTGGACCAGGTCCGCCAGGCCGCCGCCCGCGAGCTCGAGCAGCTGCGGACCGCGGCCGACCGGGAACGCGGCCAGCTCACCGAGCGGCTGGCTGACGCCCGGCGGCAGCTGGACGGGCAGGCCACCGCGCACGCCGCCGAGCTGGACCAGGTCCGCGCGCAGCTCACCGAGCAGGCACAGCGGGCCGCCGGGCAGCTGCAGGCCGCCGAGGCCCGCGCCGACCGCGCCGCCGCCGAGGCCCGCGACGCGGTCACGCAAGCGCGCGCCGACGCCGCCCGCGAGCGGGACGAACTGCGCGACGCGCTCAACGCCCGCGCCCAGGTCCTCGAGGAATCCCGCGCCGACCTGCGCAGCCGCGCCGAGCAGGCCGAGCGGGACCTGGCCGCCGCCCGGGACGAGCTCGCCCAGCTCCGCGGTACCGGGCCGGATGCTCCGGGCCGGCCCCGGCACCGTACGGGCCAACAGCCCGGCGGCCAGGCCAGCGAGTGACCGCGCTTACGCTGTCCCCCTTCCTCATCACGCGAAAGCCTGCCCCCGCCAGGTCCTGGCGGGGGCAGGCTTTCGCGCTGGGAGGCCCCCCCTGCCGGCGGCGCGCCGGGAGCCGTGCGAGTGCCCGGGGCGTGCCATACTGCGGCTGAAACGAGCGTTTTTGCGTCAGGCCGCGGGCGTGCGGCTCTGGGCGGCGGGGCGGCCGGGCGGGCGGGGCTCGGGCCAGTCGCCGGCGAGGGCGGCGAGGGCGGCGTCGGGATCGCGGGCGAGCCAGCGGACGCAGGCGCGCAGGTAGGCGCCGGCGGTCCGGCCGCGGGCCTGGAGGTGCTCGCTGGCGGCGGCGAACTCGTCCGGGTCGGGGCGGAACCCGTGGGAGGGGTAGCGGTGCTGGCTGGACATGGGCCCCATCCTCTCATAGTGGTTGACCACCTTCCAAGCCTGATGTAACGTCAGACATGAAAGGTGGTTGACCACTTTTGGAGGCGAGTCCGGATGACACCCACGACGGACACCAGCCCGGCGGACGCGGCCCAGACCGCCCGCCAGCTGCAGGCGATCACCGCGGAGCTGGCAGAGACCTACCTGGAGCGGTCGGCGGTGGTCCGGGCGCTGGTCACCGCCGTGCTCGCGGGCCAGCACAGTCTCCTGCTCGGCCCGCCCGGGACGGCCAAGAGCGAGCTGGCGCGGGAGCTGACCGGCCGGATCGACGGGGCCCGGTACTGGGAGATCCTGCTGAGCAAGTTCACCGACCCCAAGCGGATGTTCGGCCCGGTCGACGTCGGCGCCCTGGTGCAGGGCCGGTACACGCAGGTGTTCGACGGCCGGGCGACTCAGTGCGAGATCGCGTTCGTCGACGAGATCTTCAAGTGCTCGGCCGGGGCGCTGAACGAGACGCTGGCGTTCCTGAACGAGCGGCTGTACCACCCGGAAAACGGCGGCCCGCCGATCGCCTGCCCGCTGATCGCCGCCATCACCGCGTCCAACGAGCTGCCCGCCGGTGAGGAGCTGTCCGCGGTCTACGACCGGCTGCTGGTCCACCTGGAAGTCGGCTACCTGGCCGACCCGTCGAACTTCGCCGCCCTGGTCCGCTCCGCCGTCACCCCGCGCGTCCCGCCGGCCCGGACCACCGTCCCCCTCGAGGCGCTGCGCCACGCGGTCACCGCCGCGGTGCCGGCGGTCGGGGTGCCGGACGGGATCGTGGACGCGATCTGCCAGCTGCGCGCCGCGCTGCGCCGGGCCGAGCTGACCGCCTCCGACCGGCGCTGGAAGCAGGCCGTCCGCCTCCTGCAAGCCTCCGCGTTCCTCGACGGCCGCGACGAGGTCGCCGAGACCGACCTGGCCATCTTGACCGCCGTGCTGTGGGACTCCACCGCCGACCGGCCCGCCGTCGAGCGGGAGGTGCTGCAGCTGGTCAGCCCCGACGCCGGCGAGGCCCTCGACCTGGCCGACGCGATCGCCGAACTGGAGGCCCAGCTGGACGCCAAGGCCGGCCAGTCCCGCGAGTCCCTGTCCGAGTGGGCGATCAAGGAAGCCAACAGCAAGCTCTCGCGCGCCGGGAAGCGGCTCGATCAGATGCGCGCCGACGCTGTCACGGCCGGCCGGTCCACCGCCACCCTCGACGACGTGATCGCCCGCCGCCGCGCCGTCCACGCCCGGGTCATGGTCGAGGCGCTCGGCGTCGACGCCTCCATGGTCAACGCCACCCTGTAGGGAAAGGGACACGCGACCATGGCGGGACTCGCCAGGCTCAAGGACCTCGCCGCCCGGGCCGGCCGCTGGCTCGGCCTGGCCCCGGCGGCCGCGCACACCGCCGCCGTCACCGGCGACCGGTTCGACGCGATGACCTGGAAGGACACCTACGCCCAGGCCGCCGGGCTCCGCGAACTGGCCGACCAGCTCGCCGGCCGGCACGACTACGCCGCCGACCTGCTCGCCGACGTGTTCCTGGCCGCGTACAAGGCCGCCCCGCAGCTGCGCGAGACGGCCGAGATGGACCCCTCCCGGATGGTCAACCACCAGGTGATCAGCTCCCTGCTGTCCAGCCCGGAGTTCGCCGAGCTGCGCCGGGAAACAGCCGGCGACCCGTACGCGGCGGCCATGGCCGTCATCGCCCAGGGCCCGGCGCTGCGCCGGATGCTGGAGCAAGCCGAGCAGGCCCGGCAGGCTGCCGAGCAGGCCGCCCAGGCCCGGCAGGCCGCCGAGCAGGCCGCGGCCGCCGTCGCCGCGGCCCTGGAGCAAGCCGCCGCGGCCGCCGGCCCTGACGGCACCATCCCCGCCGACCTGGCGGACAGCGCCGGGCAGGCCATCAGCCGGGCCGAACAGGCCGCCCAGGCCGCCGAAGACGCCGCGGCGGCGGCCCGGCAGGCGCTGGCCGCCGCCGCGCCCGGCATCCGCGCCGCCGCCCGGGCCGCGGCCGCGCACGCCGCCGGGCAGGCCCGCGAGGAAGCCGCGCTCATGGCCGCGTGGGGCGTCGGGCCCGGCGAGCTGGCCCGGATGGGCTTCGAGCAGCGGGCCCGCCTCGCCGGCCGGATGCGCGGCGGCCGCCTCGGCCAGTTCGCGGACCTGATCGGCCGGTTCCGCCGGATGGCCGCCGGGCAGCGGGCCCGCAAGACCGAGGGCGCACCCGGCGAGCTGGTCGGCATCACCCTCGGCGATGACCTGGGCCGGCTCATCCCGTCCGAGACGGCCTCCCTCGGCGTGCCCGCGCTGCGCGCCGCGTTCGCCGCCCGCTACGCCGAACAGCGCCTATTCGTGTACGAGACCCGCGGCGAGGAACACACCGGGCAGGGCGCGATCATCGCGTGCGTCGACTGCTCGGGGTCGATGGGCTGGCCCGGCCCCGGCGGGCAGGTCACCGGCGAGGCGTGGGCCAAGGCCTGCGCCCTGGCCCTGCTCGACCAGGCCCGCGCCGCCCGCCGCGACTTCGCCGGCATCCTGTTCTCCTCCGCCGACGAGCAGATGACATTCCGGTTCCCCGCCGCCCGGCCCGCCCGGATCAGCGACGTGCTGGACTTCGCCGAGTTCTTCTATGGCGGCGGCACCGACTTCGCCACCCCCCTGGACGCCGCGGCGGACCTCCTCGAGGCCGAGTACAACGCCGAGGGCCGGATGCGCGGTGACATCGTGCTGATCACCGACGGCGAATGCGACGTGACCGAGGAATGGATGCGGGCCTGGCAGGACCGCAAGGCCCGGCTCGGCCACCGCGTGTTCGGCATCGCGATCGGCGACGACCCGGGCCCGGTCCTGGGCGCGCTGGCCGACAACCTGCGTGCCATCACCGACCTGACCACCCCCGACGCCGCCGCGGACATCTTCCGCGTCACCTGACAGCAAAAACGCCCGTTTCAGCACGCCCGCATGAAAGGGATGAAAGGGGACCGCCGCCGATGACCAGCACCCAACCCGGCCCGCAGGGCGGACTGGCCGGCTACCTGGAGTCGATGGAAGCCGAAGGCGCCCCGCTGCTCGGCCACATCGTCATGTACTCCGTGTTCGAGGGCACCGTCACCCGCGACGACATGACCCGCTGGTTCGCCGAGCTCGGCCTGAACCCCGCGTTCGTGCCGCCGCCCATCCGGCCGGTCGACGCCTTCGAGAAGGTGACCGGCCCGTCCGGCATCCGGGTGACCTACCCGCTCGGCACGCAGCCCCCCGGCGGCCGGCGCCGGCGGCGACAGGACGGGCAGGGCCGCGAGGCCACCTTGATGATCCGCCCTGTCCGCCGCGACGGCGGGCAGATCGTCCGGCACCTGGTCCGCGAGGTCCGCGACGAGGCCGCCACCGCTCTCAGCTACGACGTCCGCCTCGCCGAATGCACCTTCCGCCGCGACGGTGACCCGGCCGCCGTACCCGGCGCCGGGTCACTGCAGGTCACCCCCGACCACGCCGCGATCCGCCAGCTGCCCCCCGGCGAACAGGACACCGTCGTAGCCGTGCTCGCCGAGATCCGCGCCGCATACCAGCGCGGCTGCACCTACCTGACCGCCGACCGGCTCCGCACCGTGATCCGGACCTACGTCGAGGCGCTCAACGCGATCCGGGTCCGGCCCACCGGCGGCGTCTACTTCGTCCACCGCACCCACGACCACGCCCTCGCCGCGCTGCGTGAACTGGTCCGCCGGTTCGGCGCCGGCAGCCACCTGGCCCGCATTCCCCTCCCCGACCAAGACGAGCAGCGCGAGCTGATCATCAGCGCATTCACCACCAAGGCCCGCGAGGACCTCGACAGGCTCGCCCGCGACATCGCCGCCGCCCAGCGCGGCGACCAGGCCGGCGAGGCCGCCGTGACCGCCCTGCACAAACGGTTCCTCGCCCTGCAAGCCGCCACGGCCGAGCACGCCCAGCTGCTCAACACCAGCCTGGATGACACCAGCGCCGCCCTCAAGCTCGTCAACGCGCAGCTCGCCAGCCTGCTCGCCCAGGCCGGCTAACAGCCACGGGCGCCGCCGCATGCTAAAACGGCCGTTCTTGCTCCGCAAGGCCGATCGCTACCGGCTGGATCTGACCCCGGGGGGAAGGGGCCGAAACCATGAACACGCTGACGATAACCGGCCGGCTGATGCGCAGCCCGTACACCAGGCACACGGCCTGGTCCGTTCCTGGCGAGCCCACCCTGTGGACGGTCACCTGGCTGCCCGGCCGCAACCTCACCCACGACCAGGCCGAGGCCGCCATGAGCATCGCCGGCACGTTCGGCCAGATCCCGCCCGGCGCAGGCCCGGAGGCGTTCGGTGAAGCGTTCTGGGCCAGGGCGGAAGCCTGGTCGGCCCAGCTCGGCCTCGCCGGCGCTACCGCCGTGGCGTGGGCCTCCGAGCCGCCCCGCTACCCCGCCCCGGCCGACCGCAACGTCCCCGCCTGCCCGATGTGCGGCGCCGGCCCGCCGCACATCGGCTGGCTCGGCACCGAAGCCCCGCACTGCCCCGGCCACTGGCGCTGTACCGCATGCGATCACGAATGGGACACGCCCCGACCCGCTTCCCGCCCGTTAAACGCGCTGTAAGCCACGCAGAGCGCCCGCCGGGCTCCCCGGACCCGATCACACGTCCGGAGAGCCGGCGGGCGCTCTGCGTGGCGCCTGGGCCCGGTCATTCCGGCCGCTTCGCGGCCGGTTTCGTGACCGGCCGCAGCGGCGCCGGCGGGGGGCTGTTCCGCTTCCAGGGTTGCGGACCGGCGCGGGGCGGGCGAGCAGGCCAGCCAGCGGGGGAGGGGAGCGGCGGGGCGCCCCCGCGCGTCTAGCGGGCCCGCCCCGCGCATGATTCCCCGGTGATTCCGCGGGCATTACTCTCTGTTTTCCCGCGGATTTTTTTTGTTTTCCTCGTTTACGGCGGGTATTTAATCCGTATTTACCGGTCATGGAACCGGGGTAGTTTGAGCCGGTTTTGTTGCGGATGCCGGGTTCCGCCGGTAGGATGGGCCACAAGCTTGTGGCCAATTTGGCCGTGTTTTCCGGTTGTTTTTTATCAAGGTTTTTAGAGATCATCACGTAGAATCAGGGTTGCCAGCCCCCGCTGCGGCGCTGGCGGACCCGACGAAAAGGGCCTCCTACCCGCTTTGGCTAGCACCGGCGCCGGTAGGAGGCCCTCCGTCTGCGGCTAGCGGCCGCCGCGGAGAAGCTCGATCAGCTGGATGACCTCGCCAGCTACGCTGACGGCCAGCCTCACGGCCCGCTCCACGCTGCCCCAGCGCAGACGCCGGCGGCGATGCGTCGTCATGACGCATCCCCCCTTCCTGCCCTCGTGTCGTCCCGGGGAGAACAGTCCCGGGCGCCGGGCCGGGCCGATCCGGCGATCGCGCGAATCGGCGAGCCGTACCGGGCCAGAGCATTTCAAAGGGATACGCCAGATAACGCAGGTGCGCCACCGTGGAGGCCACATTATCAAGGAACGCGGCGCACTCATGAATGCCGACCGCACCGCATTAGAAATGGCCCGCTCCCTGTAGATCCTCACCTGCGGTGATAACACAGCGTCGTTTTCATTCGGCGTTTCTGTTAGCACGGGCTCCCGGGCTAGGCCAGCCGGGTCAGGCGGCACCCGGGCGGGACCGCGTCGGCGCCGCCGAACGCGGCGATGAGCGCGTCGCGCGCCTGGCCAGCGCCGGGGAAACGGGCGACGCGCTCATCGCCGAGCGCCGGTGACCATGTCCCGGCCCGGCTCCCGCCCGGCGCGGCCGGGCGGGAGCCGGGCCCGCGCCAGTACGAGCATGCCGGGCCGTCCGGGCCGGGCGATGGCTGCAGGCGCCTGACCACCCAGACCGCTGCAGGCGGGGGGAGCTGGCCGCGTCCGGCGAGTTCCTCGAGGGCGCCGGCGCGGATGGCCTGGCTGCATGAGCCGCTCCGGCCGGTGTGCCGGCGGGCGTCGGCGGGGAAGGCCCCGGCCTGGTGCCAGTCCTGGCAGCGGTAGCACCACAGCTGCCCCTGGCTGAGCCGGGCCTGGTACTCCCCGACGCTGACGCCGGCGCGGGCCGCCTCGATCTTGAGCGTGTGCTGGCCGGTCATCTGCGCTCCCCGGAGCCGCCCGGTGGTCACGCGCATTGTAGACCCCTATAGTCCACAGTGAGGGTCTATAGGGGTAGCTATGTGTCCGGGCAGGTCAGCCGCTCCCTATCGTGAGCCGCTATGACCGGGCAGGACGGCGGGCCGCGCTACGACCCCAGAGGCGCCGACCTGGTCTACATGCTCATCGCCGATGACATCGCCGCGGCGATCACCGCGGGCAGGTACGCGGCCGGGCAGCGGCTGCCGTCCGAGGCCGCGCTGGCCGAGGAGTACGGCGCCGCCCGGATGACCGTGCGGCGGGCCGTCCGCGAGCTGCGCGAGCGGGGCCTGGTCCGGACCGTCTACGGCAAGGGCACCTACGTGCTCGGGCCCGGCCAGTGAGCCAGGCCCTAGCCAGCGGGGAAATTCCCCGCTGGGGAGTTCCGGGGTGGCGGCCCGCGTGAGGGCCCGGGGAGTCAGGTCCAGGTGTCTTGCATGGGGACGGTTCCTCTCTCGGTGCGGCTGCTGCCCCCTGCGCTCCGGCCCGCCGAGTTTGGCACGATGAGTAACCATATCACGCCATATAGTTACCTGGCGTGGCGGGGGGCGCGGGCCTGGTGGCGGCCGCCGGGCGGGTCGACCCGCCGCCAGCTGCGGGTCAGCGCGGCGCCGGCGATCGTGCCGAGGCCGCCGCCGGCGGCGATGACGGCGGCCGGGGGCAGCAGCTGGGCGGCGGCGCCGGCGGCCAGGAACGCGGCGCCCTGGGCGACGATGACGCCCATGGACGCGATGCCGAACGCTTGGGCCCGCCGCTGGTTCGGGACCCGGACCACGAACGCGGTGTTGACCGCGATCTGGTAGGCGCCGAACGCGGCCGAGGCGGAGAAGATCACCAGCGAGACCGCCAGGCCCGGCCGGAAGACGGTCAGCAGCAGGGCCGCGCAGGTGGCGGTGGCCAGCGGCCCCATCAGCGCCAGCCGGCGCCGCGGCCGGACCAGGCGGCTGAACAGCGGGGTGGCGATCATCGTGGCGGCCGATCCGGAGGCCAGCACCAGCCCGGCGGCTACCGGGCCGCCGCCGAGCCGGGCGGCGTAGGGGGCGGCGATGCCCTGCGGGATGGTGTAGGCGGCCACCAGCCAGCCGAGCAGGACCAGGGTCCGCAGCGCCCGGTCCCCGAAGATCAGCCGCAGCCCGGCACCGGCCCGGGCCAGCGGCGAGCCCGGCCGGCCGCCGGGCGCGGCCGCGGCCGGCCGGGCCCGGGTGCCCAGCCGGACCAGCACGGCGGAGGCGGCGAACGTGGCGGCGTCGATGGCCAGCGCGGCCCGCACGCCCACCAGCGCGGTCGCGATGCCGCCGGCGGCCGCCCCGGCCACCTCGGCGGCCAGGAACGTGGTCTGGATCACCGCGGTGCCCAGCGCGTACCGCTCCCCGGCCAGGATGTCCGGGGTGATGGACGCCCGGGCCGACTCGAACGGCGGCGCGAACATCGTGGCCGCGAACAGCAGCCCGATCAGGGCCGCCAGCGGCACCCGCGGCACCGTCATCGCCGCCACCAGCACCGCGCGGACCGCGTCACAGGCCACCATCACCTGACGGCGCGGCAGCCGGTCGGCCAGCTCGGCCAGGAACAGGCCGCCGATCACCCACGGCAGGTAACCGGCCGCGTACGCGGCCGCAGCCAGCAGCGGCGACCGGGTCCGGTCATACACCAGCAGCGTCAGCGCGACCAGGGCCAGCCGGTCACCCGCCGCCGACAGCACCACCGACGCCCACAAGGCCCGGAACTCGGCGACCGCGAACACCCCCGCGAACGTGGCCCCGGACCCGGGACCGGCCGGCCCGGGACCGCCGGGCCGCGGCCGGGCGTTCCGGGCAGGCCGGGACGGCGCGTGCCGTGCCTGCATCCCGGTCATGAACTGCACCTCGCGCCGCCCCGCCGTGACTCAGGCGGAACAGTCTCCATCCTAGGGGTCTATAGACGTCTATCTACAGCTGGGCCCCGGGATGGTCAGGACGTGCCAGACGGGCGCCACCGCCGCGGCCCCCGCTGGATACCCCCCGCGCGGCGCAGCTCGTCGACATCCGCCCGCCGGTACCGGGGGCGGCCGTCCTCGTCGCGGACCTCGGCCAGGATGCCGCGCCGCGCCCACGCGGCCACCGCGGCCGAGGTCACCCCGTACAGGTAGGCCACCTGCCGGCGGGTCATCAGATCATAGGCGCTGCTGGCGCTCATCGGCGTCATCACGTTCACCAGGGCCCTCCCGGCCGGATCGAGTGAACTGGGCCCGGGACAGCGCGGCATCCCCGCCCGCCCGGCCGCCAGTTGCACCGAAAACTGTGCTGCAAGTTGCAGCGGCGAGACATCGGTCAGCTGACCGATATTTCGCCCATTCCGGGCAGCTGACCCGCAAAGGGGTCCTGTGGTACCTGCCCACCCCCGAAGCTCGGCCTGTTCTACCTTGACGATGGCCGCACGCTGATCGTCGTCGACGTGACCGACGCCCGCCGGCTCCGCGAGCTGCCATAAGCGGTGCCCGGTGCATGGCGCCGCGTGTTCCGTGCCGTGGATCCGGCCGCGGCCGCCGCAACGTAAACCCGCTGGCCTGGCTACGGGCCGGGTCCCCGCGGCCGCCGCCGGGCCGGCGGGGCAGGCCGGGCCGGGCGTGCGCCGGGCTGGGGCGGTGGGAGGCGGGCGGGCGGCCCGGCGGGGAAGTCGGCGGCCGCCAGCCGCGACGCGGACGGGGCCTGGCCCGGCCGGGCCGGTCCTGGCGCCGTGGCGGCGCGGAGCTGGCGGGCGGCGGCCTGCGCGGCGAGGGCCTGGGCCAGGTGCTGCTGGGCCTGGCGGAGCTCGGCGACCGCCTCGATCAGCGCGATCATCCGGATGAGGAACGTCAGGTGGGCCAGCGGCCGGTCCCGGCTGGCGTGCGCGACCGCGGCTATCAGCCGGGCGGTGGCCCGCAGCTGGATCCCGGCCGGCGACGGCGGCGGCAGGCGGCCCCAGGGGGGCCGGGCGGCCCGGTCGTAGGCGTCCGCGGCCAGGCGCAGGGCCGGGCTGCCCAGCACGGCCGCGGCGGCCCGCAGCACGTCGGCCGCGGCCCACGCGATGTCGCCGGCGTCCGGGCCAGGCTGCCCGGGATCCAGCTGGCCGCTGGCGGCGGCCGCGGCGGCCGCCGCGTGGTCCCAGGCCGCGGCCGGGCCGGGCCGCGGGCCGGACCCGGCCCGGGCCGGGTCCCACCGGGCCCGCAGCTTGGGCAGGGACAGGTCGGCGGCCAGCTTGCCGCCGCCGTACCACACCGGCTCGCCGTCCGGGTTCTTGTCGTCATCCAGCGCGATCGCGTACCCGGTGACCTGCCCGGGATCGCGGGTGCTGCGGCGCAGCCGGACCCGCAGCCCGGCCTGCTCGAGCAGCCCGAAGAATTCCGCCTCGCTGCCGGCGGCTGCGGCCGCGGTGGCGGCGTGCCGCTGCAAGGTGACCCGCGGCGCCTCGGCTCGCTGGGTGCGGCCGGCTTTCTCGGCCTCGGCCCGGCCCGGGCGGCGAGCCGCGGTCCGGTCGGACCGGGCCACCGCTACCAGGCCGTACTCGGCCTCCATGTCGCGCAGCGCCTCGCCGATCCGGTAGTAGTCGTTGTGCAGCGCCGCGCGGCGCCCGTCCTGCCGGGCCAAGACGGCCACGATATGGATGTGGTTGCTGCCGTGGTGGACCGCGACCCACCGCACGCCCCGGCCTTCCTCACCGCGGCGGGACAGGCCGGTGCGGTGCATGATCTCCTCGGCGATCCGCATCCACGCGCCATCGCCCAGGTCCGGGTCGCCAGGCGCCGCACGAACCGCGCAGTGCCACACCGGCTTGTCCGGGGCCCGGTCGCCGGCCAGCGCCAGCGGCTGGGTCAGCAGGGCGGTCAGGTACCGGAAATCCCGCCCGCCGCCCGGCCGGGCCGGCGGCTCGAGCCAGGCCGGGTGCCGCCACCCGGCCACCAGGTGCGGGCTGACATGCCGGCAGGTCTTCCCCTTCCCGTACAGGTAGTACAGCAGCCCGGCCGGGTTGCTGCCCCGCCCCAGGACCCGGCCGATCACAGCAGTTCCCGCCGGATGAGCTCGATGGTCTCATCGGCGCGGCGGACGGCCCGCATGCACGATTCCGCTGCCGGCTTCAGGTCCGGGCCGGGCTGGCCGGTGGCGTTCAGCCGGGCCACCGCCTGGTTGAGGTTCACCCCGGCCCGGTAGACCAGATGGACCAGGCCGGTCAGCTCGGCCTGCAGCTCCCGCCGCACCGCCGGGCCCGGCCGGACCCAGTCCTCGGCCACGTCCACCACCGCCTGCGCGGCGAACGCCCCCGGAGCCATGCCGGCCCGGGCCGCCGCCGCCCTCACCGCCGCTTTCTCTGACGGCGCCAGCTTGATCCTGAACGCAGGTTCGCGCGGCACCTGGCCGCGCGATCGGCGGCCGCCGCTTCCGGACCGGGTCGAGGGCATGATGATCCAATCTGTGCCGACGTCCCAGCAAGGCGCACCACCAGGCTATACGCGGACCGCGCCCGGTCCGCCCCGTAAGTGCCCCCTTGGGGCATATCTTGCTGCCCGCGCTTCCGGCCTGCCACCTGGCCTGCGGAAACGCCCTGGCTGAGGATGCCGGGCAGCATCATGCCGGGCGGCGCGGAAACGCCGACGCGAAACGGCACGGCAACGTCAAAGCGGCAACGAGGAAAAAACGGACCCGGCCCGCCCCGGGCCGGAATGAAACCGGCCCGGCCCG
>Ga0187782_10000508_pt1 | contig 26417 bp, 25 predicted proteins | sample 0715_SJ02_MP15_2_FD_132454 | JGI IMG/M metagenome (GOLD analysis project Ga0187782, IMG submission 132454) | Tropical peat soil microbial communities from peatlands in Department of Meta, Colombia - 0715_SJ02_MP15_20_MG | ecosystem: Environmental > Terrestrial > Soil > Wetlands > Peat | place... | reverse complement strand
GAAGGCCGACCGCGGCGAGGTCATCGAGCCAGAGGCGTTTTTGCGCCGCTCGGTGACGCGCCTTTGCCTCGATCAGCTCAAATCCGCCCACCACAAACGCGAGACCTATATCGGCCCCTGGCTTCCCGAGCCGATCGTCGAAGAGGAGCAGCAGGACGACGTCACCCTGCCGCTGATGCTGGCGCTCGAACGTCTCTCGCCGCTCGAACGCGCGGCCTTTCTGCTGCACGACGTGTTCGGGCTGGCCTTCGAAGAAGTCGCGGCGACGATTCTGCGCGATCCCGCCGCCTGCCGCCAACTCGCCGCCCGCGCCCGCGCGCATGTCCGCGAAGCGAGACCGCGCTTCAAGTTAGAAAAGCAGCGCGGCCTCGAACTCGCCGAAGCGTTTTTCAATGCTTCGCGCTCGGGCGACATGCAGGCGTTGGGCGCGATGCTCAAGGCCGACGTCACCATCCACGCCGACGGCGGCGGCAAGCGCCCGGCGGCCATGGCGCCCGTCATCGGCTTTGAGGCGGTAATGCAGGTGCAAGAGCGGCTGGCGGTCTTCTTCCGCCACGCCCCCTCAAAGCTCGTCCGCGCCGGCTTCATCAACGGCCTGCCTGGCTTCGTGACGCTGGAGGCGGACGGGGAATTGCAGACGACGGCACTGGAGATCGAGGACGGGAAGATTGCGGCGGTCTATGTGGTGAGGAATCCGGATAAGCTGAGGCATTTGCATTAGACGTCGGCCCCGCAAGTGGAGAGAAGCGCGGCCTGGGAGCGATTGTCAGGCTGCCGCGGTTTCGCTCTGTTCCAGCCGCACTACTTGCTCATGGCAGGCGCCTCTAGGGTCGCTCCACGATCGACCGGCCCGGCCGTCGTCTTCGCGCATCGCTGTTATCCATGGATAACGATTGAAGGCCCCCGTGCTCGCCCTTCGCTTGCCGCCCCTGATCGAGGGAGGGGCTCGACACGCTATGGAATAAAACCAACTCGGCGCGTCATGCCTGGCCTTGTGCCGGGCATCCACGCTGATCAGCGTTTCGTCGCTGCGTGTAGGACCGTGACAAGGCCGGCCATGACGCGCTGTAGTTGGTTTTGCCGACCTTTAGGATGCTCGGTTGTCCACCGTGTTCTGCAGACTTTACCCCCTCCGCCCCAACAAATGCTCCAGCTTGTCGAAGAACCTCCGCCACCCCGCGTGGGCCCCGCCATAGGCCTGCTTCTGATCCGGCCGGAAGCCCGATTGCTCCATGCGCAGGCGCGTGCCTGCGCTTGTCGGGATGAGGGTGAAGGTCACGACGCTCTTAAGATTGAAGGCCGGGTCGGCGTGGGCGAAATTCCATGTGTAGGACAGCGTTTTCCTCGGTTCGACGGCCAAAACCTCGCAGTCCAAGACGCCGCCCCACTCGCCGTGAAGGTTGAAGTGATGGCCGACGACAGGCTTGAAGTCGCTCTTCATCAGCCATTCCCCGATCAGGTGCTTTTCCGTGAGCGCGCGCCAGATCTTTTCCGGCGGAAACGGCATCTCCCGCTCAACAATGACGGAGCGCGTTTCGGTCGCGAGATCGCTCACTGGTCTATCCTTTTGAGCAGATCCTCAAGGCGGTCGAAGCGGCTTTGCCAGAAGCCGGCCATTTGACGTGTCCAATCGATCAAGGGGGCAAGCGCGTCGAGCTGCGCGCTATAGTGCGTCTGCCGTCCCTCATGGCGATCGCGCACGAGCCCCGCCTGCTTCAGGACCGAAAGATGCTTCGAGACGGCCGGCTGCGAGATTCCGGCCTCAGCGGTGAGGGCGGCGACCGTCTGCTCGCCTTCCCGGCACAATCGCTCGAAGATCGCCCGGCGGGTCGGATCGGCGAGCGATCTAAAGAGCGCGTCGTGAGCGTTCGGCATTTTTTAAAGCCGGCTGCTCGCTTAAGCTCGCCGGCGCGCCAGTTGAGAGATTTGAACGAGGTTGCCGCAAGTGTCGTTGATCTGGGCGATGGTCGCGCCGGGAACATCGGTCGGCGGCATGGCGAACTCGCCGCCGCGCGCTCTGACGCGCTCATAGTCGCCGCGGACGTCGTCGGTGAAAAACATCGCGGCGGGCTTCCTCTGCTGGAAAATCGCTTGCTGATAGGCCTTCGCCGCCGGGTTGTCGTTGAGCGCGAGTTGCAGCTCGGCTCCGTCCGGCTCGTCGGGCGAGACGACGGTGAGCCACCGATAGGTTCCCTGGCCGACATCGGACTTTTTCGCGAAGCCCAAGACTTGAGTGTAAAAGGTCAGCGCCTTTTCTTGATCGTCCACATAGACGCTGGTCAACTTGATCTTCATCGATGCTCTCGCTGTCCGCTAGGTTCGCCATGCGCGGCGCCGCGCGGGCCCGATAACCCGCCGGCTATTGATCATTAAATAACCAATGAGATATGCGTTCGTCAAGCAGAAATGCGGGGCTGCATATAAGCTTCGGTCGAACGCTCCGCTCGGGACGGACCCAAATGATTATATCATAGCTGACCGGGTATGCATTCCGCGCGATCGCCACCGATCGTCGCTCGCAGCCGCCGCACGGCGAGGCGCCGCACAACGCCCCTATTCGCAGATCTCTTGAGCCATGGAACCTTGTGAACAGCGCCTGGCGGACCTGTTCTTTTGATCCGCCGGCGACCTTTGCCCGGCGCTCCGCTCGTTCAACGCGGAGAAACGACCCGATTCAATGGGGCGAACGCGCCGTCACACGATAGAGGCGGATTGCTTCCATTTTCGCAAGAACTCCTCGAAGTCTTGCGGCGGGATCGGCCTGCTGACGTAATAGCCTTGGATTTCGTCGCAATTGTTCGCGCGCAAGAACGCCAGCTGCTCTGCGGTCTCGACGCCCTCGGCGATGACCTTGAGGTTCAGCTTTTGGCCGAGCGAGATCACCGCGGTCGCAACGGCCATATCGTCGGCGTCGCTTGGCAATCCCTTAACAAACGTCCTGTCGATCTTGAGCCGAGCGACGGGAAACGTTTTAAGGGCGCTTAAGCTCGAGTAGCCGGTCCCAAAGTCGTCGATCGACAATTGAACGCCGAGTTTCTCAAGTTCCTCCATGGTCCCAACCGCCTGATCGACATCTTGCATGATCAGGCTTTCGGTGAGTTCGAGCTCAAGAAATTTGGCGTCAAGACCGCTCTTCTGCAGGGCTTGCATGACCGTCGCCGTCAGTTGGCGCTCTTTAAACTGGCGCGGCGACACGTTGACCGAAACCCGGACCGGGGGCAGTCCGGCGGCTTGCCAAGCCTTGGCCTGGCGGCAGGCCTCGTTGAGAGCCCATTCGCCGATCGGCACGATCATGCCGCTTTCTTCGGCGAGCGGAATGAAGCTTGCCGGCGCCAACAGACCGCGGGTTGGATGCTTCCAACGGATCAGCGCCTCGGCCGCGAAGATTGAGTGCGTATTGAGATTGGCCTGCGGCTGATAATGAAGCACGAACTCGTTGCGGATCAACGCGAGGCGCAGCTCCTCTTGCATCCGGAACTTCTCGTGCACTTTGAGATTGATTTCCGGGCGATAGAATTGGAAGTTGTCGCGGCCGACTTCCTTCGCGCGATACATGGCGGAGTCGGCGTTGGAGAGCAGCGCCTCGGCGTCGTCGCCGTCGGCCGGGTAGCTCGCGACGCCAAGGCTGCTGGTCACGCGAAACGAGCGGCCTTCGCTCTCAACCGGCTCGGCGATCGCGTCTTGAATGCGCGTCAGCGTCGCCGAGAGCGAGGGAGCCTCCTGATCCTGGTCGCACAGGACAATGACAAACTCGTCGCCGCCGATGCGCACCACGGTGTCGGCGGCTCGGACCTGCGAGAGGATCCGTCCTGCGACCGTTCGCAGCAATTCATCGCCCGCGTTGTGGCCGAGGCTGTCGTTGACGACTTTGAAATTGTCGAGGTCGACAAACACGACGGCGACCCCGCGTCCAAACCGCTTGGCCACCAGAATGGCTTGATTGAGACGGTCCTTCAAAAGCGTGCGGTTCGGCAGGCCGGTCAAGGCGTCGTGCGTCGCCATGAACTGGATGCGATCCTCGGCAAGCTTGCGCTCGATGGCGATGCCGGCCATGTTCGTGGCGATGTCGAGCATGCGCTTGTCGGAAGCGGTCGGCTCGCGCGCCGTGTGCGAATAAAGCGCGAAGGTTCCGAGCACTTGTCCTTGTCTTGAGGCGATCGGGGTCGACCAGCACGAGCGCAGCCCGTGGGTCGCCGCCAGGGCGTGATAGTCCGCCCATAGCGGATCGGCGAGCGTGTCAACAACGAAGACCGGCGCGCGCCGAAAAGCGGCCGTGCCGCAGGAGCCGGCGTTCGGCCCAATCCTGACCCGGCCAATCCCGTCGACATAGGCCGGCGGCAAGCTCGGCGCCGCAGCATTGCGCAGCGCTCCGCCCGTCTCGTCCACCAACATGACCGAGGCCAGGATTCCCGGAAGTTGCGATTCGATCAGGCGCGCGAGCCGCGCCAAAATGGTCTCCAACGGATCGCCCAAAGCGATCATCTCAAGTATGTCGGCTTGGCCGTCGCGCAACGCGTCCGAGAGCTTGCGGGCCGTAATGTCGTGCGAGACGCCGACGAGACCGATGATTGCGCCGTCGTCGGCGCGCACCGGCACCTTCGTGGTCAAGATCCAGACTTTTCCCCCGTCGGCCGTGATGACATATTCTTCTTCTTCAACCAGCGGTTGGCCGGTCGTGATGACCCTTCGCTCATCGGCCATGTATTTGTGGGCGGTCTCGGGCGGGCAAAGTTCGAGATCGGACTTGCCGAGCAAATCCTGGGCAGACGCGAAACCCATGCGGCGCGCCGTCGCGTTGTTGGCGAACACAAAGCGGCTCTGAACGTCCTTCACCCAAAGATTGTCCGGCACGAGATCGAAGAGCGTTTGAAACGACATTCTCTCCGAAACGAGCTCGCGGGACTTGTGAGCCTCAGTGACGTCGTCATGCGTCGCGACCCATCCTCCACTGGGCAGAGGCTCGAGCCTAACCTCAATGCTTCGTCCATTCGGGAGCGCGCGCACCCACGTCAAACGTTCTTCGGTCAGGCCGTCGCGCCTGTTCCCCTCGTCGCCTTTCTCGCTTGGCGTTTGACTTTCCGCGCGTATCCGCTGGGCGATCTCGCTTAATGAGCCATTTTCGGTAAACTCGCCGTCCGGGGAATTGTAGATTTCAGCGTAACGGCGATTGGCTAAGATCAGCCGTCCGTCGCCGTCGAAGAATGAGATCCCTTGGCGGACGGCGTCAAAGGCCGAGCGAAAGCGCGATAATTCGCCCCGCAAATCGACGATCGTCGCAGTCTGTTGGGCGACGACGTCCTCGCGAGCATGAATGGCGGCTCGCAAAATCGGGACGAGCTCGCTTTCATCAAGCGGCTCTTCCGCCAAACGGTCTTTCGTCTTAGCCAAGCGCGGTTCCCCACGGCCCGTTTGAACCACGTATTCGTATGATGATATGTTTAAATGTAAGTAAACTATTTTACCTTGCCGTCGCGTGGACGACCAAGAATAGGGAGCGTGCTTTTATTAAAATGCTTTCGGAAGTGTTACGAATACACGCTGATGACGCTTGCATCGAATTCGTTGGATTGGATTGACGGAAATTAAAGGCCGTTTTCCCGGCAAAGATCCGACCGCGCCGCTGGGGCAATGGAACGCGCAGGCGTGCGGTTCGCGATTGGCCCGCCGCGAGGGTCGCCCAAACGGAGTCTCGCGGCGTTAAGTTCGCTCGGCCGTAAGCCGCCAGTCTCAGGAAAGCTTTTTAGGGCCGTTCATATGGCGAGCCAGCCCACGGATCTGCCCCAGATCGCCTATTCGGAATGCGGCTCAGGGCCGCCGCTCCTGCTCGTGCACGGGGCGATGATCACCGGCGAAATGTTCGATTCCGTTTCCGCGGACTTCGCCAAGCGCCATCGCGTGATCATGCCCGACCTGCGCGGCCATGGTCGAAGCCGAGACATTCCGGGACCCTACGACGTCAAAACTCTCGCCGGCGATTTGACGCGGCTCCTCGATCGTCTCGGCGTCGCGTCGACCGCCGTCCTCGGCTACTCACATGGCGGCGCGATCGCGCAGCAATTGGCGCTCAACGACCCCGGCCGCTGCGCCCGTCTCATCCTTGCTTGCACTTACGCATTCAACAGGGCGACGACCCGCGAGTGGCTCGAAGGCCGGCTTGCGCCTCTCCTCATCCGCGTCCTCGGCATGCGACGCTTCGCCAGGCTCGTCATTTCGCTAGGGCTGAAACGTGTCGAGCGGCGCCGGGCGCGGCAGGTCGTCGACCTTATCGCGGGGCAGGACGCTAAAAAGATGCGCGAAGTCTGGGAAGGCGCGATGTCCTTCGACAGTCGGGCGCGCCTTTATGAGATCCATTGCCCGACTTTGGTCCTTGCGGGCGCAGAGGACAACGCCGTGCCGATCCACCACGCACGGATGCTTCAAACCGGGATTAAGAACTCGAGACTTGTCGTGATTGACGGCGCCGACCATGCGCTCATCTGGACCCATCCGGGCGAGCTGGCGCGCGCAACGGAAGCGTTTCTCGCGATTTGACGGGCCTTAAGTCGACCCAGGAAGAGCCGGCGGACGCCGTCGCCGGAGAACTCGGCGGTCGGCTCTCGACGCCGCGCCGACGGCGGCTCAAGTCTTGCGCCCCATCGCCAGGAATTTCTCGGCGCGCGACTCGCGCAGCTCCTCGCGCGAAAGGTTGCCCATCGCCTCGAGCACCGCCTGGACAGCCGCCCCCGTCTCGGCGACCGCGGCGGCCGGATCGCGGTGCGCGCCGCCGACCGGCTCCGGCACGATCTCGTCGATGATGCCGTACTTCTTCAGGTCCTGAGCGGTGATCTTCATGCTCATCGCCGCGTCCTGCGCCTTGGCCGAGTCGCGCCACAGGATTGAGGCCGCGGCTTCCGGCGAAGCGACCGTGTAGATGGCATGCTCAAGCATCAAAACCTTGTTGCAGGTGGCGATGGCGAGCGCCCCGCCCGAGCCGCCCTCGCCGATGATGACGGCGACATTGGGCACGCCGAGGCTCAAGCTCATGTCGGTTGAGCGGGCGATGGCCTCCGCTTGGCCCCTTTCCTCGGCGTCGATGCCGGGCCAGGCGCCGGCCGTGTCGACGAAGGAGAGGACAGGGAGATCGAAGCGGTCGGCAAGCTCCATGAGCCGCGCCGCCTTGCGGTAGCCCTCGGGCTTGGCCATGCCGAAATTGTGCTTGATCCTGGAACTCGTGTCGGCGCCCTTTTCCTGGCCGAGCACGCAGACCGAGCGGCCGCGAAAGCGCCCAAGGCCGCCGAGAATCGCCTCGTCCTCGCCGAACTTGCGATCGCCCGCGAGCGGCGTGAAGTCCTCGATCAAGCCTTTGACGTAATCTGAGAAATGCGGCCGCAAGGGCGCGCGCGCGACCTCGGTTTTCTGCCAGGGCGTCAGGTTGGCGTAGAGGTCGGCGAGCGCCTTGGCGTATTTTGCCTCAAGGGCCTGGATTTCCTGATCGATTGCGCCCGATTCCGCCTTCGGCAGCAGAGCCCGCAGCTCCTCGATGCGCACGTCAATCTCGGCCACCGACGTTTCGAAAGGCAAATGGGCGCGCATGAGACCGCAATTTTGGCCCCCGGGCCGCGAGGGCGCGGGAAACTGGCGAAGGGGGGAGGCGAAGTCAAGAACGGCGGGCCTGACGCGGCGGGGCCGGCCGAGCTTCTGCGGCCGGCGTCTTAACTTTAAGGATCGAGCCCGCCTCCAGGCCGCGCGCGATCGTCCATGGAGCTTCCCCTAGCCGCGGAAGCGCAGCGCCTCGACGAACAGGGCGAAGGCGGGCGAAGCGAGGCGGCGGTTGGCGTAGTAGAGGTGGTATCCGGGACACAGCGGCCACCACTCCTCGAGCGCCGGCTCAAGCCGGCCCGCGTCGAGATACGGCCGCGCCAGGTCTTCAGGAAGATAGGCAAGGCCAAACCCGTCGAGCGCCGCAGCGAGCATCCGGCCCGAATTGTTGAACGTCAGCTGCCCGCTGACGCGCACCCGTTCCTCGCGTCCGTCGCGCTCGAACTCCCACGCATAAAGCCCCCCATACGTCGGCAAGCGGAGATTGACGCAAACATGGTCGGAAAGGTCGCTCGGCGTCTTGGGCGCGCGGCGCGTCGCGAAATAGCTCGGCGCGCCGACGACGACGAAGCGGAAGTCGGGGCCGATGCGCGCGGCGATCATGTCTTTGGCGACCAACGAGCCCTCGCGCACGCCGGCGTCGTAGCGCTCGGCGACGATGTCGGTGAGGCGATTATCACCAATGATTTCGACGTGAATGTCGGGATGGGCTCTCAAGAACGGCCTCAGCCTCGGCCACAGAATTCCGTCAATCGCGTGATCGACCGCGGTCACGCGGATCGTGCCGGCCGGTTTGTCTTTAAGTTCGCTAAGCCGCGTAAGCTCGAACTCGATTTCCTCGAACCGCGGCGCGACGGTCGTCAAAAGCCGCTCGCCGGCTTCCGTCGGCGACACGCTGCGGGTGGTGCGGCTCAACAGGCGAATGCCGAGCCGCTTTTCGAGCCCGGCGACGGCATGACTGAGCGCGGAAGGCGAGAGGCCGAGTTTGGCGGCGGCGCGGGTGAAGCTGTGCTCGCGCGCAACGGCCAGGAAGCCCATCAGATCCTGAAAGTCCTCGCGCGGCATTTGTGAATGCTACTCACAAGCGCGTGCGATTTCTAGCTGCTAATGCCGTGTCCCGGCCGCGGGTATTTTCGGAGCACGCAATGGGCTCGCGGCCGGCCGCTTGAGCGCCGGCGGCAGTTTCAACGGAGGCGACGATGGAGATCATTCGCGCTGGATCAAAGCCGTCGGCCAAGGGGCCGAGCGACTGGTTCACCGGGACGGTGCGGATCGATCCTCTGTTCAATCCGTTCGAGCGTCAGCGCGTGCAAGGCTCGAGCGTCACCTTCGAGCCCGGCGCGCGCACCGCCTGGCACACGCATCCGCTCGGCCAGACCTTGCTCGTCACCGCCGGCTTCGGCCGTGCGCGGCGATGGGGAGGGCCAATCGAAGAGATCAGGCCCGGCGACGTCGTCTGGTTCGCGCCCGGCGAAAAGCATTGGCATGGCGCCTCGCCGACGACGGCGATGACGCACATCGCGATCGCCGAGGTGTTGGATGGCAAAATCGTCGACTGGATGGAGAAGGTGGACGACGAGCAATACGGGACGTGACGCCGTGTCCCGAGCGAAGGCCGCGGCGACTCTTGACCTTTAGCCGTAATCGATAAGGAACCAAGCCAATGCCCGATGGCATCGAAAACAAAGTCGTCGTCATCACCGGGGCGAGCAGCGGCCTTGGCGAAGCCGCCGCCCGACATCTCGCCAAAAACGGCGCGAAGCTCGTTCTCGGCGCGCGTCGGCTCGACCGCCTGCAGGCGCTCGCCAAGGAGTTGGCGCTCGGCCTTAAGGCCGTCGTCCAGACGGACGTCTCGAAGCGCGACGACGTGATGCGGCTCGTCGACGCGGCCGTCGAAGCCCACGGCCGCATCGACGTGATCGTCAACAATGCCGGGCTGATGCCGAGCTCCTATCTCGAGCGTCTGCATGTCGACGAATGGGACCGCATGATCGACGTGAACATCAAGGGCGTGCTCTACGGGATCGCCGCGGCGCTGCCGCACATGATCGCACGGAAGAGCGGGCACATCATCAATGTCGCCTCGGTCGCCGGCCACAAGGTCGGCCCTGGCGGCGCGGTCTATTCCGCGACCAAGCACGCGGTGCGCGCTTTGTCGGAGGGGCTTCGCCAGGAGGTGAAACCATACACCATCCGCACGACGATCATCTCGCCGGGCGCCGTTGCGACCGAGCTGATCGAGACCATCACCGACCCAACGATCGCCGAGGGGATGCGCAGGACCTACGAGAAGGCGATCCCGGCCGACTCGTTCGCGCGCGCCGTCACCTTCGCGATGAGCCAGCCTGACGATGTCGACATCAACGAGATCCTCTACCGGCCGACCGCTCAGGTCTATTGAACCGAGAAGAGCCGCGCGGTCCCTTCTCCCCGCGATCGCGGGCAGAAGGCGGCGCGCAGCGCCGGATGAGGGGCGGCGCCGACTTTTTCGGATGGGTCCGCACGGCCCCTCACCCTAACCCTCTCCCCGTTCCACGGGGAGAGGGGATTCCTGTCGCGTCGAGCCCAAACCGGCCCGCGGGCTTGCTTTCTTCGTGAGCAAAGACTGTAAGCTCGTCGGCTCCCGAAGGACGCCCCGATGCCGCACAGTCACCATCCCGGCGACGACCACCAGGACGACGACCACGCACAAGTAGGCCACGATCACGCGCATCTCCACGCCCCCGTGAATTTCGGCCGGGCCTTCGCCATCGGTCTCGCGCTGAACGTGGGCTTCGTCGTCATCGAGGTCGTTTTCGGCTTCTTGAGCAACTCCGTGTCGCTCGTCGCCGACGCCGGACACAACTTGTCCGACGCCCTCGGTCTCGGCGTCGCCTGGACGGCGGCGATCTTGGGGAAGCAAGCGCCGACACGGCGCTTCTCCTACGGGCTCGGCGGCTCGTCGATTCTTGCCGCCCTCTTCAACGCCGTCTTGCTGCTAATGGTGACCGGCGGGCTTGCTTGGGAGGCGATCTCCCGGCTCTTTCATCCGGAACCGGTCGCCGGCGCGACCGTGATGATCGTCGCCGCTTGCGGCATCGCCGTGAACGGCCTTTGCGCATGGCTCTTCGCCTCTGGCCGCAAAGGCGATCTCAACGTGGGCGGCGCGTTCATGCATATGGCCGCCGACGCGCTCGTTTCGTTAGGGGTCGTGTTCGCCGGCCTGGTGATCGCGGCGACCGGATGGCTATGGGTGGATCCGCTGACGAGCCTTGTCGTCAACGCCGCCATCATCTGGAGCGCCTGGAGCCTGCTTAAAAGTTCGCTCGCGATGTCGCTCGACGCCGTGCCCGCAAACATCGAGATCGATGCAGTCCGCGCCTATCTTGCGAGCCTTGCCAGCGTCGTCGATCTGCACGACCTGCATGTGTGGTCGCTGAGCACGACCGAAACGGCGCTCACCTGCCATTTGGTGACGCCAGACGGGCGCTTCAGCGACGAAATGCTCAGCCAAACGGCGCGGGAGCTCAAAGAAAAATTCGGCATCGGCCATGCGACGATTCAGCTTGAGCGCGCCGGAACGGCCTGTCATCTCGCCGAGGCGCACCGGTGAAGAACGACGCGATTGCCGATCGACGCATCAACGCGTAGACCCGGCGCTCAACTTGCCGAGGCTCGTTGCCCATGCCCACGATCGCGCCGGCCGCCGCCCGCGGCTTTTCAGCCGGAGCCGAGGCCTACGCGAGAGGTCGACCGGACTATCCGCTCGCGATGGTTGGTTGGCTTGAGCAGGCGCTTGGCCTTGCGCGGGGACAGCGGGTTCTGGACCTCGGCGCCGGCGGCGGGAAGTTTCTCCCGTCGTTGAAGGCGACAGGCGCGACGGTCGTCGCGGTCGAACCTGTCGCAGAGATGCGCGCGGAGCTCGCGCGCGCGCATCCGAACGTCGAGGCGCTTGAAGGGACAGCGGAAGCCATTCCCCTCCCCGATCAATCGGTCGACGCCGTCGTTTGCGCGACCGCCTTTCATTGGTTCGCGAGCGAAGCTGCGCTCGCCGAAATCCGCCGCGTGCTCAAAGTTAAGCACACGCTCGGGCTCGTTTGGAACGTGCGCGACGAAAGGGTGAATTGGGTCGTCGAACTGACGAACATCATCAAGCCTTACGAGGGCGACGCCATGCGCTATGGCCGCGGCGAATGGCGCCGCCTCTTCCCTGGATCCGGTTTCGGTCCCTTAAGCGAAACCCGGTTCGAAAACCCGGCGCGCGGCCCAGCCGAGGACGTGATCGTGACACGAACGCTGTCGACGAGCTTTATCGCCGCGCTTGGCGAGGATGAGCGCTCGCGTGTCGCCGATCGCATCCGCGCGCTCATTGCGGCGACGCCCGCGCTCGCCGGCAAGGCCAAGGTCGTCTACCCCTATGTGACTGCCGCCTATGCGAGCATGCGGCTCGATTGAGGCGGAGCATGTGTCTCGCGGGATGCTTGGCGACGTCTTCCTGGCCTTCCTGCGGCTGGGGTTGACGAGCTTCGGCGGGCCGGTCGCGCATCTCGGCTATTTCCGCACGGAATTCGTCGAGCGCCGGCGCTGGCTTAACGACGCCGCCTATTCGGACATCGTCGCGCTCTGTCAGTTTCTCCCCGGTCCTGCCTCGAGTCAGGTCGGAATTGTGATCGGCATGCTGCGCGCCGGGCTGATCGGCGGCCTCGCGGCATGGCTCGGCTTCTCGGGCCCATCGGCGGTCGCGATGATTCTTTTTGCATATGGCGTCGATGCGTTGGGAGACGTGTCACACGTCGCCTGGGCGCACGGGCTGAAGATCGTCGCAGCCGCAGTCGTCGCGCAGGCGGTTTATGCGATGGCGCGGGCGCTTTGGGGAGATCGCGCGCGGGCGAGCCTTGGCGTCGGCGCCTGCCTCCTCGCGCTCGCGATCCCCAGCGCGCTTGGCCAGATCGGGGCGATCCTGATCGGCGGCGTTCTCGGTTGGCGTCTGCTGCCCAGAGGCGTCGGCGCGACGGTCGCCGATCTGCCGAGTCCAGTCGGCCGAAACGGCGCGATCATCGCGCTCGCGCTCTTCTTCGTCGCGCTGTTCCTGCTGCCGGCGATCGCCGACGCCACACAAAGTCACACGCTCGCTTTGCTCGCGAGCTTCTACCGGTCCGGCTCGCTCGTCTTCGGCGGCGCGCATGTCGTGCTCCCCTTGCTGCAGCAAGCGGTCGTCCCGCAGGGATGGATCGGCGCGGACCGGTTCCTTGCGGGCTACGGCGCTGCGCAGGCCGTGCCGGGGCCGCTCTTCACCTTCGCCGCTTATCTCGGCGCCTCGATGCAGCCTCAGCCGCGCGGCTGGCTCGGCGGGATCTTGTGCCTTGTCGCGATCTATCTTCCGTCGTTTCTGCTTCTTGTCGGCGCCTTGCCGTTCTTCAGCGCGCTCCGCGCGAAGCCGGCCGCCGAGGGCGCGCTGAAAGGCGTCAACGCCGCTGTCGTCGGCATCTTGCTGGCGGCGCTCTATTCGCCAGTCTTTACGAGCGCAATCGCCACAAGCGCCGATTTCGGAGTTGGGGTTCTGGCCTTCCTGTTGCTCGCGGTCTGGCGCGCGCCGCCCTGGGCGGTCGTCGGGCTCGGCGCGGTCGCCGAGATCGCGCTGGGGGCGTCTTAAGGCGCGACGATGCGCTCGATGACCGCGGGCCCGCGCGGCGGCGGCGCGCCCAACATCGCAATCTTATAAGCGTCGCGCACGCGGCTGGCGGCGCATGCCCCCGAATCCAGGTCGCGCGCCAGGACATGCGCGATCGGGCGATCGCGCGAGACTTCGTCGCCGAGGCCCGCAAGCTCAGTCAGCCCCACGGCGGGGTCGATCGCGTCGCTAGCCCTGGCCCTGCCGCCCCCGAGTTCGACGACGGCGAGACCGAGCGCGCGCACGTCGATTTGCGCAATCAAGCCGATCCAGGGCGGGATGACGGCGATCTTGACGGGCGCCTGCGGCAGAAGCGCGCGGGCGTCATTGAGAAGGTTTCTTGGCCCACCCAAAGCCGCCGCCATACGCTCGAAGCGCTCCGCCGCCGCCCCGCTCGCAAGCGAGGCTCCGAGTTGGCCGCGTGCGTGCGCGATGTCGGCGGCAAGGCCGGCCTGAACGAGGAGTTCCGAGCCCAGCGCCAACGTCACCTCGTGCAATCGCGCGTCCCGGCGCGCGCCCGTCAGATAATCAATCGCCAGTTGAACCTCGACGGCGTTTCCGGCGCTTGATCCGAGCGGTGCGTTCATGTCCGTGATGAGCGAGACCGTCGGCAGACTGGCGCCCGAGGCGACGGCCGCAATGCTCTGAGCGAGTTCGCGCGACGCCTGAAGCGTCGGCATGAAAGCCCCCGAGCCGGTCTTGACGTCCATGACCAGCGCGTCGAGGCCGGCCGCGAGCTTCTTCGACAGGATCGACGCCGTGATGAGCGCAATCGATTCGACCGTTGCCGTCACGTCGCGGATCGCGTAGAGGCGGCGGTCGGCCGGGGCGAGTTCAGCCGTTTGGCCGACGATGGCGCAGCCAACGGCCGCGACCGTTCTGCGAAAGCGCTGAATGTCGGGCTGCGAGACATAGCCCGGGATTGCGTCGAGCTTGTCGAGCGTGCCGCCGGTATGGCCGAGGCCGCGGCCGGAGATCATCGGGACATAAGCGCCGCAGGCCGCGAGCATCGGCGCCAGCATGAGGCTGACCGTGTCCCCGACGCCGCCGGTTGAGTGCTTGTCGACGACGGGGCCTTGAAGTCGCGCGTCGGTCCAATCGAGCCTTGCTCCGGACGCCGTCATCGCCCGCGTCAGCGCGACGCGCTCGTCAAGGCTCATGCCGCGGAAGAACACCGCCATCGCGAAGGCCGCCGCCTGGCCTTCGGTGACCGCGCCCGACGTCAGGCCGTCAATGAACTCGGCGATCGCTTCGGGCGTCAGCGCCCGCCCGTCGCGCTTCTCGCGAATGATCTCTTGCGGGAGCATCAGGGCCCTTCCGGCCGCCCCTCGGCCGCGTCGACAGGGACATCAGCCACGAACGTGCGCAATAGCCGCTTGAAATGCGCGGAACCCTGGCGAGCGACGTCCTGCGTCTCCTGGTGGCTAGGGGCGCCGCCATAGAGCCCGGCGGCGTAATTGGTGACGAGAGAAATCGCCACGCAGCGCAGACCCAGAAACCGGGCAATCAGCGCCTCAGGGACCGTCGACATGCCGACGACGTCGGCGCCGAGGATTTTGGCTGCGCGGATTTCGGCCGGCGTTTCGAAGCTCGGGCCGGAAAACCACATGTAAACTCCATCGCGCAGCGTCACGCGGGCCGTCTCGGCGGCCGCGTGCAGCGCGCGGCGGAGTTGCGGGTCATAGGCGTCATTGAGCGGAACGAAACGCTTGTCGGTCGGCTCGCCGATCAGCGGGTTAGCGCCGGAGAAGTTGATATGGTCCGTGATCGCCACGAGCGCGGGCGGCGTCCAGTCCTGATGCAGGCCGCCGGCGGCGTTGGTGAGAACAAGCGTCTTGCCGCCGAGGCGTTGGAACGTCTCGATCGCGACGCGCATCGCGCCGGCGTCGCCGCGCTCGTAATAGTGCCCGCGTCCCTGAAAAAGCGCGACTTCCCTGCCCTCGAGGCGGCCAATCGCCAACCTCCCCGCGTGCCCGGCGACGGAGGGAACGGGGAAGCCTGGGATGTCGGCGTAAGCCACGAATCTCGCGCCTTGGGCTTCGTCCGCGAGTCCCCCAAGGCCGGAGCCGAGGACCAGGCCGAGCGACGGGAGACGACGAACGCCCTTCGCCCGGAGCGCCGCCATCGCCGCCTCAACATTATCCGACACCTAATTCTCCCCCTTCGAACGGTCTTCGTCGCGGGCAAGATCGCGCCCGCTGAGTTGAACCGCGCCAGTCTCGGTTGAAGACAAACTTGCCGTGCTCGGAGCGTTCTCGGCTCAGGGCGGCAGTCCGTTGAGCGCCGCCCTCGCGTTCTGGCTCATGGCTCGGTCGGACGACGTCTCCAGCATGCGCAGTTTCTGCAAAATATCCGCCGGCAACTTTTGCCGATCTGCAAGCGGCATGCCCGCGATCGCCACGACGGCGCCGATCTGCAGCCTGTAGTCCGCGTCGTCAAAAATCAACTTCCGCAGCAGCGCAAGCGCCGCAAGCCCCTTATTCGCCAGCGCAATCCGCGCGTCGCGGCGAATGAAGGCGTCGTCGCTTCTCAGGCGCGCTTCGATCTGTTCGTCGGTGAGCGGAAGCTGCACGTCGGCGAAAGCCGTCTGAATTCCAAACCATTCGGTCGTCGCCGGCTTCGCCTCGCAAAGCGGCTCCGTGCCGGTTTGCAAGGGATCGAACGCCGTCGCCTCGCCAACCCGCAGGTCGTCGCGATAGCGCTCGAGCGTCAGCTTCGGGCTGCCGGCGTCGGAGGCGAGGGTCAGGCGCAGGCTCGACGCGCCGCCCATATCGTCTGCGCCGATCGGCTTCACGCGAAAGAAGAGGTCGCCGTCTTCGCTCATCTTGCTGGCATTGCTGATTGCGACGTTCAAGCACGCGGGAACATTGCGAGTGAGGAAGAGGAATTGGTAGTCCTTCGTCTCGGCGTGGTCGGGATCGTAGATCGTCTTCGCGTACGCGGTCGCGGCGTCGTTGAGATCGGAAGCGATCTGCGCCTGGAAGCCGCTCGGCACGTTGCTAAGCTGTCCGGCCAGGATGCTAGGGCCGCTCGAGAACAGCCCGGGCCGAACCAGCGTCGCCAAGAGAATCGCGCCATCGGCGATGAGGAACAGCAAGCCGGGCAGCGCAGCGGCCAAAGCAAGCCTGTTCCAATCGGGGCTGGCGCCCAAGAAAACCTTCACCGGCAAGGCGACGACAAGGAGCAGTACGAGAGCGACGCCAGGTAGGCCGAATCTGACGATCGTGTCGCTCGCCGAGGCCGCCGCTCCCGTCAGGGCCGCAAGGTCAGGATTCATTAAGAATCCCCCTGAGATTGGCTTGGACGCGGGCCTCATTAGGCGGGGGCCCCATGAGGGTCAACCGGCTTGAAAACGCCCTCAGCCCCGCAAGTGCTCCGGCCCAAAACTCTCGGGCAGCAGCTCGTCGAGCCGAAAGCTCCGCCGCACGCCCATTAACCCTGCCACGTGGACCTGAGTGTCGGGTCCTGCGAATTCCCGGATGCGCTGACGGCAACCGCCGCAGGGCGTGCAGAGGCCAACGCCTTCGCCGATGACGAGAATCTCCGCGATCCGCGTCTCGCCCGAGAGAATGAGGGCGCCGATCGCATTGGCTTCGGCGCAGGCGCCTTGGGGATAGGCGACGTTTTCGACGTTGCAGCCGGCGACGATCCTGCCGCTTGGGGCCCTAATCGCCGCGCCGACTTTGAATTTGGAATAGGGCGCATAGGCCAGCGCGCGCGCTTCAAGAGCCGCGGCGAAAAGCTCGGCGAGCGCGTCCTCAGCGCTCTTTGACATAGGGCACGCCTGAGGCCTTCGGCGGGATCGCCTTGCCGATGAAGCCGGCAAGCAAGACGACGGTCAGCACATAGGGCAGCGCCTGGATTGCCTGCACCGGAACCTGGCCGATAATGGGCAGCACGGCGCCCTGCATGCGGATGGCGACGGCGTCGAGGAAGCCGAAGAGAATGCAGGTGCCGAGCGCCGCCCACGGCCGCCACTTGGCGAAGACGAGCGCCGCAAGCGCAATGAAGCCTTTGCCCGCGCTCATATGCGGCTGAAAGTAAGCGGCTTGAGCGATCGATAGATAGACGCCGGAAAGGCCGACGAGAACGCCGCAAATGGTGACTGCGGCATAGCGCAACCGGGTCACCGAGATTCCGGCGGTATCGACCGCGGCCGGGTTCTCGCCGACCGCGCGCAGCCGAAGGCCGAAGCGCGTCTTATAGAGCGCCCAGGAGGTCAAGGGCACCGCGAGAAACGCAAAGTAGGTGACGATGTCGTGCCCGGATATCAGTCGCCCGTAAATCGGCCCGAGGATCGGCACGGTTGAAAGCGCGGAGGCGAACGGCAGATCGATGGCGTTGAAGAGCGCCTTATCGGGCAATTGCGGCGTCCGTCCGCCTTGGCTCCAGATGGCGTTGCCGATGAGCGCGGTCAGCCCGTCGCAGACCATGTTGATCGCCGTCCCCGACACGATCTGGTTGGCGCGCTGGCTGATCGAGGCGTAGCCGTGGACGTAAGAGACCGCGACGCTCGCGGCGACGCCGGTAAGAAGGCCGCCCCAAGCGCTTCCGGTGTAGAAGGCGCCGGCCGCCGCGGCGAAAGCGGAGGCGAGCATCTTGCCCTCGAGGCCGATGTCGACGACGCCCGAGCGCTCGGACCACAGGCCGGCAAGGCAGGCGAGGATGAGCGGCACCGACAGCCTGAGGCCCGACGCGAAAATGACGATGAAGGCGTCAAAGCTCTCCATCGCCCGTCAGTCCGACGTATTGGCGCGCAGCGGCCGCAGCTTGTCGAGGAGGCCGCCGACCGGCGCGCGGAAGACATGCTCGAGCGCGCCGGCGAAGAGCACGACCAGGCCCTGAATGACCACGATCATGTCGCGGCTGATTTTCGGCATGTCGAAGGCGAGCTCGGCGCCGCCCTGGTAGAGAATGCCGAACAGGACGGAGGCGAGCACGATGCCGACGGGATGCGCGCGTCCCATCAGCGCCACCGCGATGCCGACGAACCCGAATCCACTCGTAAATTCGAGGATCAGCCGGCGCTCTTCGCCCAGGATGACGTTGACCGCGAGCCCGGCGGCGAGAGCGCCCGAGAGCAGGGTGGTGATGACGATGACGCGAGAGGGCGAAATCCCGCCATAGACCGCGGCGGTCGGATTCGCGCCGACGGTTCGGATCTCATAGCCGAGTCGCGTGCGCCAAATCACGATCCAGACGCCCGCCGCGCAGATCAAGGCGAGCAAGAAGGACAGGTTGAACGGCGTCACCGGCCATTGCACGCCGAGCGGCGCGAGGGCCTCGTAAAAGTGCGGGACGAGCGCGTTGGTCGGGAAATACCGCGATTCTGGGTTCATCGAGCCCGGCACGCGAAAGACGTAGACAAGCAGGTAGCCCATCAGCGCCGAGGCGATATAATTGAACATGATCGTCGTGATGACGATGTGGCTGTCGCGCTTGGCTTGCAGATAGCCCGGAATCGCGGCGAAGGCCGCGCCGAACACTACGGCGGCGAGAATTGCCGCGACGACAAGCAACGGCCCAGGCAGGAAGCTCAGCTGCAGCGCCGCCAGCGCCGCGCCAAGACCCGCGACGTAAGCCTGGCCCTCGACGCCGATGTTGAACAGCCCCGCGTGGAAGCAAATGGCGACGGCGAGGCCGGTGAAAATGAAGCTCGTCGCGTAATAGAGCGTGAACCCGATCCCTTCGAGATCGCCGAGCGCGCCGCCGATCAAAAGTTGCAGCGCTTCGAGCGGGCTCTGGCCGATCGCGGCAACGACGAAGCCGGAAATGATGAAAGCGGCGCCGACGTTTAGGAGCGGCAACAGGACGATGTCCGCCCAGCGTGGCAGGGGTCTTGAAGGGGCGCTCATTGCTGCGAACCCCCTCCACCGCGTCGAAGCGCGGTCCCCCTCCCCCGCTGACGCGGGGGAGGAGAAGTCGCCACCTCTCCTTCCCCGCGCAGCGGGGGAGGGGGACCGGGCGAAGCCCGGTGGAGGGGGCCGGCTGAGCCCCTCACGCGGCGCGCTCCGTGACGCCAGCCATCAACAGCCCTAAGTCCTGCGCGTTGGTCGCCTCGGGCCTGCGCTCGCCGGTGATGCGTCCGCCGCAGACGACGAGAATGCGGTCGGCGAGCGCAAAGATTTCGTCGAGTTCGACGGAGACGAGCAGCACCGCCTTGCCGGCGTCGCGCAGCGCCACGATCCGCTTGTGGATGAACTCGATCGCGCCGATATCGACGCCGCGCGTCGGCTGGCCGACCAGCATGACCTTCGGGTTGCGCTCGATCTCGCGCGCGAGCACGATTTTCTGCTGGTTGCCGCCCGAAAAGTTCGCGGTCTTCAGCATCGGCGCGCGGGGGCGAATGTCGTAGGATTCCATCTTCGCGGATTCGTCGGCGACGATCGCGCGCCGGTCGAACAGCAGCCCCGCGCCATAGGCGGCATCGCGGTGGAAGCCAAGCATGGCGCTTTCGCAGGCTTCGAACGGCATCACCAGCCCGACACGGTGCCGATCCTCGGGCACATGGCCGACGCTGCAGGCGCGAACGATTCTCGGATCGCATCGGCGCTTGTCGAGCGGCGATCCCTCGACCAGGATCTCGCCGCTCGACGGGTGTCGGATGCCAGAAAGCGCCTCGAGCAATTCGGACTGGCCGTTGCCGGCGACGCCGGCGACGCCGACGATCTCGCCTTCGCGAACGTTGAAGGACATGTTGTCGACGCGCACGACGCCGCGGTCGTCCTTGACCACGAGGTCGCGCACCTCAAGCGCGACCGCGCCGGGTTTGGCCGGCGTCTTGTCGACTTTGAGGATGACCTTCCGCCCAACCATCGCGTCGGCAAGTTCGGGCGGGGAGGTCTCTTTCGTCTCATAAGTCGCGACCATCTCGCCCCGCCGCATGACCGAGACGCGATCGGTGAGCGCCATGATCTCGCGCAGCTTATGGGTGATGAACAAAATCGTCTTGTCCTCGCCCTTAAGCACGCGCAGCATCTGAAAGAGCTGATCCGCCTCCGCGGGCGTCAGCACGGCGGTCGGCTCGTCGAGCACCAGGATCTCCGCACCGCGTACGAGCGCTTTCAGGATCTCGACGCGTTGCTGCAGGCCGACCGACAATTCGCCGACGATCGCGTTCGGATCGACGTCGAGGCCATAGTTCTTGGCGAGATGCTGAAGCTTCTCGCGCACCGCGCCCGCGCCTCTGGCGAGCAGCGGCCCCCCCTCCGCGCCGAGCATCACGTTGTCGAGCACGGTGAGCGGCGGCACCAGCATGAAATGTTGATGCACCATGCCGATGCCGTGATCGATCGCCTCGCGCGGGGAGCGGATGCGCACGGGCGCGCCGCCGATCCTGATCTCGCCGGCGTCGGCCTCGTAGAAGCCGTAAAGGATCGACATCAGCGTCGACTTGCCGGCGCCGTTCTCGCCGATGACGCCGTGAATAACCCCGCGCTCGACGGTTAAGTTCACGTTCTTATTGGCGTGAACGGGACCGAAACGCTTGTCGATGCCGATGAGTTCGATGGCAGGAGGGGCAGTGTCGGCCAAGGCTGTCCCCGAGTGATCCCTTCTCCCCGCTCGCCTGGGGAAGGCGGCCTTAAAGGGCCTGACGAAGGGCCGCGCCGAACGGCGATTTCTTACCAGTCTTTCGAGAATTCGAAGAGGACAGCGCCGCCCCTCGCCTGGCGCCGCGCGCCGCCCTCTCCCTGCTAAAGCAGGGAGAAGGACGCGCCGGCGATTAAACCGGGCACTTGTTGTCCGCCATATAATTGTGCACCTGGATCTTGCCGGCGATGATGTCGGCCTTCGCGGCCTCCGCCGCCTTCTTGGCGTCGTCGGAGAGGACCGGCTTATTCCATTCATCCTCGGCGTAGCCGACGCCGCCTTCTTTCAGGCCGAGCACCTGCGGGCCGGCCTTCCATGTGCCCTCCTTGGCCGACTTGAAGGTGTTGTAGGTCGCGACGTCGACGCGCTTCAGCATTGAGGTGAGGACCTTGCCGGGGAACAGATTGTCCTGGTCCGAATCGACGCCGATGCCGAACTTGCCGGCGTCGGCGGCCGCCTTCAGCACGCCCTGCCCGGTCGCGCCCGCGGCCGCATAGACGATGTCGGCGCCCTGATCCATCTGCGCCTTAGCGAGCTCGCCACCCTTGACGGGATCGTTCCAGGCCGCCGGCGTCGTGCCGGTCATATTGGCGATGACGGTCGCCTGGGCGTTCGTTGCCTTCACGCCCTGCGCGTAGCCGCACTCGAAGGCCGAGATCAGCGGAATGTCCATGCCGCCGACGAAGCCGACCTTGCCGGTCTTTGAAGTCTTCGCCGCGATGACGCCGACGAGATACGAGCCTTCCTCGGCCTTGAAGAGCAGGGATTGCACGTTCGGCTTGTCGACCACCATGTCGATGATGGCGAACTTGGTCTTCGGGAATTCGTCCGCGACCTTAGCCAGCGAGTCCGCCCAGGCGAACCCGGGTACGACGATCGGCGAGAAGCCGTCCTTGGCGAATTTGCGCAGCGCCTGCTCGCGCTGCGCCTCGTTTTGCAGCTCGAGGTCGCGCAGCTCGACGCCCGCCTCCTTGGCGAACCTGCTGGCCCCATTGAAGACGCCCTCATTGAACGATTTATCGAACTTGCCGCCGAGGTCGTAAATCACGGCGGGCTTCACGTCGTCGGCAAGCGCCGCGCTGGCGGCCAAGAGGACCGACGCCAACGCGCCGGCGAGAAAACGCAAAGCCATGGCAGAACCCCTCCGGAAAGACTTCAAGCGCGTAAAAGGCGCGCGGCGACACCGTCGGCCAACGTCCTGACCGATTGGTCAAAGCTAACGACGGCCGCCGCGTCGAAGTCAAGCGAGATGACGCGCGGTCCGGCGCGCATAGGGATCTGGCGGGCGTCAGGCCTTCAAGGCGCCCGACCGTTTCGCCGTCCAGGTCGCGATATAGTCCATGAGCGCTGGCGACAGGCAGTCGTAAGGCTCGAGCTTCAACTCGCGCAGACGCGCGCGAATGCTCCCCATGCGCGAGGGATCGACGCCGGACTCGATCACCGACGACACGAAGGCCGCAAAGCCTGGCGCCATCCAGCCGCCGCTCTCGAACCGCTCGGGGTGAACGAAATCCAGCCCTTTAAACGGATGATCGCGCTCGACCGGCCCATACATGTGGACGCCGCATTCGACGCAGGCGTGGCGCTGGATCAGCGCGCTCTTGTCGACGACTTTCAGTTTATCGCCGTTCTGGAGGACTTCGACGTTCTCGTGCGGCGCGACCGCGACCAGCGAAAAGACCGCGCCCGCCGGCTTCCAGCATTTCGTGCAGCCGCAGGCGTGGTTATGCGCGACTTGACCCTTGACGCGAACCCGAACTGGGCCCGTCGCGCAGAGACAGGTCAGCACGCCGCCTTGAAAATTCGGGTCGGTCGGCTTGACGCCGTCGTCGATCGACGGATGGATTTTCACGGCTTCCGGCATGGCTTCCTCCCCTTTTCGCTTTAATAGACGACGACGCTGCGGATCGATTTGCCTTGGCGCATCAGATCGAAGCCCAGGTTGATGTCGTCGAGTTTCAGCCGATGGGTGATCATCGGATCGATTTGAATTTTTCCTTGCATATACCAATCGACGATTCTTGGCACGTCGGTGCGGCCGCGCGCGCCCCCGAAGGCCGTGCCTTTCCAGACGCGACCGGTGACGAGCTGGAAGGGTCTCGTCGCGATCTCCTGGCCCGCGGCGGCGACGCCGATGATGATCGACTGGCCCCAGCCGCGATGCGCGCTCTCCAGCGCCTGACGCATGACCTTGACGTTGCCGGTGCAATCGAACGTGTAATCGGCGCCGCCGATCGTGTCGGCCCCGCGCTTGGTCATGTTGACGAGATGAGGCGCGACGTCGCCCTCGACTTCCGCCGGATTGACGAAATGCGTCATGCCGAAGCGCTCGCCCCACGCCTTCTTTTCGGGATTGACGTCGACCCCGATGATCATGTCCGCGCCCGCGAGCTTCAAGCCCTGAATCACGTTGAGGCCGATGCCGCCGAGGCCAAAGACGATCGCCGTCGCCCCCTGCTCGACCTTTGCAGTGTTGAAGACGGCGCCGACGCCCGTCGTCACGCCGCAGCCGATGTAGCAGATCTTGTCAAAAGGCGCGTTCGCGTTCACTTTGGCGACCGCGATCTCGGGCAACACGGTGTAGTTCGAGAAGGTCGAGCAGCCCATATAGTGATGGATCTTCTCGGACCCGAGCGAGAAGCGCGAGGTGCCGTCCGGCATGACGCCCTTGCCTTGAGTTGCGCGGATCGCCGTGCACAGGTTCGTCTTGCGAGAGAGGCACGAGGGGCATTGCCGGCATTCCGGCGTATAGAGAGGAATGACGTGATCGCCTTGGGCGAGGCTCGTCACGCCCTTGCCGACGTCGACGACGACGCCCGCGCCCTCGTGGCCGAGAACGGACGGGAACAGGCCCTCAGGGTCTCCCCCCGACAGCGTGAATTCGTCGGTATGGCAGATGCCCGTCGCCTTGATTTCCACGAGGACTTCGCCGGGTTTCGGCCCATCGAGATCGAGTTCGACGATTTCAAGCGGCTTGCCGGCGGCGAACGCGACGGCGGCTTTGGTTTTCATGGTTGAACTCCCGCAACGCGCCCGTTAGGGCGGCTTCAATCGAACAGGCTCGACACGCTCTCTTCCTTGAAGATGCGCGCCACCGCCTCGCCGATGAGCGGCGCAATTGACAGCACGCGAATGTTGCGCGCGACCCTCACAGCTTCGGTCGGGGCGATGGTGTCGGTGAGGACGAGCTCCTTCAGCTTCGAGGCGGCCACCCGCGACACGGCGCCGCCGGAAAGCACACCGTGCGTGATATAGGCCGAAACGCTCGCCGCGCCCTTGCCCGCCAGCGCGTCGGCCGCGTTGCACAACGTGCCGCCTGAGTCGACGATGTCGTCGATGAGGATGCAATCGCGGCCGGCGACGTCGCCGATGATGTTCATCACCTCCGACTCGCCCGCCCGCTCGCGCCGCTTGTCGACGATCGCAAGCGGCGCCTCGAGGCGCTTGGCGAGCGCGCGAGCCCTAACGACGCCGCCGACGTCGGGCGAAACGATCATCACGTCGCCCGACGCGCCGCCGCGTTCCTTGATGTCGCGCACCATGCTCGGCGCGGAGAAAAGATTGTCGGTCGGGATGTCGAAAAAGCCCTGGATCTGCCCGGCATGGAGATCCACCGTCAGCACGCGGTCGGCGCCGGCGCGGGTGATGAGATTGGCGACGAGCTTGGCCGAGATCGGCGAACGGGGGCCAGGTTTCCGATCCTGCCGCGCATAGCCGAAATAGGGGATGACGGCCGTGATGCGCTGCGCCGACGCGCGCCTCAGCGCATCGATCATGATGAGCAGCTCCATCAGGTTGTCGTTCGTTGGATAGGAGGTCGATTGGATGATGAAGGTGTCGCGTCCGCGCACGTTCTCAAGGACTTCGACGAAGATTTCGAGGTCGGCGAATCGGCGCACCTGGCAGCGGGTCAACGGCTCGCCGAGATAGGCGGCGATCGCTTCGGCAAGCGGGGGATTGGAGTTGCCGGCCAATATCTTCATTTTTCCCGGCATCGACGAACTCCAGGGGCGAGGCGCGGCCGCAACGACGCGAGCGCCTCTTAGCAGAGGCGCCCGGAAACGAACAATATGACGGTTGTCTGGCGCCGGCGCCCGATCCGCGGGCTATCCACAGGCCCTCAAGGCGCGGTCATTTCTCCGAGGCGAAGGAGAGCGTGCGAGCGGATGGGGCGGGCTGCGGCTTGCCCGAGGCGATCAGCGCCGCCTCGGGCGTGTTGGAGAGGAAGGCGGCGAGATCATCGGCGCTGCGGGAAGCAAGGCTCGCCAGCGCGGCGTCGGAGGCCATCGCCCAAGGATCGTCGTCCGAGCCCGTGACAGTGATCGCGTCGTCGAGCCTTTGGGCGCGATGTTTGTCTGGCGTGAACACGTCCCAGACGTAGGAAAAGGTCGCGCCGCGCTCGTCGCGCGCGGCCGAGAGATAGCCCTCAACGAGGTAGCGCGCCTTTTTGGCGTCGACGACGACAATGTCGCGGGCGGCGGTCTGACGCGCGAGCTCGTCAAGAAAGCGCGCGCTGACGCTTGCGGGCGGGCCGCTCAGCGACACCAGCGCGACAGTGGCTTGCGCGACGCGCGCGCCCTCGCGCAAGGCCGGCCGATCTCTTGGATCTGAATCGGTCGTGATCTCGCCGACGGCCTCGACGCAGCCCGCCAGCGCCAACGGCGCAAGGATCGCCAGCAACGCCAGTCTCAGCGCCGACAGGGCGCTCTCAACCGCACTCACTCCGACGCCTCTGCCGTCTCGCCCGCGACTTCCCTGCGCGGCCGCCGTTAACTCCCTGGTAACGCTGTTTGCCGGCAAGGTCCAGGCGCAGGCGCCGGCCTTGGTGAGTCGGGCTCGTCAGCCTGCAAGGGCTGCGAACATCGGGCGCCCGTCGACGCCGCCGGTCAGCGAATCAATCAGATTCTCCGGATGTGGCATCAGGCCGAGGACATTAAATTGCTCGTTATAGACGCCGGCGATCGCGTTGATCGAGCCGTTCGGATTCTCACGCGAGACGTCGCCAGACGCGTCGCAATACCGGAAGGCCACCCGCCCGCTCGCCTCAAGCGCGGCGATCGTCGCGGGCTCGGCGACATAATTGCCTTCGCCATGAGCGACGGCGACCTTGATCACCTGCCCGGCGCGGTAGCCCTTCGTGAAGGACGTTTTCGTGTTCTCGACGCGCAAGTGCTGCATGCGGCAGACGAAATGCCGGTTGGCGTTGCGCATGAGCACGCCCGGCAGAAGTCCCGCCTCACAAAGAATCTGAAAGCCGTTGCAAACGCCGAGCACCAGGCCGCCTTGCGCGGCATGCTTGCCGACCGCGCCCATGATGCGCGCCCGCGCTGCGATCGCGCCGCAGCGCAGATAATCGCCATAGGAAAATCCGCCCGGCAGAACGACGAGGTCTGTTCCCGGCGGCAGGGACTGGTCAGCGTGCCAGACAATCGGCGTCGGCCTCCCGCTTGCATGGGATAGCGCCCGCGCGACGTCGCCGTCGCGGTTCGAACCTGGGAAGCAGACGACGACCGCGCGCGGCATGGCGTTAGGCGATTTCGACGGCGTAAGTTTCGACGATCGGGTTGGCGAGCAGCTTTTCGCAAGCCAGATCGAGCCG
>Ga0187782_10000507_pt1 | contig 26436 bp, 22 predicted proteins | sample 0715_SJ02_MP15_2_FD_132454 | JGI IMG/M metagenome (GOLD analysis project Ga0187782, IMG submission 132454) | Tropical peat soil microbial communities from peatlands in Department of Meta, Colombia - 0715_SJ02_MP15_20_MG | ecosystem: Environmental > Terrestrial > Soil > Wetlands > Peat | place... | reverse complement strand
TCTTCGTCCACCACCACAATGCACTTCGTAAACATCGCCTGTCCCAGCGACCAGATCGCGTGCATAGCCTTCCGCGCTTGTCCCGGATAACTTTTCCTGATCGACACGATCATTAAATTGTGAAACACCGCTTCGACAGGCAGATTGATGTCCACGAGCTCCGGGATCGCCATCTTCATCGCTGGCAAAAAAATCCGCTCCACCGCCTTACCCATCCATGCATCTTCCATCGGCGGCTTGCCTACTATCGTCCCTGCGTAGATCGGCTCCTTTCGATGCGTCACGCACGTCACGTGAAACACCGGGTACTCATCCTCTAGCGTGTAAAACCCGGTGTGATCGCCGAACGGCCCCTCTGCGCGCAGCTCGCCCAGCTCCACATAGCCCTCAAGCACAATCTCCGCCCTCGCCGGTACTTCCAAATCCACCGTCTCGCACTTTACGATTTCAACCGGCTTGCCTCTCAAAAATCCTGCTACCAGAAATTCCTCCACCTCCGGCGGCGCGGGCACAACCGCCGCAAATGTCGTTGCCGGATCCGTTCCGATCGACACTGCCACTTCCATCCGCGAACCTTTCAGCGCGCCCACTGAAACCTGCTGCGTCCCGCCTGTCGCGCCCTCGGGAATGCTTACCGCGCCGCCTGCCGATTCCGCCATCATCGCCACCCGCGCCGACCCCGCGCTCGCTGCCGCATCGCCGGCGGCCGCGGCCGTCGCCGCATTGCGCAAGGCCTCGCGATAATGTTCCGCCGCAACCTTCTGCCGCTGCCAGTGCATCCCCGTCGTCTGTCCGTCGTACACCTGCATGCGATACATCCCGATATTTCGCTTCCCCGTTCGCGGATCGCGCGTGTGAACGCACGGCAGCGTAATAAACCGTCCTCCATCGAGCGGCCAGCACTTCAAGATCGGAAAATCATCGATGTCGAACTTCTCGCGGCGCACCATTTCCTTGCATGGCGCATCCTTCGCGCTCACCGTCTTAGGAAATGCACTCGCAAGCGCGCCTAGCTGCGGCAGCATTTTCAGCTTGTCGAAAAATCCCTCCGGCGCCTTCATGTTCATTAATCCGGAAATCCGCTCGCCAATCTCGTCCAGCTTGTCCACGCCCAGCGCCAAGGCCATGCGGCGCTTGCTGCCGAACTGGTTCATCAGAACCTTGTGCCCGGGATGCCCTTTCACGTTTTCAAACAGTAGCGCCGGCCCTCCCCTGTTCCCTGATCCCTGGTCGCCGGTCCCTGTCTTGCTCATGCGATCCGTGATCTCCGTTATCTCAAGCTCCGGTGAAACCTCTTCGCGAATGCGCTTGAGCTCACCGAACTCTTCTAGCGCCTTGATCCAATCGCGCAAATCGTCGTATGCCAAGCGTGCCGCTCCGGCCGGTAGTTACCGTACGTCCCTCATGGTAATTCCTGCAACCCGCTATTCCTGCCCGCCCTTCGCATATCCGCTGTCCCACGCGCCGCGCGATCGCAGCCCCGCAATCTCTTCGCGGGCCATCTCCTGGGCGCGCAAATAATCCGGCTTGGCCACGCGGTTCAGCGGCATCTTTCCGGGCTCCAAAACTATCCAGTGCCGCGGCCGCATATACGCCGGCAACGATCTCGTGTGCCGATCCAGCTCCTGCGCATTCAGAACCACATCCGGCTTCTTCTCCACCAATGCCACGGCGCCTTCCCCCACTACTTCGTGCGCCACGCCCACCACCACGCAATTCGCCACCTTCTCCTTAAGCGTCGCGATCTTCGCCTCCACATCGCCGGGAAAAATCTGGTGACCCATCGACTTGATCACCCACTTCGCTCTACCCGTCAAATGCAGTCCCGCGTCGTTCCTGTAACCCATATCGCCGGTATACAAAAACCCATCGCGCGAAATCGTCTTGGCCGTCGCTTCGGGATCGTTCACGTAGCCAAGAAACGTCTGCGGCCCGCGAAAGCACACGTGCCCAATTTCCCCCGCCTGCATCTCGCTCCCCGCGTAACCGTCCTCGCGCATCGCCTCGCGGATCGTGCACGGATACACTGCCATATCCATGCCCACCCCGCCAGCCAGCATCTCCGAGTCGCGCGAATCGTCTACCAGATAAGTGCAAAACCCCGCGCACTCCGTCAGCCCCAAACCCGTTGCCACAATGGGCGCCATCGCCGCAACCTTCTCCACAAACGCTCGCGAAACGCTGTTCCCTCCAAACGCCACGATCTTCACGCTTGAAAGATCGTAGCGTTCGTACTCCTTCAGCATCCAAACCAGGCTGAACATTGCCGGGATCTGCGCAAAGATCTGCACCCGCTGTTGCTCAACCGTGCGCATCGTGCGCGCAGCGTCAAACGCCTCGAGCAGCACAACCGATCCTCCGCCGAAAAGCGTGCTCATCGTCATTTCCGTCTGGCACCCCACGTGCGACGGAGGCAGGTGCACCAGTGTCCGCAATCCCGAATCCATGCCGAAGATCGCTCCGCACATGCACATGTTCTGCACCGTGATGTTGCGGTGTGAAAGCAGCGCCGCCTTAGGCGACCCCGTAGACCCCGTCGTAAAAATCACCAGTGCGCCATCGTCCTCAGTCACCTCAACGTCCGCCACGCTCGGCAAATCGGCTCGCGCATCCTGCGTTCCCGCCTCGCTCCTCGCCGCTTTCCACGCCCGCTCCGCAAGACTCGTAAACGAGTGCGTACCCGGAACCGCATCTCCCGAATCCGCGGTAAAAAGGTGTTCGATCCACCCACATCTCTCCTTCACCGCGCGCCACAACTCGCTAAAATCGACCGGTCCGTTCCCTCCCAGGCTCACGAATCCCCGCGGCCGAAGAATCTCAAGGACACGCGTGAACTCGGCCACACTCAGCCGCAAATCGAGCGGCGCAACAATCACGCCGATCTTGAAACAGCTATACTCCAGCAGCACGTGATCCACGGTCATAGGCAACACTGTTGCCAGGTAGTCGCCTTTTTTGAATCCCAGCCGCAAAAACTCGCGCGCCAACCCCGCGGTTACCCGGTCGAATTCGCCCCACGTCACCGTCCGTTTGCCATCCGCGCTGAGCAACGCAACGGCCTTCGGCTTCGCCTTTGCCCACTTCGTCACCACGTCCTGCAATCGATGCCGATCGGCGTACACGTCGTTGTAGTCATCAAGTGTGAATTGCGAAAATCTCATGCCCTGTGCCCGGGTTCAGTCGAACATCTGTGCCTCGGCGCGTCAAGCCCACTCACGGCGCGCCAAGTGGCGGCTCACTCACGCCCATGCCGTAGAATCGACGCAGCCCTCCAGTAGCGGCTATCCCGCATCTTACCGGGCAGCACACGGCCTTCCTCAAATTCAAATCGAGACGGAGATTTTCCTCAATGCCGAAGCATCGCCGGTTCCACTGTCATCCGTTCTTCAAGCTCCCCGCCGACCCGCGTGCCGCGGCTGCCACCGCCTGGAACGTCCCCGATCTTTGTTCCGCCTACAACTGGCCCTCCGGCCTCGCAGGCGGCGGCGTCATTGGCATCGTCGAGCTCGGCGGCGGTTGGGTGCAATCCGACATCGACTCTTTCTTCCAGTCGCTCGGTCAGCCCACCCCATCCGTCACCGACGTTTCTGTCGACGGCACCGAGAATACCCCCAACCAAAGCGGCTCCGCGGGCGATGACGATTACGAGGTCGCTCTCGACATCCAAGTTTCCGGCGCTGCATATTATGCTGCCACCGGCAATCCCGCCACCATTCGTATGTACTGGTCGCAGGACATCGCTTCCGCCGTCGCCAAGGCCGCAAGCGACGGCTGCGACGTCTGCTCCATCTCCTGGGGCGCCGACGAAGCCGACTGGGGGACCACCGCCGCCGAGCAAATGGAAACCACCGCAGCTTCCGCCGTTGCCGATGGCATGATCGTCTTCGCTGCCTCGGGTGATAACGATTCGAGCGACGGCGGCTCCACTCCGGCAAACGTCGACTGTCCGGCCTCCTGCCCCCACGTCGTCGGCTGCGGAGGAACTACCAAAACCTCCTCAAGCGAAACCGTGTGGAACAATAACCCCGGCGAAACCGACGGCGAAGGAACCGGCGGCGGATACTCCACTATTTTCCCCGTGCAAAGCTTCCAGATCGGCGCCCCTCCCGCGCCCACAGACACCTCGTACGGCAGCGGCAGAATGGTCCCCGATGTCTGCGCCGACGCCGATCCCAACACCGGCTACAACGTCTTCGTACACGGGTCGGCTACCGTCGTCGGGGGCACCAGTGCCGTCGCTCCGCTCTATGCAGGTTTATTTGCTGCCTTCGGAACCAAGCTCGGCTTCGTCACGCCCACTCTTTGGAAGAATCAGAATGCATTCAACGACATCGTCGTCGGCAACAACGGCTTATACGACGCCGCTCCCGGTCCCGATCCCTGCAGCGGCATCGGCTCGCCCATCGCCTCAAGCATTGCCGATCTGTTTTGATCCCAGCGCGAGCGCCTCACTCCGCCGGCTGCACAGCCGCAACCACCTCCGGCATTACCGGCGGAATCGCATCCATCGGATAGCCCAGCCGCTTCCATTCGTCGAAGCCGCCGCGTAGCGGCCGCACCCGCTCGATCCCCAGCTTGCGCAAAGTCATGGCCGTTTTCGCTGCGGTCGCTTCGCTCGGGCATGTGCAGTAAAGCACCACGTCCCGGTCGCGCGGAATCTCACCTTGCCGCGCCGCGAGCGCTTCGGGAGAAAAGTGCAAAGCTCCCGGCAGCGTGAATGGGTCGGGCACTAGCTCTAGCGGGTGCCGCAGGTCCACGATAAAGACCTTTTCGCCCGAATCGAGTTGCTGCTTCAATTCCTGCGGCTCCAATCGCGAAGCGGCAAGCTTGCTCAGTACCGCGCGCCGTCGATAGACTCGAGCCATCAGGAACCCAACGATCCCGAGCAAGAGCAGCACGCCCGAAAACCGCCCCACCCAATCGAGCACGCTCCCGTTTCGCTTCAGCAGATCGCCAAAGAACCGGCCGGCAGCCAGCAGCGCGCTTACCCAAAGCGTGGCGCCAATGCCGTCATAAAACAGAAAGCTGCCGTAACGCATTCCATTCTGCGCCGCCACGGGTGTGGCCACAGTCGCCAGGCCCGGCACAAACTTTGCGAATATCAGCATCGTGCCGCGATGCCGCCCAAAAGAATCTTGCGTACGCCGCACACATGTGGTCGGCTCCAGCGACAATTTACACAGAATGCGCAGCACCACTTGCCCGTGCCTTCGACCGAAGAAAAACCACGCGCTGTCGGCGCTTAGCGCTGCGGCAACCCCGGCCACGAGCGCCAGCGAAAAGCTGATCTGGCTCTGTGCCGACAGCGCCCCAGCCGCCAAAAGCACCGGCGCTGACGGCAATGGAAACCCAAGCTGCTCGACAAATACCCACGCGAACAGTAACAGGTAACCGTAGATCAACAGCACGTCCGTGGGCAAACGCATCGCAGCATGATCCTTTTGTGGATACGGAAAATCAGCCGTCCCGGCGCGCAACGATGCTTAGTCGCGAATCGGGCGCCTCATCTATCGGATGATGCTGCCTCGCATCGGTTGCACAACTCTCGCGTTGCCGAAGGCGCCTCTTCCGTATGCCCATTTCATGGCTGAACACCTCACGCCTGAGGCCCGGCGATGCAACTTTGCATTTTCCTGCTCGAACCTCTCGAGTAACAACCATCCCGGATATATCCGCGGCCCGGCGCGCATTACCGCTCCGCAAGCGCATTCGCTCTCCGCATAAGTCTAACGGCGGTCGTCTTTTCGTGATTTCGCTGCAAGCTCGCATACGCCGAAATGCGTATTGACGTCGGGCTGCGAGCCTCCGATCATGATCCTGCCAATCGGATGCAATTTTGTGAGCGGAGCCGCTGTGCGCGTCTCGCTTCGTGTGCGTGTCAACGGCGCACCCCGGCCTCGCTTTTCGCAAACTAGGTGCTCACTGTTTGTCCGAGGCCTGCATATGAACAAAGCCGTCGCCATTTCCGCTTTCAAAAGACTCGGCCTCACGCCCCGCGAGGCCGATGTTCTTCTCTGGATCGCCCGCGGGCAGTCCAATGTTGAAATCGGCTTCAGCCTCCACATCAGCCCGCGCACTGTCAAAAAGCACCTCGAGCATATCTATCGCAAAATGCGCGTAAAGTCGCGGCTTGCGGCGTCCGTTTGCGCGACTGCGGCATGGGAAGCGCGCACGGCGTCGGCGCTGAAGAGCCCTCCCCCAGAACCGGGTGGCCGTCCGGTAGTCCGCAGGCTAGCCCCTCACCCCGCCAAAGCTCCACCACAATTTCCCCGGAAACAACGCTTTCATGGAGGTACTGGATTGGAGGAATCATAATGCTCATGTCCTTATCGCCCAAAACCATCCCGGCTCAGAAACAACTTGACATAGGATCGCGCGCCTGTCTTCCGGTTGCTCGGACTCGGTGTCACAAGGCCGTTTCCGCCGCGGGGCAAGCCGCTGCACTTCTCATGGCCGGCTCCCTTTTCCTAAGCAGCTGCAGCCTAAATGGCAGCGGCGGCAGCAGCGGCGGCAGCAGCGGCAATGGCGGCGGCAGCGGCGGCGGCTCGACCACCCAATTCACGCTTACGGTGGAATTGAGCGGCAGCGGCAACGGTACGGTCACATCTACGCCGTCGGGAATCAACTGCGGCGCTTCGTGTTCTGCAACCTTTGCCGGCGGCGCCGGCATAACCTTGCAGGCAACTGCCGCTACTGGCTCGACGTTCTCCGGCTGGTCCGGCGCCTGCGCCGGTACCGGCTCCTGCACCGTGACCATGAGTCAGAACTCGTCTGTCACCGCGAGCTTCGCTACCAGCGGCGGCGCGGGGCAGAAAAACTTCACCGTCGATTTGGGGGCGCAGGGGCTTGCCGTCGATCAGAGTGGAAACATCTGGGTTGCCAGTAATGGGATGGGAAATGCCGGCCAGAACGTGGTCACCAAGCTAAGCTCTGTAGGAGCCATCCTGGGAACCTACGGCCTGGGGTCCGCCGTCGACCCGTGCTGCCTGGCCATCGACTCCCTAGGGAACATCTGGGCTGCAGGCACTCCTGGCGCCGCCAATGGGCCCGACGCCGTAGCGGTTCTCGAACCTAACGGCGCCGTTTCCAGTTATTACTCATTTCCTGAAACCTACGCCGGAATCACCGACTACGCCTCGGCATCCGCCGTGACTATCGACCATGCCGGCAATCAGTGGTTTGTCGCGGGCACCGCCCTGCAAGAAGCCACCATCGTCGACACAGTTCAGGAATTGGCGGACGGCAAGGTAAGCACTTTCGATGTCGGCATCGGAGGCGCCTCCTGCGTGATGAGTATGGCCATCGATGCTGCGAACAACAGGTGGTTTGGTTCACCCTGCGGCCCCGGTCAGGCAAATTCATCGAGCACCGACACCGTATTTGTGCTCACCTCCAGCGGCCAAGTAGTGAGCTTTCCTGTCGGAGAAAATTATGACGCGGGCAGTCCCGTAGGCATCGGCATCGACCAGTCCAGCGACATCTGGGTCACCGATCCAGCCGACGATTCGATTACCAAACTCACCTGGCAGGGTGGATTCAATCCGGCAAAATCTCCAACATCTTCGGTTTATCCTACCATCCACACTCCGATGCAGGTTGCCATCGACGCCTCCGGAAATGTTTGGGTGGGAGGTACCGGCGGAATCACGGAGCTCAGCGCCTCCGGAAAGTTGCTGCAGACGTACAACGACAATCCTCTGGACTCGGGTGTGGAGGGCCTTGCGATCGACGCCTCCGGCAATGTTTGGGCTTCGACCGTCGCATCCGCGAGCGGAGCATCGAGCGGCGTGGTGGAGCTGACCGGGGCTGCGACCGGCCCGCAATACTTTCCTTACTCGGGCCCCGTGTGGCCCTGAGTTGCAGTTCATGCATGTCGAAGACGGAGGGCGTACTGGTACTTGACTGCTTCCTCGAAGGCCAATGGCGAAGCAGTGGATGTAAAGGAACAGGCGTCCGAGGACATCGAGCGGTGCGGAGTCGAGCAAGAGTGGTGCTGTTCCAGTCTCAATCTTCCCGGAGGCGAAAGGAGTTGCAAGGTGAATCATCGGGATGGTTCGTTGTTGCATAGAAACTACTGGGTTCAGGGATTGTTCTGTCTGGCTGCATTGTTTATGGCGGGTATGGCCCAAGCGCAATCGTTGTCACCCGCGCCCTCGGGCAATGCGAAAGTGAGTATCTCCTCGTTGCCGCCTGGCGCTCAAGCTGCTATTTCCGCGAGTGTCGGCCGCGATCAGCCGGCCTACCAAGCGCAGCCGGGCAGCAGGGGCTATGAGATATCGAATGCCCGCGGCGATCTCGGCGCCTCATTCACGCCTGCTGGCGTAACGTTCAGCAGGAATGGCAGCACGTGGCGGCTGGCGCTGGAAGGCTGGGGCTCCGGCTCGAAGATCGAGCCCGCATTGGCGGCCGCACCTCGCTCCGCGGCCAATCGAATTGAGTACGTTCGTGGGCCGCTGACAGAGTGGTACGTGAACGGGCCGTTGGGATTGGAGCAGGGATTTACTCTCAACCAAAGACCGGCTGCGCCCTGCCGCGAACACATTAAAAGCGGATGCTCTGAGTTGACTGTGGCGCTTCGGCTTTCCGGCGATTTAACGGCTGCTGCCGACGCCAACCAAACCGGTCTGACGCTGACCGGCCGCGACGGCCGCGCGCGGCTGCGTTACACAGGCCTTACTGCCCGCGACGCCGATGGCAAGCCGCTTAGCGCCCGGATGGAAGTCGCCGGTTCGCGCCTGTTGCTGAAAGTTGACGACCGCAACGCCCGGTATCCGGTGACGATCGACCCATGGGTGCAGACGGCCAAGCTGGTTGCGTCCGATGGGGCTGCGGGAGAAGCGCTGGGAATTTCGGTTGCGGTCAGCGGGAACACGGTTGTGGCGACCTCGCTGGTGACTTACACCAATGGTGCCAGTACCGTGACACCGGGCGGCGCCTACGTATTTCAGATCACCGGAGAGACGGCAACTCAAGTGGCCAAGCTCACGGCTTCGGATGGCACATCGAACGATCAATTCGGAATTTCGGTCGGCATCAGCGGCAACACGATCGTCGTTGGCGCGCCATTGGCCACTTTCAACAACACAACGGACGCAGCTGGAGCGGGCGCAGCCTATGTGTTTGTCGAGCCGGCGGGCGGCTGGAACGACATGACGCAGACGGCGAAGCTGACTTCTTCCGATGGCGTTGCGGGTACCGATGAGATCGTTGGCGATGAATTTGGAGAGTCGGTAGCCATCAGCGGCAACACCATCGTGGTGGGCGCATCGGCTGCTACGGTCAACGTGGCGAATAAGACGCTCGGTCCCGGCGCCGCATATGTCTTCGTCGAGCCGTCAGGCGGCTGGACCGGAACGGTCGCGAGCCCGCTGCATCAGACGGCGAAGCTGACTGCTGCGAATGTTGCGTCAGGTGAAGAATTCGGCAGCGTGGTGCGGATCGGCGGCAGCAACATCCTGGTGGAGGGAGAAGCTGCTATCGGCAGCAATTCCGAGGCTGGGGTCGTCTACCTCTTCGTAGAGCCTTCCGGCGGCTGGAGCACGATGACGCAGACGTCGGAATTGACCACCTCGGGTAGCGTTTCGCCCGTCACATACGAGCAGGCGCTTGCCATCGATGGCAATACGGCAGTGGTGGGTGCCGAGTGGGCCACGGTCGGCTCGACAGAAAACGAAGGCTCCGCGTACGTCTTTCAAATCTCGGGAGACTCCGCAACGCAAGTGGCCACCTTGACGCCTTCGGACGGGATCCAAGGAGACTGCTTTGGAGTTTCAGTAGCCGTAAGTGGCAATACGGTCGTTGTGGGGGCGTGCGGTTTCACCAATGCTTCACCGGAGCCGGCGCCGGGCGCCGCCTATGTTTACCAGGAACCGGCCGGCGGCTGGACCAACATGACCGAGACGCAGAAGCTTTCCGCCTCGGATGCGGCGCCGATGGATCAGTTCGGGAGCGAAGTGGCGATCGGCAGCGGGACGATTGTGGTAGGAGCGCCGGCCGCGATCGTAGACGGAAATTCCAGCGAGGGCGCCGCGTATGTGTTTCTGCCGACCGGGTCGAATACGCCGCAGATTTCGTTCACGGCCGAGCCAGGCAACACTACTGTTCCGTATGGTACTCAGGTCACGCTGACGGCAACGGTAACGGGATCCGGAACAACTCCTACGGGAACGGTGTCGTTTAACAGCAACGGAGTTTCGGTCGGTTCGGAGCCGCTGAGCAGCGGGGTTGCCCAGTTGGTTACGCCCAGCCTGCCGGTGGGTTCCGACAGCCTGACGGCCGGCTATAGCGGCGATATCAATTACTCCCCAGTAACGTCTTCAGCGCAGAGCCTGACCGTTACGCAGGGATCGCAGACGATCACCTTCGCGAATCCTGGCCCGCAGCCGCTGGGTACGCCGTTCACGCTTGTTGCAACAGCTTCCTCGGGCCTCACGGTCACTTTCATCTCGCAGACCACGAGCGTTTGCACGGCCTCTCTTACGACGGCCACCTTTGCTACGACGGGCACCTGCACCATCCAGGCCACCCAGGCAGGCAACGCCGACTGGGCTGCCGCTCCTCCTGTCACGCAAAGCTTCTTTGTGGGAAATGCGCAGACCATTACATTCAACAATCCGGGCGCGCAGACGGTAGGGACGCCGCTCACGCTCAGCGCGACTGCATCGTCCGGGCTGCCAGTCAGCTTCAATTCCCAGACTCCGAGCGTCTGCACTGTCTCCGGCGTCACGGCGACATTTATCGCGGCGGGCAACTGCACCATCCAGGCCGCCCAGGCTGGCAACAGCGTCTACGCCCCAGCTGCGCCGGTCCCGCAGAGCTTCACGGTTACGGCAAATGCAGCAGTGATCACGAATCTTTCTCCGGCATTTGCAACAGCGGGAGGAGCAGCTTTCACGCTAACCGTAAGCGGAAACGGATTCGCCGCCAATTCACAGGTGCATTGGGGGGCCACTTCCCTTGCAACCGCGTATGTGAACCAAGCTAGCTTGACTGCGCAGGTCTCGGCGGCCGATATTTCCACCGCCGGAATCATATCGGTCACAGTGCAAACGCCATCGCCGAGTGGGAGCACCTCGAACGCACTGCAATTCGAGGTAGATTCGGGAGGGTCCGGAACCGGGCCGGCGTTTACAACAGCAACGGCCACGGTGGTGCCGGGCTCAACGGCTACTTATCCGGTTACGCTGTCTGCCTCAGCCACAGACGTGAGTGCGCAGTGTTTGAATCTTCCCGCCGGGGCCACATGCAGCTATTCGGCCACAGCCGGAACACTCACCATCTCAACTACCTCGGCGACTCCGGCAGGCAGTTACCAGGTCACCGCCATCTTCACCGAGACGCTTCCGGGAGCTGCCTCGTCGCTGATATTGCTGCCCTTCCTGCTGTTGCCTTTAGCCGCCGCTAAGAGGAAATGGACCAAGCGCCAAGTCTGGCTGTTGGCGGTGCTTGCGATTGGTATCGTCGCAGGTGCAGCCTCGTCAGGATGTGGAGGGGGCAATTCAGGTGCTGGAGGAGGAGGAGGCACGGGAGGAGGCGGTTCAACTCCTCAAACTCATACCGTAACCAGTTCCGGCACCGTGACCCTGGTAATTAGCTAGTTCTGGAAGCCGTGCGTCCGGGAGCGAAACAATCGCTCCCGGATGTACCTTTGTGCCGGCCGCTCGAGACATATGATTTGCCGGTGATGGGTAAGGGATGAATTCGAACCGCCCAAAAAACGGTTGCAAAGAGTCACCGCGATCTCCGGCACGGAATCCTTCTATCGCGCGCCAATTTGTCGATCGTGAAATTCGTTTGAATCGGCCCCCAGGCGGCTTCCATGCCCCCTCGAGTCGTGCGAATCTCTGCCGCTATGGCTCGGCCGGCGTGACCGGCGGCGGCACAGGAAATTCGTTAGATGTCGATGGCGCCGCCGTCGGCGCACTACGCGCATCCTGGTTCTTCATCGTGAAGTAGTCACGATCCCACAAGTCTCTGTAAAACTCGCCCGTCAGCTCCGCGGCGCGAGGTCCAAACGTCGGCCTGCCGCCTTCGAGGAAAAACACCGTTACCAGCCCGCCCTGCGGCGATTCGGAATACGATGCAAACCACCCGAACCGCGTTCCGCTATCCGAGCAGGTACCCGTCTTGCCGAAAACCGGCAGTTCCCGGAAACTATTGCGCAGGCTGCGCGCCGTCCCGTATTCCACTGCTCCTGCCATGCCATCCTCGAGATCTGGAAGATAGCTTGCGATATTCAGCGTGCGCTTGACTTTCGGTTGGAATGCAGCCACCTCTCCCGGTGTTGTGGGATGCTGCAAATAATAAAGCGTCCCGCCGTTGGCTATAGCGGCCACAAACGCGCCAAGTTGCAGCGGAGTCAGCGACACACCCTGTCCAAAGCTGCACATGCGTCCAACGCCGCCGTCCTTCTCCGGGATCGGCTGGTCGGGATACACTCCCAATTGCTCGCCTTCGATGTTGTAGCCTGCCAACTCGCCCAATCCGAACTGCGTGGCATAGTGGCGCACCCGCTCAAACCCCAACTCCCGGCCAAGTTCCTCAAAATACAAATTGTTGCTCTTGGCCAGCGCCTGGGTCATGTTCATCCGGAACCCGGCCAGCCGTACCGGAGTGTCGTGCGTAACAATCCCTTCGGAAAGCGCTGCCAGCGCCACCGTCAATTTGATCGTCGAGCACGGCTCGGCGCCCGGCGAAAGCGCCAGCTTCTGGTTCACCATCGCCAAAATCCGCCCGTTCGATGGGTCGATCGCCACCACCGTCCCGTTCATGTCGCCCAGTGCGTCGATCGCCGCCTGACGCACTGTCGGATCCTCGCCAGCCGTAATGTCTCCGGCCCCAGCCACGCCTCCAATAAACGAGCTGGCCGTGAAGCGCTCGTAATACCGATGCCGGCGCCGAATCGAACTCCGCCGCAGGGTCGCTCCTGCCGTGCCGGCCGCCGGCGTTGCAACGCCTGCGTGAGTTTGCGCCGATGCTGGACGCACGCTGTGAGCGCCCGTGTGCGCCGCAAGCGAATGTGTCCCAGCGCGATGCCCCGCACTCCTATGCGCCGTTCCAATATGCTGCAATTTCGTGTGATGCGGGGTTGGCTGCAGGGTGTCTAACCCCGCCGCGCTCACCGCGCCCGCGCCAAGAACAACTGTGGATATCAGGCCGACGGCCCAAATGCAAGACACTTTCATCCAGCCAGCTTCCTCTCAACCCTTGGATCTCGTGCCGTGCATCCACCATCTCTGGCGGCGCACTTCTTGCCTTTCTTCCCCGCCGCGCTGCGCTTCGGCCTTCCGTCCCAAAAGGGACACCGCTTGCAAACGGCCCCAGTTGCCATACAACAGGCCTATCCCCACGATCGAGGCCCCTAGCCGCTTATATATCGGCAATTACTGCTTTAACAATAACCCGAAATGCGACAAGAACCCTCGACCTTTGGCCCAACTGCCTACAACTTTCGCGGTCGTTACCACTAACTATACCGGTAAAGTGGTCGTTTTGAAACAGTAGCTTGTCTTTTGTCAGTCCATTCCAGCCGGCCCGCGTCCCTAAAACTGTACGCGCCGCAAGAATGTCGGCACGTCCAGATCGCGTTCCGGTGGTCCCGCGGGCTCGGCAAATAGCGGCGACACGCCCCGCGTCTCCGCCCCCACCGTCTCAGGCTCTCCGCCCGGCGCTTCCCCGATTTCCGTCGCGCAATCCCTCGGCAGAGCCTCCGCACGCTCTTCGCCTGCTGCTCCTTTCCGCTCATCCGTTTGCATAGCGGATGTCTTCGGCGCCACCCCGAATTCCCGTGCATAATCTTCGTCGCTCTTCATCGGCGAAGCCGCTACGGTCACCGTGGTTGCCACCCCCGGCGCAGCCGCCGCAAACAAAAACCCGTTGCTCCCGTCCTCCGTCTCTTCTTCCACTTCGCTCATAAAACGCGGCCGGTCGATTGCCGGCTCCGCCTTGTTCTCGCCCAGCCAGTTGCCCGGCGCCACCACAGGAACCGAAACCACTGCCGCTTCTTCCACATTCAGCATGCGCGCGCGCCGCTCCGGCATCTGGTCGCGGAACCCCGTCGCGATCACGGTAATCTTCACCTCTTCGCCCATCTTCTCGTCCAGCACCGCGCCAAAGATGATATTCGCGTCTTCGTGCGCCGACGATTGAATTAGCGACGACGCCTCATTCACCTCGCTGAGCTTCAACGAGCTCGATCCCGTGATATTGATCAGAATGCCGCGCGCTCCGTCAATCGCCCCGGCCTCGAGCAGCGGCGACGCCATCGCCGCTTGCGCCGCTTCCACCGCCCGATTCCCGCCCGCGCGCACCGCCGTCCCCATTACCGCATGCCCCATCCCCGCCATGGTCGTCTTCACATCGGCAAAGTCGCGGTTGATGATTCCCGGAATTGTGATGATGTCGCTGATCCCCTGCACTCCCTGCCGCAATACGTCGTCGGCAATGCGAAAACTCTCGAAAAACCCCGCGTCCTTGGCCACCGCCAGCAGCTTTTCGTTGGGAATCACGATCATCGTGTCCACGCTCTCGATCAGCTCCTTCAAGCCGCGCTCCGCCTGCTGCAACCTGCGCTTGCCCTCGAACGCAAACGGCCGCGTTACCACAGCCACCGTCAAGATCCCCATCTCACTAGCCAGCGACGCAATCACCGGAGCGGCTCCCGTTCCCGTCCCGCCCCCCAGTCCCGCCGTCACAAATACCATGTCCGCGCCTTCCAGCGCCTCGATGATCTTCTCCGAATCCTCCAGCGCCGCCTTGCGCCCCACATCGGGATTCGATCCCGCCCCCAGCCCCGCCGTCAACCGCACTCCCAGTTGCAGCTTCACCGGCGCCTGCGAAAGCTTCAGCGCCTGAACGTCGGTATTGGCGGTCACAAACTCTACGCCCTCCATCCGCGCTTGGATCATGCGGTTAACGGCATTGCCTCCGCCGCCCCCCACCCCAATCACCTTGATCTTCGCGCCGCGCACACTCTCTTCGTGATATTGAATCCGCATCTCTCCGGCTTCCGTTTTCTCCTGTTCCATCTCGGCTCTGCTCCCCTCGTCTTCAATGTCCCGACTGTTGCCTGTTCCCTATTGCCTATTGCCTTGTCTCTAAAAACTCGCCGCAAACATCGCCCGCAATCTGTCGCGCAAGCTGCTCGAGTTCTCCTCGGCCGCTCGCGTCATCCTCGTCCGATGCACATACAAAACCATTCCGATCGCCGCCGCCCACGCCGGATGGTTCAACTCGCCCGGCATCTGCGACAGCCGCACCGGCATCCCCGTTCGCGCCGGCGCGCGCAACTGGCTCTCTGTCACATCCAGCATTCCGGCCAGCGCCGCACCGCCTCCGGTCAGCACGCATCCCGCACCCAGAGCATCTACTACCCCGCCCTGCCGCAGGCTTTCCTTCACGTAATACATCAACTCTCTGGCGCGCGGCTCCAATATCTCCGCCATCGTGCGCAGCGGCAGTGTCGCCGCCGCTCCTTGACCGTTCGCGATCTCGATTTCCGCCAGTTGCGGAACTGCCGTCACCACTGCGTTCCCGTACTGTTTCTTCAGTTCCTCCGCCTGCGCCACCGGCAACTGCAAGCCAATCGCGAGATCGTTCGTAAAATGCGCTCCGCCTATCGGCACCGATGCCGTGTACGCCACAGCGCCCTCGAAAAACACCGCCAGGTCGCTCGAGTGCGCTCCGATATCGAGCACACACACGCCCAGCTCCCGCTCGTCGGCTGAAATCGTGCATTCGGCCGCTGCCAGCGATTCCAGTACCGCCTCTGAAACCTCAAGCCCCGCGCGGTTGGCGCATGTCACCGTGCTTTGCAGCGCGCCCGATCCGCACGTAGCAATGTGCAATTCCACCTCCAGCCGCGCGCCCACCATTCCCACCGGATCGAAAATCCCCGGTTGCTCGTCCAAGATGAACTGCCGCGGCAGCAGGTGCAGAATCTCGCGGTCGGCAGGCAGTCCGATTGCCCGCGCCCGCCCGATCGCCGCTCTCACGTCCTCGCCCGTAATCTCCCGCATGCCGCGGCCCAATTGGAATCCGCCGGTCGCGTTCACCCCGCGCACGTGTGGTCCGCCTACGCCCACCGCACACTCGTCGATATTCGCTTCCGCCGCCGCCTCGGCCCGCTCGCTGGCCGCGCGCACCGCTTTGGCCGCCGGCCCCAGCTCCGCGATCAAGCCCTTGCGCATCCCCGCGGACTCCACCGCTCCATGCCCGCGATAGCGCAGCACTCCCTCGTTCACATCGGCCGCCAGCACGCGCGTCCACGCGCTGCCAATGTCCAGCACAACAATCGGGTTGTCCTGCCTCTGGCCCATGCTCGTCACTCGCCCTGCACGCCGCTTGCTCCCCTCGCCGTTACGTCGTTCCATCCGCCCGCTTTCCATGCCGCGTGCTTTGGCGCTGCGTGCTTCTTGTTTTGCCTCCCCTTATTCTTCTTTCCGCTTAATCCATTGGGCGCCGGCTTCGCCGGCGCATTGTTCGCGGCGCCTGTTGAGCCGGCCGTGCCGCCCGCCGTCGCCCGCCCAGACTCATCGCTTCCATCCGCCGCCTCCGATTCCTCCTTGCCCGACGCCATCTCCAGCACAACCTGGTTGTCGTATCGCAGATCCACCTCCTTCAAGTGTGGATACTGCTGCCGCCACTCCCCGATGTGCGCCTGATACCGCTCGTAGCGCTCGAGAAAACGATCCTCGCCAAAATGCGCCAGAATATCCGTGCCTTGCTCCGGCATTAGCACCCGCGCGTCTTCGGGATCCGTCAAATCGATCTCCGAAATCTCGTCCGAGTTGTGCTTCCCGCCCGCATCGAGCTCCGCCATCAGCCGCAGGTACATCGCCATCCGCGCCCTTCGCGCCGCGACCGAGTCGCCCGGATCGATCCCCGTCACCACTGGAAACGAATAGTGGTGCCTGGTCATCGACGCCGCCGGCATGTCCAGCAAAACTCCGTTCGCGTCCACCAGCCCTATCTGGTGCCCGTGCCGCGTAAACGCCACTGGAGTCCGCTCCACCACGCCCACGCGAATCTGGTCCGGCAGCAGGCGCATCACCGTCGCTCGCTCGATCCACGGAATCTGCTCGAGCTGCTTGCGCCGTTCGTTCAGTGGAACAAAAAAGACGTTGCGCCCAATGTCTTCGCCGAACACCGGCAACATCTGCGCGCGCGTCACTTCGGTCAGGCCCGTCGCCTGAATGTTTTCTGTACCTGCAATCCGGAACCGCGCATCCCGTTCCAAATAGTTCCTGAAGATCAAACCGGTGGCCGTCAGCGAACCCAGCACCAATAGTGCGCTCACCGCCAAAAACATCCGTCCCGCCCGGCTCGCCGGCCGCCACCACCGTCCCCGTTTTTCTTCAAAGCGCGCTCGTACCGGGCGCAACACACCATCGCCGTCCGGGTCGTCGAACTCCAGCGGCATTCCCGGCTCGCCGCGCCTGCCTGCGGTCGCCGGGCGAAACTCCGCATCCGGAGACGCATCCTCGCGCATCCGCCGCGCACGAATCGCCGCCGGAGGCTCATCCTCCCACAGTAGAGGTCGGTTTGCTGTTTCCCGTTGGTTAGCCACGCCGGAGCAAGGTCGTGTGAGTCGCCAACTTCACTATAGCCCGCACGAGATGCCGCAGATGACCCGCTTTTTCCACTTCACGGCCGGGGGAACCCGCACCGTTACTGCCTGAGCGTCGGAATTGGGAATCGTGCATCCGGGACCCGGAGACCGACAGCCCAATCGCGACTCTACGCCTGTCTGCGTTTGCGGTTTCTCTCCACGTAATCGCGTAATACCGCATTCATCCGCGTCTGGTATCCCTGCCCCTGCCGCTGGAACCAGTCGATAACATCGGCATCGATGCGCAGCGACAGCGGCTTCTTAATCGGGCGATAAAACGCTCCGCGCACCGCGCCGCTCCAATCGGTGATCGGCGGCATCTCTCTCGTATCGACCTCCCGCTCCGGCATCGCCGCCAGCGCCGCAACTTCAGCCCGCAGCCTCGCCGTCAGCGGCTCCGGATTACCTCTCTTCATAGTCCGAATGCTCCTGCGCAGTCGCGCGTCTCGCACTGATGATCCTGCCAACTTCCTCTTCGCCGCTCGGCCACGTGTGAACGACATAAATCACCACCACTCCATCCGCGCTGGGAGAGCCTAGCGTTCTCCATCGCTCCTCGTCAGGATACGGATCCCGGACCGTAATTGAAAAAGGATCGCCAAGTACCCGCTCCGCCAGTTCGAAGCTCACCTTGTGTTTCTCAAGATTCCTTCTTGCCTTCTCGGGGTCCCATGTCCAGCGCAACACGAACCTCTCGTATATACATAATCGTATCTACATATGCCGAGCCTGTCAATTTCGGTCGCTGCGGCCCCCACAAATCCAAGCCTCGCCGCCGCTTACCGCCCTCTGAACGCCACCCCATCCTCCTTGCAAATTGCCTTCACCACCGGCCGCGCCGTCATCGGACCCGACGGCAGCCCTCCGCCCGGCGACACCCATTGCCCCACCATATAGAACCCGCGCAATCCCGGCAGCGTTCTAGCAAGCGGCCTGATTCCCGTCTTGGGCGTGGGCAGCCACCCCTCCATGCTGCCTTTCCAGTTTCCCGTGTAACGAAAGATCGATGCCGGTGTTGCCACATCCACCACCTCGATCGCCGCACATACGCCTGGTATCCTCTTCTCCAGCACGTCGATCGCCGCCTTCGCGACCCGCTGCTTTTCCGCCCGATATTTCTCGGGGTGCTCGTCTCGCATCTTCGCCCAATAGGCAAAGTTGCGCGTCTGAAGAAAGCACGTGATCGCCGTCTTCCCAGCCGGCGCAAACGTCGGATCGAAATGAAACATCCTGAACCCCACCTCGTTCAGTGTCGTCTCCGGATCCACTTCGAGCGGCGTCTTCAACTGCCGGATCACGAACTCCGGTTGATCCTTCAAATCGCGCGCCACTCCCAGCGACACCTGCAAATAGCTCGGAAACATCTCCAGCGTCCGATAGGCTTTCTCGATCTCCGCGTTCACATATTTTCCTTCAAGCATCTCGTAGATCGTCGCGTACCCGTCCGCCGCCGAAATCACCCAATCCGCCTTCACCGTCTCTCCACCGGCCAGTTCGACCCCCACCGCCCTGTCGCCTTCCACAAGAATGCGTTCCACCTTCGCGTTAAAACGCACCTTGCCTCCCAGGGAAACAAGCCTCTCTTCAATAGGGCGGATAATCGCCTGCGCACCGCCCACCACGTACTTCGCCTCTCCCGAGCCCATCCATGCGATCGACAGAATCGGCGCGATCGCCGAGATGTCGTTGAACGCGCCTACGGTGAAAAACGTCCTCAGCAGCGGATCGCTGAACCGCTGCCCGTATTCCCCACCCGTAACCTGCGATAAAGAACGCATCAGCAACAGGCTCGGCAGCTCGCCCAGCAATGTCGCCGCGTTCTTCGCCCAACCCTTTGTCGGATCGGGCATTTTCAAGTTCCTTAGCCTCCGAATCTCCGACGCCATCCGCCGAATCGCTTCCGCATCTTTGGGTGCCCGCTCTATCAGCTCCTTTTCCAACTCGTCGGGGTCAGTCGCAATCCGAAGCACGTCTCCGTCTTCCGTTTCCAGGCGCCCAAACTCCGGTAAGTCGACGAACTTCAGCCTGTCGACGTCGAACACTTCGCTCCACAGCGCGTGCATCGCTCCTGCAGGGTCCGAACCGCAGAACCAGTGCAGGCATGTTTCGAATGTGTACCCGCCGCGCCGCCAGCTCATCGCCAACCCGCCGGCCATGTCGTGCATTTCCAGCACCTCGGCCTGATACCCGCATTTCTGCGCATACACCGCGGCACAAAGCCCCGCGATGCCCCCGCCAATAATCACGATCTTTCTGCCGTTCGTTTCCATGCGCGCCCTCTCCGCAACGCATAGTAATAAGGCCGCTCTTCCTGCCGCTGTGATAGTGGGCACTACAGGATGTGTCGGCCGGCTACCATTCGCAATATTCACTATCACGCTTTACATAGAACGTTGCACGTTATATCCTGAGCAGGGATGATCCAAAGCTTCACGGACGCGGAAACAAGGCAGCTTTTCGAAACCGGAACGAACCGCCGCTGGTCTTCGATCAAAATTGTTGCCCGCCGCAAGCTGGATCGGATCGAAGCAGCACTTAATTTGAGCGATCTCCGTGTTCCTCCCGGCAACAGACTTGAGGCCTTAAAAGGCGACCGCGCCGGCCAACATAGCATCGGAATCAACGATCGATTTCGCATCTGCTTCGCTTGGAGGACCGATGGCGCCCACGACGTCGAAATCACGGACTATCACTAAGTCAATTGGAGTGGCTAACATGACCATCGCTCGCCCCGTTTCCGGATGGAACCTTCACAGGGTCACCACCCATCCCGGCGAAATGCTTCACGAGGAATTTCTCCTTCCCCTCGGCATCTCACAAAACGCGCTGGCGCTAAAGATCCGCGTCCCCGCCACACGCATCGGCGAGATCGTCACAGGCAAGCGCTCCATCACGCCTGACACCGCTCTTCGCCTTGCGCGCTTCTTCGGCAACAGTCCCGAATTCTGGCTCAATCTCCAGCAGATGTACGACCTGTCCAAAGCACGACTCGAGCTGAAGAAGACGATCGAGCGTGACGTCGAACCTTATAAAGCAGCTTGACCTTTCCCCAGCGCCGCCAATATCTGCGGCCCCAGCTGGCTCACGCTGCCCGCGCCGAGCGTCAAAATCAAATCGCCTTCTCGCGCCCGCGCCGCAACCTTACGCACCGCCTCGCCGAATTCAGGCACAAATTGCACCTGCGGCCCTTCAATCCGCTCCGCCAGCCGCTCCGCCGTCACTCCCGCAATCGGCTCCTCGCTCGCCGCATAGATCGGCAGCACGATCACACTGTCCGCATCTCGAAACGCCCCGCTGAACTGGTCCAAAAGATCTTGAGTTCGCGTATACCGGTGCGGCTGAAACACCACGTGTATCGCTCCTCTCGCGCACTCCCGCGCCGCATCCAGCGTCGCGCGTATCTCCGTCGGATGATGTCCGTAATCGTCCACCACCGTCACTCCATTCGCTCGCCCACGCTCCTGGAACCGTCTGTCCACCCCGCGAAAGTTCCTCAGCCCCTCCGCAATCTTCTCCGCCGCAATCTCAAGCTGCCGCCCAATTGCTACCGCGGCCGTCGCATTCAGCACGTTGTGCCGCCCCGGAACGTGCAGCTCAAATGGCCCTAACGGCCCTGTTGCAGTGGTCACCGTGAAGCATGCAAACGATCCTCCCTGCCTCGCTCCCGGCCCGCGCCCTGCACGTTGTCCCGCATCGACAAACTCCAGCCTGTAGTCCGCCTCCGCATCCACACCGTACGTAAGCACCCGCCTTCGCGCTCGCGGCAAAATCCCTTTGAGCTGCGCATTGTCCGCGCATGCCGTCACCGCTCCATAAAACGGCACCCGGTCCATAAACTCCAAAAACGCCCCTTCCACGTCGTCCATGTCGCGGTAGCAATCCATGTGTTCGCGGTCCAGGTTTGTCACCACCGCCAAAATCGGCGACAGCTTCAAAAACGACCGGTCGCTCTCGTCCGCCTCCGCCACCAAATACTGCGTCGATCCCAGCCGCGCATTCGATCCCATCGCATCCACGCGCCCGCCCACCACCACCGTCGGGTCCAGCCCTCCCGCCGCCAGCACCGCCGCCACCATCGATGTCGTCGTTGTCTTGCCGTGCATCCCCGCAATCGCAATCCCGTACTTCAACCGCATCAGCTCGGCCAGCATCTCCGCCCGCTGAATCACAGGGATCTTCCTCGCGTGCGCCTCCACCACCTCCGGATTGCTCTGGTTCACGGCCGAGCTCGTCACCACCACTGTCGCGCCCGCCACGTTCGCCGCGCTGTGCCCCTCAAATACCGTCGCGCCCAGTTGGGCCAACCGGTCCGTCACTGCGCTCCGCCGCAAGTCCGATCCCGAAACCTTCATCCCCAGGTTCAGCAGAATCTCGGCAATCCCGCTCATGCCGATCCCGCCAATCCCGATAAAGTGCGCGTGCTGCGCTGTCGCAAACATGATCGTGAAGAATCAGGTTAGCAGGACCAGGGATCAGCGAACAGGTTTCACGGTCAGGTGTCAGGTGTCGGCCGTCATCCGCCCTCTGAACCCTGACACTTGAAACCTGCTTTTTCACGGCAGCGTGTACTCCAAGTCGTAAAAGTGCTGCCCGTTCTCGATGCGAATCGTAAACGTCCCCAGAATTCCCTTCAGCTCGCCCGTTCCCGATCCCGGTGACACGATCACCTGCATCTTCGGCCCCGCCACATCCATCGTCGCAAAGTGCTGCAGCGCGAAGCTCCCATGCTTGCCGTTCAGCGTGCCCGTCACGACTTCAATCCCGACGTAGCCGGCTACTCCTTGTTTGTAATCGCCTGCTCCAAACATCTCGCCCTTGGTTGTAGCCTCCAGATCGCCATGGATCGCCTTGTTAATCGTGTAGCGGGTCAGTCCTTCGGCCGGAGCGGGCGTGAGTGGGTGGACATCGACACTGAATGTACCATGAGCATGAAGCATCGGAATCTCCTTCGTCTGCGCGCCTGCCTGAGACTGCGCGAAAGCTTGCGGCCCGGCCAACGTGAAGCCGAATATCGATAAAATCGCGATGCCGCCCAGCGCTGGCGCTATTCCGGCTACCATTGAGAACCTCTGCCGCACATCCATTGAAGAATAACCCGCCGCATCTGCAAGACCGCACCTTTTCTACCGCCCAATTCGCGCCCCATTAACGCGCCTTCCGCCGAAAAGTTGCGCACAACCTTCCCATCCAAACGTGTTTGAAAAGTCAGAAACGGCAAGCCCGAGGAGGCGGCAAAATCCAAGCCTCCAGGCCGGGCAGCAAGCCGAACCGGCCCGCACCATCGGCCGACTGGAACGGAGGAATTATGGGCAGCATCAAGAAGTGCATCTTCGCAGCAGCCATCGTCGTCGCCGCATTCGGTCTATCCGCGGCGCCCGCGCAGGCCGCCCGCATCGGAATCTACGTCGGCGCGCCTGTCGCCTATGTCCCGCCCTGCCCCGGCCCCGGATACGCCTGGGTCGCCGGCTACTGGGCCCAAGGCGTCTGGGTTCCCGGCTATTGGCGCTTCGCCGGTCCGGGACCCCGCCTCGCTCCCGGCGTCATCGTCCGCGGCGGCATCGGTTTTGATCGCGGCCCTGCTTTCTACCATCGCGGCTTCGACCGTCGTTTCGACGGCCATTTCCGCAGGTAGCTCCTCCTTCTGCTGTTTGCATTGGCGCGGCCTCTCCCAACCGGAGAGGCCGTTTTTTCTCACTCCTTTAAGCCCGACGTCTTTCCCTCCCCCTACCCTCTCGTACCCAAAACGCCCCTCCTCCACTGCGAATCCTTTCCTTTCCACATGCGTCTCTCATTTGGCAGCATGTTTCGCTCATCCTTATGTCGATCTGTTCTGGTTTCACCGCAACAAATGAGCGAAAATGTTGTTTAACTCTTCAGCCGGCCCACGGGACCGAATCTCGAGACCAAACCAGATCGGCTTAACCTCGAGTCCGCCCATTTCGGCCGGCGGGTGCTGACGTCCTAGACGGCTGCGGATCGCAATCCAGTCCGTCGTTTCTGCGGCCGGGCGGCGCCAGGGAGGCTCTCATGCCGAAACTCCGCTTCGTTGTCTTGTCGTTGCTTCTCATCCCTGCCTTCGCCCTCTCGGCGCACGCCCAGGTCGGCGTCGGCGTGGGCGTCGGCCCGGCCGTGGTCCCGCCGCCTTACGCCTACGATTACCCCTATTACGGCCCTCCGGATTGCGCGTGGGGCTATTACCCCTATTACCCCTATGCCTGCGCACCATACGGCTATTACGGTCCTAGCTGGTTCATCGGCGGCCTCTTTGTCGGCGTCGGACCCTGGTACCACTGGGGCTTCTACGGTCACCCCGGCTACTACCTGCGCGGCGGCTTCGGCTACCGTGGCGGATACGGCTATCGTGGCGGATATGCCTACGGCGGACGCGGCTACGCAGGTGGAGTCGCTCGCGGCTATGCCGGCGGCGCAGCGCGCGGATATAGCGGCGGCGCCGTAGCCCATGGGGGCTTCAGTGGCGGCGGCGGTTTCCACGGTGGTGGTGGCGGTGGCTTCCACGGCGGAGGCGGCGGACACCGCTAAATCGCTTCTGATAGTGCAAGCTTTCCCCAATCTGCATTCTCAAAGCCCGCTTGGATTTCCAGGCGGGCTTTTTCCTGCTCCGCACCTCAATGCTGTCCGACCCTCGCCAACTTGCCAACCCGCCAACTTGCTAGGTCTCCCCATCAATCGACGGCATTCACTCCTTTGCACCCCCAAAAAGTAACGCCGCGATCCTCCTCCCGTAATGCATCTCTTCCCCTCGGTCGGTGTTACACTTCGAGCAACAATCAGAAATAGGCCCCCCGAAACATTTTGCTTTGGAAAGAGGTGCGTATGCTACGCCATACGCAGAACGCCCTTTCTTGCCCCGGTTCTGAGGTTTGTCGGGATAAATCGCAAGATGCATCCCCGGCCGGCGTTTCACACAGGGTCGCCGTTGCATTCTGTGCAGATCGATACATGGAGGCGCCGCTTCATGTAGCTGCCTCGTCTCTGCTTCGCCATCTACACAGCGACTACACGGCTCATTTCTATTTCCTATTGGCCGGGTTTTCACCGGGTCAGGTTCAGTGCTTGCGGCGCACGCTAGATAGCGTTGGGCACGCATACACTATGACGATCGTCGACGAAAAAGAGGTTCGTCTTCCCGCAGAGCTTCCTCTACTGCACGGTAGTGTTGCTACCTACTATCGGTTGCTTCTGCCGGAGCTTGTGGACGAAGACCGGCTGCTTTACCTCGATTCGGACCTTGAAGTGGATATCGACGTTTCATCCCTGTTCGAGGAAGATATGGGCGCCAAACCGGTCGGATTTGTAGTCGACGGCTTAGTCTCCTTGAGCCTCGACAACAAGTTTCAGCGCTCAATCGGAAGACTGCCAAACGGACCCGCATTTAATGCTGGAGTGACGCTATTCAACTTACCTCAATGGCATCGGCAAAAATGTTCCCTGGCGGTTTGGGAATTCGCATCCAAGCATCGAACGAAGTTAGCCTGCTATGACGAAACAATCCTTAACGCTTTGTTTGCTGACAGCTGCTATCGCCTTCGCCGTGAGTTCAACTTCGGCGTAACTGCGGGTCATCGCGGAGAGGTACCGCCATCGGGGATTCTGCACTTTGTCGGAAGCCCGAAACCGTGGGATATTGCGGCGCGATATTTCTTCTCCCCATTCGCAGACCGTTGGTTCAATGAACTCAAACACACGGCAGTGCCCTTTTCCCGGCGCGTGACATGGTTCAACTTGAAGTCGTGGCAGCGTTTGCCCAGGATTCTCGGGGGCTACAAGCGCGCATTCAAATCACTCTACGGAATACAACGCCAAGAGAATTGAGGCGGGGTACGCTCACGTAATCTCCGGATTGGCAATGGGGTACCCTCCGACGACCCTGGCGCTCCTTGCGCCGCTCGCACTGCTTCATCGGCGCACGGCTCTGTGGACCTACCTGGCCGGATCGACCATTCTTCTTGTATTCGCCGTCCTTGTGTTAGCGCGAAATCTTCCCTATCCATGGCGCGATTCAAGAAAACTCTATCTTGTCGCATTTGCCCTCGTCATGGCCCCTTAGAGGCGGGACGGGGGGTACCGCAAAAGAACGCACCTCCGGCTCAGGGCTCCCGAGAAATGCTGGCTATCTTGTCCGCAATCCGCTCCGCCGCTCCCGGATGTGCCTGCGTCCGCGCCGCCGCTCCCATCCTCGCCAACCGCTCCCGATCTCGCAGCAGCCCCACGAGCGCCGTCAAGAGTCGTCCCGGTTCCTCCAATTCGTTCTCCACGAGCATCGCCGCCGCTCCCGCCTCCACCATCGCCTCGGCATTCCGCCGCTGGTGCTCGTCCGTCGCCGCCGCAAATGGAACCAGCAGCGCCGGCTTGCCCGCTGCTGCTTCCTCCGCCACCGTCGACGCGCCGCTCCGCGACATGGCCAAATGCGCCCGCCCAAACTGCGCCGCCATGTCGCTCAAAAACGGCCGCACTTCCCAGCGCGCTCGATCCGCTCCGCTCGCCTCGTACGCCGCCTGCGTCGATTCGTAGTTCTTCATCCCGCTCTGATGCAGCGCCGTCAACCCGGGCACCGCTTCAAGCAACTCCGCCACAATCCGCGGCAAATGCACATTGAACAGCCGCGCACCCTGCGATCCACCGAAGACCAGCAAATGCGGCGCGCCGTTTGGTGCATCCAGCGCAAAAAACTCCTGCCTCACCGGAATCCCCGTCACCTCCGCATTGCGAAACCACTTCGCCGCAGCCGGAAAATTAATCGCCGCCGCTTGCACCCGTTTGCCCACCAGCCGATTCGCCAACCCCGGCATTGCATTCGGTTCAAACGC
>Ga0187782_10000506_pt1 | contig 26439 bp, 27 predicted proteins | sample 0715_SJ02_MP15_2_FD_132454 | JGI IMG/M metagenome (GOLD analysis project Ga0187782, IMG submission 132454) | Tropical peat soil microbial communities from peatlands in Department of Meta, Colombia - 0715_SJ02_MP15_20_MG | ecosystem: Environmental > Terrestrial > Soil > Wetlands > Peat | place... | reverse complement strand
TGGTCTGGAAATCGATATCCTCTTGCGCGCCACCCACGCACACCGTCATGTGATGGAGACCTCTTGCAATCGGCATAACCCTTACCTCCGTGGGCCGGAGTGTATCACAAGTGGCCGAGCGTGGCGGCGCGGCAGAGGCGAAGGAATTGTGTGCAGCGAAGCCGCGATTGCGGCGGCGAAAAAGCGAAAAACGATGAGTGAGAACGCGGCTTTTGTGATAAAAGTTGTGGCCGATTCAGCGATCATTGGGTCGTGGTTTGCCGGGGAGTGAAATGGGTGGGACCACTCGGGGACGGCTCCTAGCAATCTTTGCTCTATTGTTTCTTCAAACGCTGTTGATGGGGCGGCCGGCGTGGGCGCAGATTGATCCATCGGGCGACTGGGCGCCACGGTTTGACGAGGACTGGGAAGAGCGGATTCCCGGCCCGGAGATTGGCGATTACCTCGGCCTGCCAATCAATGAGGCAGCGCGCCTGCGGGGCGACAGCTGGGACGCGGCGCTGGTCGAGTTGCCGGAGAATCAGTGCCGCGAGCACGCATCCGACTACGGCTGGCGCGGCCCCTCGAATCTGCACATTTGGCAGGAAGTCGATCGCGCGACGCAGAAGGTGATTGCGTATCACACGCACCTCTCCGCGTACGGCGCGGAGCAAACGATCTGGATGGATGGGCGTCCGCACCCGCCTGAATACGCCGCGCACACGTGGGAGGGATTCTCCACGGGTGAATGGGACGGAGACGCGCTGGTCATCACGACTACGCACCTGAAAGAGAACTGGATCCGGCGCAACGGAATTCCCCGGAGCGATCTGGCAACGGCGCGAGTGCACGTGATGAAGCACGGCAATTATCTGACGGTTGCCGTGATCGTCTACGATCCGGTTCATTTGACGGAGCCGTTTATTCGCACGACGGACTTCGTGTACACGCCGCAGCTGCAGATGGCGCCCTGGCCGTGCGAGGTGGTGGATGAAGTGGATCGGCCTGCCGGACAGGTACCGAGCCACTTGATGGGCGCGAACCCGTTTCTCGATGAGTTTCCGGCGAACTACGGCATTCCTCCAGAAGCGACGAGGGGCGGCGCCGAGACGATGTATCCCGAGTACAGATTGAAGATGAAAGATATGAAGGTTCTGCCGCGTCCACCGAAGAAGGTGCTGAACCGATGAAACGCGCGCGCCAGCAGGTCTCATATTTCGCGCGAAGGCGAGCGGCGGTGTGGATCTTCGCCGCTGCGGCTGTCGTAGGGCTGGCCGCGATGCCCGGGCGAAGCGGCGCGCAACAGGCTTCGAGCCAGCCGAGCGCGGCTGCGGCGCCGGATTACTCGAAGGCGGAAGTCCATGTCCTGCCCGTGCAGGGGAACATTTACATGCTGGTGGGCGCCGGCGGCAACATCACGGTGCAGGTGGGAAATGATGGCGTGCTGCTGGTAGATACAGGCGTCGCGCAGATGAGCGATAAAGTGCTCGCGGCGATCCGGAGCATTTCCGACAAGCCGATCCGGTTCATTATCAATACGCACGTCCACCCTGACCATACAGGCGGAAACGAAGCCATCGCCAAGGCAGGGAGCACGATCGCCGGGGGCAACGTTGTGGGCGACATCGGCGCAAGCGCAGGGAATCAAGCGGCCGTGATCGCTTTTCAGGCTGTGCTGGATAGGATGAGCGCGCCGACCGGACAGCAGGCGCCGACTCCGGAGGGCGCGTGGCCGACGGAAACGTACACGACGCCAGAACGAAAAATGTTCTTCGACGGCGAAGGTATTCAGATCATCCACATTCCGGCGGCGCACACGGACGGCGACAGCATGGTCTTTTTCCGGCGCTCGGACGTGATCAGCACCGGCGACATTTTCGTGACCAACCGGTATCCGATCATCGATCTGCAGCGGGGCGGCAACGTACAGGGCGTGATCGCAGGGCTGAACAGGATCATCGAAATCGCGATTCCCGCGGCGATCGGGGGGAATGACGTTCTGCAAGAAGGCGGAACGATGGTGATTCCCGGTCACGGCCGCCTTTGCGACGTGGCGGACGTGGTGTTTTACCAGGAGATGGTGACCATCATTCGCGATCGAATTCAGGACATGATCAAAAGGGGCATGACGCTCGAGCAGGTGAAGGCGGCGAAGCCGACGCGCGATTACGATCCGCGCTACGGAGCGACGAGCGGCATCTGGACGACGGATATGTTTGTCGAAGCGGTCTACAAAAGCCTGGCGCCCAAGCAGTAGGCATTCCCGATCTTGCGTGCAGGTTGACCGCTATATAATGGTTTTAACGCTTCGGGAGGGGATCCAAATGAAACGCACATTTTTCGCGCTGATGATTGCGGCGGCTTTGGTGGCCGGCGGACGCGCGTACGCGCATCACTCTTTTGCCGCGACGTATTTCGTGGACCAGGAAGTCACTGTGGAAGGAACGCTGACCCAATTTCTCTATCGCAATCCGCATTCGTTCGTGAAAGTGGAGGCGAAGGACGATAAGGGCGAGACCGTGACGTGGTCGGTGGAGTGGGGCGGCGGGGCGCAGCTAACCCAGGAGCACGTGACGCGGGATACGCTGAAACCCGGCGACCACGTGATCGTCACGGGGAATCCTGGGCGCGATCCCTCCGAGCATCGAATCCGGCTGCACAAGATCGTGCGGCCATCAGACGGATGGAAGTGGGAAGGCGTGATCATGTAGGTGGACTTTCCCTCGAATGGCGCAATAGCAAGGGGAAGTGAAGGCACGCGGCCAGCTGGAGGGAGTGGGGACACAGGATGAATTCCGTGGAGATGTTGAGGCGCTGCGCGCTGGCAACGGCCGGCTTGGCGTTAGTTTCGCTCGCGGCGCCGGCGCGCGTGAGCGCTCAAATCGGATTTGCGCCGACTGCGGCTCCCGCGAATCCGAAAGCGGCCGAGCCCGAGGACCTCACGGGATACTGGGTGTCCATCGTAACCGAGGATTGGCGCTACCGAATGCTGACTCCGGACAAAGGGGATTATCCGGGGATCTTCCTGACGCCTGAGGGGCAGAAGATCGCGCAATCATGGGATCCGGCGAAGGACGAGGCGGCTGGCGAGCAGTGCAAATCATATGGTGCCCCGGCCATCATGCGAGTGCCGACACGGCTGCATATCACGTGGGACAACGACACGACGCTACGCGTTGAAACTGACGCGGGTAAGCAGGTTCGGCTTTTGCATTTCAATGCACCGGAAACGCCGAAGGGCGAGGCGCCCTCCTGGCAGGGATATTCGGTGGCGAGCTGGGAAGGGCTGAGGGCGAGGGGATTTGGACTGCCCACCGTTGCATCCGGCGGCGCACCGAGACCGCACGATGGAGGCTATCTGAAGGTAATCACGAAGAATCTGCGGCCGGGATACATTCGAAAGAACGGCGTCCCGTATGGCGCGAATGCCACGGTGGAAGAGTATTTCGAAAGTTTCCAAGAGCCGAACGGCGACACATGGCTCGTGGTGACATCGATTGTTACCGATCCGCAGTACCTGGCGCAGTCCTACCTGACGAGCTCGCAATACAAGAAGCTTCCCGACGCTTCCGGTTGGAATCCCACGCCGTGCGAGGCGAAATAAAACAAGCTGCGTGCGGGCGTTGAGCGCAGATGGTCGTGCACGTGAGTTTTCCCGAGGGTGATGGATGTGGCTCTCTGACTTTCTGCAATGGCTCGCCGACACGCAATTCAGCACGACGATGCGCGAATCGACGTGGGCCGAACCGATCGTGGAAACGATCCACGTTCTGACTCTGACTTTGTTCTTGGGTTTTGCGGTATTGCTCGACTTGCGGCTGCTCGACGTGTGCCTGACGCGCAAGCGCGTCTCCGAGGTGCTCGCGCAGTTCAACCCGTGGCTTTTCGGCGGATTCGCAGTCATGGTGATCACGGGAACCCTGCTTTTCTGCGGCGATCCGGTTTCTTTCTACAACACGAAGCCGCCGTTCTTTATAGCCAAGATGATCATGCTCGTGCTCGCGGGCCTAAACGTGGCGATTTTCAACGCGACACTGGGCCGGAGGGTTGCCGAATGGGACGGCGACCCCAGGACGCCGCCGGGCGCGAAGGTGGCGGGAATCGTTTCGATCGTGCTGTGGATTTTGATCGTAGCCGCGGGGCGAGCCATCGCGTACGTTCTTCCGCCGCCGTGAGGAGGCCCGTTCGAGATGTGGTTTAGAACGCACGCGCTCTGGTTCTGCCAGTGGTGCAACAATTCCTTTTGGGGGCATGGAATACGCAATTCCGTGTGGCTGTTCCCGTTCGTCGAGATATTTCATCTGATCGCGCTGGGCATGCTGGGTGGGACGATTCTCGCACTCAATTTGCGGCTGCTGGGTCTCGGCTTTCGAAGCGATCGTACCGAGGACCTGGCAAAGGAATTTCGCCCGTGGATGCTCGGCAGCCTCATCGTGATGCTGGTGTCCGGCTTTCTGCTGTTTTCGACTGAAGCGGTGAAGATGTACGGCAACTGGGCGTTTCGCGGGAAGATGATTTTTCTATTGGCCGCGATTCTTTTCACGTTCACAATTCACAGCAAAATAACGAAGGAAGACGAGTCTCGCATAGGGCGCGGCCCGCGCATCCTGGTAGCGCTGGTTTCGATCGTGCTGTGGGCGGGAGTCGGGCTCGGCGGACGCGCGATTGGCTACGTGACGACGCCGACGAGTTCGGTCGCGACCCCGGCGCATTAAGGTCACGCGCGAGGCCCTAGAGTCAGGCGGATCGGAAACCATCGACCTATGTTCTTGGCGTACATCTTTCAAGGAAGACCCGAAGCGCTGCCGCTGAATCCGATTGCGCGCTGGGAGTGGGTGTTTCCCATCGTGGAGTCGCTGCACATCTGCGGCTTTGCGTTGCTGGTCGGCTCGATCGTGATTCTCGATCTGCGCTTGCTGGGTGTTTGCCTTCGCGGCCAGCCCGTTTCGCGGATCGCCAAGGAGCTTTCGCCGTGGATTTGGGCGGGGCTTGCCATCCAACTCACGACGGGGCCGTATCTTTTCTCGGGTGATCCGCACGAGTACGTCCAGATCGCGGCCTTTCGCAACAAGATGCTGTTTTTTTTGCTGGCGCTGATATTTCAGTTCACGGTGATTCGTGCGGCGACAGGTCCCGCGGCAGATTCCGCTCCGTTGGGATGGCGAAGGCCTGCGGCCGCGGTCTCGCTTGGGCTTTGGTTTTGCGTGCTGCTCGCCGGATTGTGGATCGGCAATCTCTAGCGGGCCGGCGAGAGATGCTGATACGACGAAAGGGGTGCTGCTGACATGTCGTTCACGAGCTTCTGCCAGTGGCTCAGCGAAACGCCGCTCAGCAGGCACCTGCGCGAGGATGCCTACGATTTTCCGATTCTCATCATCATCCACATCATCACGATTGCGTTGTTCGGCGGGATGGTCGTGATGGGCAACCTGCGCGTGCTGGGGAAGGCGCTGCGGAGTGTGCCGGTCTCTCAGGTAATCGGCCAGTTCCGTCCGTGGAAGTGGACGGCGTTCGGGATTTTGCTCGCGAGCGGGACGCTGCTGGCTATCGCCGATCCGGTCGAATACGGCGGCAATATCATGTTTTGGCTTTCAAACGTGCTGCTGCTGGTTGCGGGAGTCAACGCGCTGGCTTTTCACTTCGGCGTGTATCGGAGCGTGCGCGAGTGGGACACCGCTGCGGAGACGCCGGCAAACGCGAGACGCTGGGCCGGAGTGTCGCTCTTTCTATGGATCACGCTTATTTTCGTAGGCCGGGCTATCGCTTTTTTCTGACCGACCAAGCGACTTCGCTTCGCGGCTTCGTTGTGATCAGCTATAGGCCCATGTAGTACTGGAATGGCGCCCAGTAGAAGGGCTTCTGGTAAACGGTGCCGGAATGCAGCAGAGAGAGCTTGGCATCCCGAAGCGCGACGGCCGGATTCTTGCCTTCGCTCATTTCACTGTACAGACGATCCATCAGAGTGGCGGTGGAAGCATCGTTGACATCCCACAGAGCCGCAATCACGCCGCGTGCACCGGCACGCAGAAACGCCCACGACAAGCCCACCAGGCCTTCCCCGGCGTAGTACCGTGACCCGGCACCGTGGCACGCGGAGATCGTGACGAGTTCCGCCTTCAGGGGGTGCTGGACGATTTCGCGTCCGTACAGTTTGAACGAGTCTCCTTCCTTGCTGAGAACCACGGCGGATTCCAGCGGTCTCATTCGGCTCGAGGTGGCGTGCGCGACGAAGTGGATGAATGAAAACTGGCCCGGGCGGCTATGCAAATAGGACTCGGGCGTCGCGGCATTTCCCGAAAGGACTGTTGTCGCGGCTGGCGGAAAGTCTTTCTGAATGCTGGTCATTTCGGCGGCTGCTTGCGGGAGTGGAGGGAAGTCTTCATTGGGCGACACGGGATCGCCGATAAGAAGAAGCTTTCCGTGAGCGGGAGCCGAGGAGTGGCGCTCGGCCGCCAGAAGCAGGAGCGAATCTGCATACGTTACGACAGCGTCTTCGATCCAATAGTGCGGTTTCGGGTCGGGTGCCAAGAGCGTCTCGAAATTCAGCCCGCACAGGCTGCCATCCGGCACGATGATGACGCGCGAGCCCCTGGGAATGAGATTTTTTGCCGGAGCGATCAGAGTTGTGTACAGCTTCGCGCCCGCAGCGCCGGCTGTTTCGATCACGTCGCGAGGTCCGAGCAGGGCGGCCGCATATGATTCCACTGCGGCATCGATTTGGTCTCGCGAGGGAAGCGTGAAAAGTTTGAGTTGGCCCGATGGCGCAATCGCCCACAAGTACGAGTGACGCGAGCCGAGCCAGTAGCAAAGGATGGTCGCATTCTCGCGACGTGCGACTTGATTCCAATTCATATCGGCGAGCGGAGAAGACTCCTTCGCCGGATCGATGCCTAAGCCTTCGAGAAGTGTTTGCGCGCGGGTCTGCGCTGCGACACGCAGTGCATCTTGGGTCTTGTTCCGCGCCACCAAGAAATCGAGATAGTCGTCGTACAGTTCGGCCGCATTGGTGAGAAATGAAATTCGGAGTTCTTCGTTTCGAATGGAGGATCTCGCGGCTTCCACAGTGTTGACTGACTTGCGGAATTCCCGATCCGCGTCGGACGGCCTGTGTGCATCTGCGTAAAGGGTCGCAAGCCGTGCCTGCGCCTCCCAGCGCAGAGATGACTCCGCGTCAGGGTCATGCAGGATGCTTTGAAGGAGTTGTTCAGCCTGAACCAGATGTTGCCTGCCCAGCTCGATCCGAGCGGCAATCAATAGGGCATACAGCGACACATAGTGATCCGGGTGAGCCTTCACGAATTGAAGGATTTCGTTACGGTTGTGATCGGCCGAATCGAAATCGCCGCGTTCCAAATCGACCAGCGCGAGATTTTCTAAACCCTCGGTGATCGCCCCTTGATCATCAAGGTTCCTTGCGAGCTGCAGAGCATTCTGATAGGTGTCCGTCGCGGCTTGGAAATCTCTCTGAGCGAAATAGGCGTCGCCGATATCGAGCCGCCACTTCAGGACATCGTCCATTGATCCAGCCTCGGCCGAAGCCTGCGCTGCTCTTCCGAACAGATCCAAGGCGCTTTCGGTATCTCCCAGCTGGAAATAGGCCCAGCCCGTATTACCGAGAATCTTTGCTGTTGAGCTCTTGTTCCCCACAGACTGTGAGAGCGTCAGTGCTGCGCGATTCCAGTCGATCGACTCGTCGTAGCGCTCTTCTTCTGTAGCTACCAGACCCAAGCTTCCAAGAGCTGCCACTTCTAGAAAGGGATCGCCTTGAGCGCGGGCAATCTGAAGAGCATCGCGGTACATGGACTCGGCGGACGTCATGTCGCCGCGCCAGTAAGCAAGGGTGCCCTTTCTAAGCGCCACCTCCCCCAGCAGGTTTGGGCTCGACGCTCTCGCAATGTCCTCGGCTGCAGACAAATGCCGCTCTGCTTCGGGAAACTGCAGTAGGAGGGTGTATGCCGCTCCCTGAGTCATTTCTCGCCAAACAGCCACGTCGCTATCTGCAAGAGACGCCGGAAGGTCTGGCGCGAGCAGGGCCAGCGCTTCTTTGTTTTGGCGCTGCCGCACTAACACCTCCGCCTTGAGTTCGGCGAATCGCCAGTGCCACTCGCTATTGAGCCCAGGGTAGTTGTGAAGCCCGGCATCGGCTCCAGCGGACGCAGCCCTCAGATCGCCAAGCCTGAGGCTGAGCCAGGAGTCAGAATAGATTTTGTCTGGCGAGAATCCCGCCGGTCGCCTGCATCCCGCCTGTAGCGAGAACAGGCCTACGGAAGCTACTACGGCCAGGTGGACCCGCCACCGACGACGGAAGCGGCCGACGCGCTGACTGTCAACGCGCAGCCGAGCTCCAGACGCAGCATCGTCAGAGCTCGCCTGCCCGGTTCGGCGACGACTTCGGCGAGGAATATGCGGCCAAATTCCGGCACGTGGAGCATGTTGCCGCGGCGCTCCACGCCGGGAGGGATTCCCTTGATGTCCTTCACGAGGGAACACAGGAATACTCGCGTTGCGTCCGACGGGTTCTGCAACTGACCCGTCTGAAGCGAATTCTCCGCTATTGTGCGGAATGCGGCATTCAATTTGAACTCATTTTTCAGCGACGCGAAGGTCCTCAGCTTCACCAGCACATCCGCGTTGAGCTCTACGTCTACGGGGCCACCGCCGATTCGCAAGTTCTCGAATTGGCTGCCGAGCGACACGATGCGTGATTCCTCTTCACCGGGTTTCCATGCGGACGACGCTCTCGCCACGACGCGGTCGGCCGTGACGACGCCGAGAATGTTCAGGCCTTCGACCACCGACGTGGCGAGGGAGTGGTAACCGCCGTCCTCCCGGTCGTACGCGCCCATGACCTCGGTGTAGGCTGACTGGAACGAGATGATTTCCTTGAAGCGGAAATCAGCGGCGCGCGACGATCCATATCCGCCGATCGTCGGCAGCGAAGCGCCGGCCTGAACATCGATGAACGCCTGGAAAGGGCCGGTGATCTGGCCACCCAGGGCGCTGCCGTGCACGTCGTAGAAGTAGGTTTCCTTACGTGTTGTTTCGGTCATCGGGAATCGCCCTTCTTCTTAGTAACTGGGGGAGTGAGTCGGTTGGTCGTATTCGAGCGTGAAGCTGTATCGCGCTACTTGGGTGTCGCGCACGCCGCCGCCCCCGGATGTTCCCCGAACAACGAGCGCATACTGGCCGGGTTCTAGGCGGGACGCAGGGATCAAGACCTGAACCGTGCTCTTGACCTCCGCGGCCGACAGCGGCAAGGCGAAGCGGATATTACCACTTTGATTCTCAACTGCCAAAGTATATTCCGAAAACGACGGCTGGGGTGGCACGTCCACATAGAGAGAGAACGGCTCATCCCGTTGCACCGTAAACACAGTGGCAGCACCACCGCGAGAGTTGTCACTAATTAGCGAGAAAGAGGCCAAAGCCCTGGGCAAGTTCGCCCTAGAAAGCGATGCCTCGAGGCGAGGGATGGTTACACCGGCCAGGTATCCGATGGCCGCCAGCAGAATCGCGAAAGCTGGGACCACGATGGCAGGCCGGAACAGCGCTGCAAGCCAACCTCGACTAGGGTCCCGGCTTGTTTCCGGGCGCGTTCTTTCCGGCGCTTCGGTGCTCAGCACTTCCCTCGCACTTTCGACGAAGGCCGCTCCCGCGCGGAGATCGCCGGCGCATTCGGAACACGACATGAAGTGTTCCTCGAACCGTTCGCGGTCGTCTCCGCTGAGTTCACCAAGCAGGTACCTCTCGGCAGCCTGCAGGCGGATTGCTTCGGAATGGTCCATGTGCTGTCTACCCTAATAGTGAGGCGAGGCTAGAAATCGTTTCGCCTTGATTTCGCGCCACTTGTCTACTTTTCATAGTGCTGCACGCCCTCCCGAGGATCGTTCGCTCCGCTCGTAGAGCGCCTTGAAGCTTTGTTTGGCCCGATGGACCAGGACACGCATGTAGTTCCGGTCCACTCCGAAATCCCGGCAAACCTGGTCCTTTTCCTTTTCTTCCAAGAACAGCGCGCGAAGCAGCCGTTTGTCCTTTTCCGGGAGCTGTTCAAGGACGCGGCGCACCTGCTGGCACGTTTGCTTGGTGACGAGGAGGCCGTCGAGATCGATGAGCTTGTCCGGCGGATCAGGAGCGGCTTCGCTGGCCTGCTCGGTTCGAGCGGATGACCTGTAAAACTCCATTAAGACGTTGTTGCACACGGAATTAACGAATGCGCCGAGGCGTTCGGGCGAGCGAATCCCTGATTCGCTTCGCACGGCGGCCAGCACCCGGACAAAGGTCTCCTGCTTGATATCTTCGATTGCCTGGGATGAACGGAGGCGCGACCTCAGTTTTATTTGAAGAAGATCGCTGAAATACGCGACGAAGTGGCTCTCCGTGAGCGGATCACGGCCTTGGAGGCGGCGGAAGTATGTCTCATCGAAGTCGAAGAAATCCACGCAGTCCTCTCAGGGAGGGCAGAAGTATAGCCATCCACTGGGGTGGGTGCAACGAACCTGCTGGCTCGGTTGACTCGGGGAAAATGAGGCAATCTAGGGCAAATCCCTAATGGCTCCCGCGGTTTTTGCGGAGTTCGTTCCCAGAATGAAACGATTTGGGTCCCTCATGCACTACTTAGCTGACAAACCGACGCTAGCGCCCGAACCCGTGCGGCAGGCCATCCGCCTCCCCCAATGTCCTCAAAGACAACGGATGGTCTGTCGCTCTCTACTAAGTTTCCCTGAACGGGCCGGGGGCACGTTGGGTCGAGGAGAATCAGGCAATGCAGGTTGAATCTGGGGTTAAGCGAATGGGAGAACCAGGCCGTGCACATCCGGCTCCATTTCCGCTGGCGAGAACGACCGAGCCGGAGAGCGCCGCGAAGCCAGAGTGGAACGTGCGCACGGTCGGGATGATCGCGAAGCCAGAGAGGGCTCAGCATCTGGCGGCTTGCATCGAGGGGCCCGTGACGGATTTTTTGCGACAGATGCCCGGCTTCAGCGGCCTCATCGTATTGCACTCGGGCAACGATGGGCGAAACCTGCTCGTGCTCACCTTCTGGGAAACGGAGAGGCAGGCAGCAACGAGCTGCTGGGAAGAGGTCAACTCCGTGCGAAACACACTCTCGTCGATGGTCGATGTCTACACCAAGGTGCAAACCTTTCGCGCCGCAACTTCAACAGCGTCCCGGGGTTCAGTGAGTAGGGAAGTGGGAGGGGCCCGGCGAGCTGGCGCGGTTTCGCATTCTGCCAGGGTTTAGACATTCATCAGGAGTCAGGAAAGAAGAAGAGGCACACATAGACGATGGATTCCCCACAGTCTCCGGCGAGGCCTAGCGGTCTGTCTCCAGGTCACTCAGCAGCGGCAAAATGCAATTTGAGCGGTTGTTCCGAGCGCGCGATATTGGAACTCGACCTTCGCCCGCTTTGTCTTGAACATCTAGTTTCGCATTGCTATTTCCGGCTACAGGAATGCGAACAAGGAGACGGTTTCGAACCGCCTGCAGGAGAGACCAGGGCGCAAGCGTCACCTGACGTATTCCTGCAGGAATGCCATTCGAAGATTGCGAGCGTGCTGATTGCCGGAAGCGGGTTCACGAATATCGACCGAGCGCGGCTGTTGGACATTTTGCTTTGGGCGAGCGAACTTACGGAAAAGCGGCGAAAGCGATGGCCGCGTCGCGGAACTGCCGCAGGAATGCGTGGTGAATGACGGACCAATCTTGTGGCAAGCGTCAGCGGCGCGAGGGCGCCACGTCCAGACGTATAACAATGCCCTCCAATTCGGGTTTGGCAGGCGGATAGTATTTCATCACGAGCGGATCGTGTCCCGGCACGATGTGCTCGGGCGATTCGGCCAGCCTGTCGAGCAATTTGAAGCCTTCCAGCATCTCCCCCACGTTGAATGCGATCGGAAACGGGCGTCGCTGCTCGAAATTCGCGTATAAGTGAGAAGCGTCGGACGCGACGACGACCCAACCGCGTCGTGTCCACACGCGCAGCACCTGGAGGCCTGCCGAGTGGCCGCCGACCCGGTGAAGTGTGAGACCTGGGACGAGTTCGGCGTCACCATCGTGGAATACGGCTCTTTCCGAATAGACCAAACGCACCATCTCGAGCGTGTTGTCGAGGTCGAAAGGCGCGCGCAGCGTCTGGTGGCACATGCACCGGCCCGTCGCAAAAGCTATTTCACGATCTTGCAGATGGAAACGCGCGCGCGGAAAACGGTCGAGATTTCCCGCGTGATCGTAATGCAGGTGCGTGAGAACGACATCGCTCACCTGGGCAGCGTCCAGGCCGAGCAAGCGCAGAGATTCGGCAGGGCAGCGCAACCATTCGCGCTTTCGGCGAGCCGCTGCCTCCTCGCCGAAACCCGTGTCCACCACGAACGTGCAATCGCTGCGGCGCACGATCCACACGAAGTAGTCGAGATCGGAGGCGAATTCGTGCGGATCAGCGAGGACAAAATTCTCTCCCGGATGGCGATTGCCAAGATGCGCGTAGCGAATCGCGAAGATCTCGAAGGGTTCGAGCGGCACGGGGCACCTCGCGGCCAGAGCGTGAATTGTGACGCGCGCTATCATAGGGCATAATGCGGCGTCGGAAAAACGCTCTTTGCCGCGCTGGCACGGCGCATTTGGGAGGCGAAAGGAATGGCGCAGCAAGATATCGGCTTTGTTGGGGTCGGTAGAATGGGCGCGCGGATGGCGGCCCGGTTGATCAAGGCAGGCTATCGCGTCACGGTCTACGACACGAACAGAGCCGCGGTGGCACCGCTCGTTGAGATGGGGGCGACGGCTGTCGATTCGCCGGCGGCGGCCGCCTCGGCTGCCGAGATTGTTCTCGCAAGCGTGCCGACACCGCCGATCGTGCAGACCGTGGCTCTGGGACCCAACGGTATTGTCGAAGGAAAGCGAGCGAAGATTTTCATCGACGTCTCGACGACGGGCGCGACAGTTGCCAAAGCGGTCGCGGAGGGGCTGGCGGTAAAGGGAATCGTCGCGGTGGACGCGCCGGTCAGCGGTGGAATCACTGGTGCGGAGAAGGGGACGCTCGCCGTGATGGTCTCGTGCCCTGAGATGATTCTGCCTACCGTGAAGCCGATTCTCGAGGTGCTCGGAAAGCTGTTTATCGTAGGTACGCAACCGGGGCAAGGCCAAACGATGAAGCTGTTGAACAATCTCTTGTCGGCGTCCGCGATGGCGATCACGTCCGAAGCCGTGGCGATGGGAGTGAAGGCGGGACTCGATCCGTCGCTGATCATCGACGTGTTCAACGCCGGCACTGCGCGCAATAGCGCGACGCAAGACAAGATGAAACAGCACGTGATTTCGCGGTCGTTCAGCTATGGCTTCGGGCTCGCGTTGCTAAATAAGGATATTCGTCTGTGCATGGCCGAAGCCGACGCGTTGGGCGTGCCGATGGTCGTCGGGAGCGCTGTGCGGCAGTTGCTTTCGATTTCGACGGCCACTGAGGGCGTGGATGCGGACATGACGGAAATGGCCAAGACCGTTGAGGCATGGGCTCAGGTTCAAATCGGGCAGAAACTTGGCTCTTGATTGACCGCTTCCGCATACATCGAGATTTTCAGGATTTCAATTCCAAGAGAGGATCGACAACATGGACCAAAAAAGATTTGAAAAGGGGCGCGAAATCCGGAGTTCCGTGCTGGGGAAGGAGTTCGTCGACAGTGCGTTCAAGTCGGCGGACGAATTCAATCTCCCCTTGCAGGAGCTCGTGACTGAATACTGTTGGGGAGCGATCTGGGGGCGCGAAGAACTTCCAAAGAAAACACGGAGCATGCTGAATTTGGCGATGATCAGCGCGCTCAATCGGCCGCACGAGCTGAAAGCGCACATCAAAGGCGCGCTGGTGAACGGAGTAACGCGCGTTGAGATCCGCGAGATTTTGCTGCAAGTGGCGATCTATTGTGGTGTGCCAGCGGCAGTGGATTCGTTCCGAATTGCGCGCGAAGCGTTTGCCGAATTGGAAGCCGCGAAATCGAAGGCCTAGCGGCGGGCGTCGCGTGGCTGCGATGCGAATCCTTAGTGGAAAGTAAGCAGAATGAAGAAGCATCAACTGCTGATCGGTGGTAAATGGGTCGAGCCCGCGTCGGGGACGTGGTTCGAGTCGATCAACCCGTTCACGGCTGCGGCGTGGGCTCTTGTTCCGCGCGGAGGCAAGGACGACGTGGACCACGCCGTGGCTGCGGCAAAAGCCGCGTTCTACGGCGATCCTTGGCGCAAGCTAACAGCGACGGCGCGCGGCACCCTCTTGATGCGCCTTGCCGATCTGATCGCCGCGGACGCGGAAAAGCTCGCCGAGATCGAGAGCACGGACAACGGCAAATTGCTCGCCGAGATGCGCGGGCAGCTCAACTACATTCCACAATGGTTTCGATATTTTGGCGGTCTTGCGGACAAGATCGAAGGCCGCGTGATTCCCATCGACAAGCCGGGAGTCTTCAATTTTACGCGTGAAGAGCCTTTGGGCGTTGTAGCGGCGATTACGCCGTGGAATTCGCCGCTGTTGCTCGCAGCGTGGAAGCTCGCTCCTGCGCTGGCGGCGGGAAACACAGTTGTTTGGAAACCTTCGGAGTTCTCCTCCGTTTCGGCGTTGGTGTTTGGAGAACTGTTCGAGAAAGCAGGCTTTCCACCGGGAGTCGTTAACATCGTGACGGGCTATGGCAATGAAGTAGGAGAGCCTCTCATCACGCATCGTGACGTCGCCAAGATTGCGTTTACGGGAGGTGATCGAACCGGCGAGCACGTATACGGACTTGCGGCGCGCGGAATCAAGCACATCACGCTGGAGCTGGGCGGCAAGTCGGCGAACATCGTCTTCGATGACGCAAACGTTGACGAGGCCGTCAAAGGCGTCGTCTCCGGAATTTTCGCAGCAACCGGACAGACGTGTATCGCGGGCTCTCGCGCATTGATTCATCGCCCGATTTACGAGCAATTTGTCGAGAAACTTCTGGCGCTTGCCAAAACCGCGCGCATGGGCAATCCGCTCGATTCAGGCACGCAAGTCGGTCCGATTACGACGCGGCCGCAGTACGAAAAAGTGCTCGACTACATCCGGATCGCCAAAGAAGAGGGCGCGGCCTGCCGGCTCGGAGGCGAGCCTGCGCGGCGGCCGGAATGCGGCTCCGGCTGGTTTGTCGAACCGACGATCTTCACAGACGTGAAGCCCGAAATGCGCATCGCTCAGGAGGAAGTGTTCGGCCCCGTTCTTTCCATCATTCCGTTCGACACGGAAGAAGAGGCGATCCGAATCGCGAACGGTACCGTGTATGGGCTCGCCGCTGGGGTGTGGACGCAAAGCATTCGCCGGGCGCTGGTCATGTCAGAGAAACTGGAGGCCGGGACCATCTGGGTGAACACATATCGCGCGGTGAGCTACATGTCTCCGTTTGGCGGCTACAAACGGTCGGGCATTGGGCGGGAGAGCGGAATGGAGGCGATCCGCGAGTATCTACAAACGAAAAGCGTGTGGATCGACACGATTGGGAATGCACCGAATCCCTTTGTGATGAGGTGAAGAACCGAGTGCCTAGTGGCTGGCGGCTAGTGCCTGCGGTCGGCTGATCCACCACCACAGCGCCGTGCCCAGAATGGGCACCATGCTGAGCGTCACAAAGACCGGCGCGTACTGCTGCCGGCCGAACCACGGCCCGTAGGCAAACAACAGGATCGCCACGACGGCCGACCACGCCCCCGAGCCGATCCCGGCCACTTTACCGGTTTCGTCCCGCGGATAGGCGCGCGCGGCCACGTGCAGCGACACCACGATGAATCCCACGGCGATAAACATCGCCCACGAAAAGATCGCCAGTGCGGCAATCCATGAAGTCGTTCGGGTGATGACCGAAAGCCCCAGCGCCAGAATTGTGAGCAGCACATAGAGCCGGACGGGCCGCGGATTGTCGCGCACCCACCAATCCGAAATCCAGCCCCAGAAATAGTAACCGCATTCCCAGCAGACCGCGGGAATCCAGATGACTTCTCCGATCCTCGCTTGCGTTAGACCCAATGCTCGACTCAAGTACAGCGGGCAGAAATAGAGGCTCGGCCCGAGCGCCGCTCCGCCCAGGCCCATGCCTACAACCAGCAGCCAGAATCGCCGCTCGAAGAAATTCGGCCACGCGACGCCGCTGGGTTTGCGCTCCGCCGCGTGCACGAGTGGTGGCCGCGCCACGAGCCACCAGACAATCAGCCAGATCGCACCGAGCCCGCCAGTAACGAGGAATGCTGCACGCCAGCCAAACTTGAGCGCAATCGGCACGATCATCAGCGGAGCGATGATTGCGCCAACCGAGGCGCCACTATAGGAAATTCCCATGCCGCGCGATTGGCGGCTGAGCGGCAACGAGTTCGCCGCTGTACGCAGGCCGCCAGGAAACGTGGCACCCTCGCCGAAACCCAGCATTGCCCGCACCGCCGCGAAGCCGAGAAATCCGGCAACCCATGCATGCGACGCGCTCGCCAGCGTCCAAATGCCAACCGCGAGCAGCATCCCCACCCGCAGACCGATGTAGTCAAGCCACGCGCCCCAGAACAGATTTGAGAGCATATAGACAATGGAAAAAACTCCCCCAACATACGAATAGGCGGTTGCGCTCAACCCAGTGTCGCGCAGAATCATCGGCGAAATTACCGTAAGCGCCTGGCGATCAATGTAGGAGAGACACGAGCAGCTCATCATCACGGCGACGGGAACCCACATGCGCCAGCCTTTGGTGGCGGAGCTTGCAACCGCGCTGCGATGAGTCGTCGTTGTCGGTGCTTCGAGAGGCATCCAGTAATCCTGTAGGGCAGCGGGAGTGTATCACGCGCAATTGGCGCGCAAGGAAGCGTGATAATGTGGCGCGAGAATGTTCGTGGTTGGATGGCCTAGGAGCCGACAAACGTGGACGATGCGGAGCTGAGGAATTGGATCGGGAAGACGGAAACGGTCACAGATCAAATTACGCCCGTGCCGATGGCTGCGCTTTCGGCAACTCTCGACATCGAAGCTCCCGCGCCAAAGACTGGCGATCTGCTGCCGCCGCTCTGGCACTGGCTTTATTTTCTATCGATCCACCGGCAATCCGAGTTGGGGTCCGAGGGTCACTCAGTAAAGGGCGGCTTCCTTCCGCCGGTGCCGCTGCCGCGGCGCATGTGGGCCGGCGGGCGCCTAGAATTTCATCGGCCGCTGCGCGTCGGCGAGACCTACACGCGAACGTCGCTGGTCGCAGACGTGCAACACAAGGAAGGCCGCACGGGGCCGCTGATTTTCGTTGTCGTACGTCACGAAATTCGCGGTGCTGAAGGAATCTCGCTTGTTGAGGAACAAGATATCGTATTTCGAGATCATGCCAAGCCCGGAGAGGCGATGCCGGCCCGTCAGCCCGCACCGAAGGATGCGAAGTGGGAACGTGCCGTTCGGCCCGACGATGTGCTGCTATTTCGCTATTCTGCGCTGACTTTTAACGCGCACCGCATCCACTACGATTGGCGCTACGCGACGAAGGTCGAGGGATATCCGGGGCTTGTGGTACACGGACCGCTGATCGCCACGCTGCTACTCGATCTGCTAAGGCGCAATCTGCCGGCGGCGGAGGTCACGCGATTCTCATTTCGCGCCGTGAGCGCACTATTTGATACCGCGCTGTTTTGGATCTGCGGCAGACCGGAACCAGACGGGAAGACGATATCGCTCTGGGCGCGAAACGAGTTCGGCGATCTCGCGACGACGGCGACAGCCACGATCAAGTAGCGGCTAGTCGTAGTATTGCGGCGATTTCTTGAGCTTCGAGTTGGCTATGAAATCGTGTTCGATCCACAGTTGCGTGTGCGTTTTCTTGCAGTAGTCTTCGATCATCGCGCGGCTGGCGAGCGATTGATCCTTGTTGAACTCGAACGTGGGCACGCGTCCCGAATTGCGCTCCTCCGGGTAGTGATACAAGTCGCCGGCGAGCATGACCTTCCCGGTCTTCTTAAGATGAAGAATCAGCACCTGGTGGCCGGGCGTGTGGCCCGGAGCCGATTTGATGATCACTTTGCCGTCGCCAAACACGTCGTACTCGTCCTGCGTGAGCAAAATGGTCTTCGCATTCTTGAGCAGGTCGTAGTTCTTGGGGTCGACGAGAGCGGGCGGCTTGTCGGCAAACATGGCGTCGCGCTCAACGGGCCGCACAAGCCAGGTCGAACTCGCAAATTCGTTGGAGTTGGCGACGTGGTCGCCGTGATAGTGCGAATGCGCGAGGTACGTAATGTCTGCAGGAGCGTAGCCGATTTCCGAAAGTTGAGATTTGAGAGTGCGGGTTGCCGTTGAATACCCTTGGGTCACCGGCTGACCGTCGTCCTTGAACGCGGTATCGGGAATCACGCCAACGTCCCACATCAGAGTACCTTTGGGATGAACAATCAGGTAGCAGGGCACCGCAAAATCCGTGCTCGCGACTTCTTCTCTTTTGAAATTGAAAAGTGCGGGATCGAGGCCCTTGATCACGCCACAATCGAAAACGTACAGCCTCAGGCTCTTGACCTTTTGCAAGTGGTGCTGCGCGAGCGCTGAACCAACCACAGCGATCGCAATCAGGCCCATGACTAGGGCCGGACTGAGCCTTGAAGGACGGTTCCGAGTTGCCATGGCACGCTCCTATACGTTGCGGGGGGCCTAATCATACTCAGAATTCGCGTTACGTCCAGCTTTTGAATTGTCCCCGGAGCTCCCTACGGCTCCGGCGCTGCCAGTGTCGAACGGGTGTGAATCAAGAGCTAAATTGAGCGTATAATTCGCGGCGGTTTTCGAGAACTTACTGGAGGAAGTATGGGCGAGATTGAAAAGCGCAACGAGCACATCGTGAGACACTTTTTCGACACGTTGAGCTCGAACGATCTCGAAAAGCTGCGGACCCTGCTTCACGAACAGGCGACGTGGAACGTAATGGTGATCGGCATTCCGGGCGCGGGAGAAAAGAAGGGGCGCAAGGGCATCATTGACGATTTTCTCAAGCCGGTGCGCGAACGGTTGTTCGAGCCCGAGGACCCAAAGTTAGTGATTCAAAGTTTGGTCGTTCAGGGACCGCTCGCTGCGGTCGAGGCGAAGGGGCTGGGCAAAATGAAGAACGGCAAGGAGTACAACAACCGCTACGCGTTCATGATCGAAATCAAGGACGATAAGATCTTTTCCTTGCGCGAATACATGGACAGCTACTATGTGAGTACGCTGTAGAGGCAGCGTCTTGCTGGGCCTTCCGTCGCCTTGGCCAGGACTTACGCACCGCCGTTGACCGTGGTCCCGCCGTCAATGCGCAGGATCGCAGCCGAGATATAGGAAGCTTCGGGCGACGCCAGGAAAACCGCAGCCGATGCAATATCCTCCGGCGTCCCATTCCGGCCTAGAGGGCATCTCTGCCTTCGCGATTCATACAGCGCATCGTCGAAATTGTTCATCTCACGCGCACCGGGCGTCGGCACGGTGCCCGGGCACACGGCATTTACCCGAATGCGGCGCGGCCCGAATTCCACCGCCAGGGAACGCGTCAGCGAGGACACCCCTCCCTTGATGGCTGAATAGACGGTGGATCTCGGCACGCCGAGTTCTGCAGCGGGCGATGTGTTGTTGATGATGACACCGCCGCGCTCGGGATCCATGTGGCGCAGGGCCGCCTGCGCGCTCCAGAAAATCGATTTCAATCCTACGTCGATCATCCGCGTCACGGTCTCTTCGCGAATTTCCGCAACCGGCTCACGTTTGAAGACGATCGCGTTGTTCGCGACGATGTCGAGCCGGCCGAATTCAGCGACCAGCTCGTCCACAGCTCGCAGAAAATCGTCGCGCCGGCTGACGTCGATCGCGAAGGCGCGAGCCTTGCCCGAATTCTTGGTGATTTGATCTGCGGTAGCTTCGGCGGTCGTCTTATCGATGTCGGCGACGCCCACGATCGCGCCTTCTGCGGCGAACGCCACGGCCATCGCCTGGCCGATTCCGCGGCCTGCACCGGTGACAAACGCGACTTGACCTTTGAGACGTGGCATCAATTTGCTCCCCTAGAAAGATTTGAGAACTTACGAACCACTTGTGGCGGAGACAGCGGCCTCGGGTTTCAGGGAAACGGCGCCGGACGACCGGTCTTCCTTAATCAGGTCAGCGGCCTTCTCACCGATCATGAACACGGCCGGAGCGGGTCCGCACGATGGCAGCTGCGGCATGATCGACGCATCCACCACGCGCAGCGATTCGACCCCGCGTACGCGCAGCCGCTCGTCGACTACGGCCATTGCGTCCTGCCCCATCTTGCAGGTGCCGCTCGGATGGCAGAAGGTCGCGCTGGTCGCGTGCAGATGCTCGCGCAGCTCCTCGTCCGAGCGCACCGCCTCGCCCGGCGCGTCTTCGCCCAGCACCATCGAGCGCACAGGCTCGGTCGCGAAAATCCGCCGCATCAATTTCATCCCGGCCACCAACCGGTCCTCGTCGCTTGCCACCGAAAGATAATTCGCGTTCATCAGCGGCGCCTGCTTCGGATCAGCCGACTTCAGCCGCAGCCGCCCGCGCGATTTCGGCTGCGTGAATGCGATCCCGCCGGTAACCCGCGGAATCGGATCGGCCGCAATCCGCCCGCTCTTGTCGTAAACGTAGCTCATAGCGCGAAACACCAGCTGCAAGTCCGGGCTCGCCGTGCCGGGCAAGCTCCGCGCCAGCGCCGTCGCCTGCGACGCCCCGTTCGTCAACGGCCCGCGCTTTGCCAAGTAGTATGTGATCGCATGCCCCACCACCGCCAGCCCGCTCAGTTCTCGATTCAGCGAGTTTTCGGGCGCGGTGCGGTACGTGCACGTCCCCGACACATGGTCGTGCAGATTCTCGCCTACCCCCGGCGCGTCCACGACCACCGGAATCCCCAGCTCCCGCAGATGCTGCGCCGGACCAATTCCCGAAAGCATCAGGATTTGCGGCGAGCCGATCGTCCCGGCCGCCACGATCACCTCGCGTGTCGCTAGCGCCTTCTCTATCGCGCCGCCGCATTCGTATTCGACGCCCGTCGTGCGGCGACCCGCCATCGACAATCGCAGCGCGAACGCCGAAGTTTCGACTGTCAGATTTCGCCTCCCGCGCACCGGACGCAAATAGGCCTCGTACGCCGAATTGCGCTCGCCGTGGCGGATTGAATACGGCATCAGCCCGATGCCTTCCGGCGAATCGCCGTTGAGGTCTTTCGCGGCCGGCAGTCCCGCCCGCACGCCCGCCTCGATGAACGCGCGCGAAATCGGGCTTACGAACACTGGATAGCTGACGGTGAGTTTTCCCGTACCGTTCGCTGACGGCCCGTGCAAATCCTCGCGGCGTTCGAGTTTCTGAAAATACGGCAGCACGTCGGACCAGCCCCAGCCGATGTTGCCGAGCGCGCGCCAGCCGTCGTAGTCCTCTTTCTGACCGCGCACGTAAGCGCTGCCGTTAATGGAGCTGCATCCCCCAAGAACCTTTCCACGTGGCCAGAAGATCGTGCGATTGTTCAGCCTTGCTTCGGGCTCAGTGTAAAGACCCCAATTGAGCGTGGGATGGGTGAAGAGCTTGCCCATCGCTAGCGGCATCTTGATCCACGGGCTGGTCGGCTCGGAGCCGGCCTCGATCACCAGCACGCGAATGGACGCGTCCTCTGTCAGCCGACTGGCGAGGACGCACGCAGCGGTGCCCCCGCCGACGATGATGTAATCGAAGCTGCGAAGCTCAGCCACGTGCGCGAGGTGTCAGTCCGTTTTGAAACGCCAACCCTGTGCGTCGCGCACGACGCGCCCGACCGGCTCATTGAAATGAATGGCGAAGAATCGCACCGGACTGTCGCCGTAGCGCCGAATGAAATCCCGGCGCGTCTGGCGGGACATTCCCTTGTCCACGCAGGCGGCCGAACAAATTTCAGGCTCGGGAATTTGAATCGGATTGTGAAATACGTCGCCAGTAATGACTGCTTCCTGCCCGCGCGAGGAAACACGAACGCTGACGTGGCCGGGCGTGTGGCCGTGCGATGGTTCGAGCCAGACTTCGTCCACGAGCTTGTGGTTCGTGTCAACGAAGTCCGCCAGGCCCGCGTCGATGATCGGTTTGACTGAATCGAGAATGTGCCGCACGTCCTGGCTCTTTTCTTTGAGTACCTGTTGCCAATAAGCCCACTCTTTGCGGCCGAAAAGATAGCGCGCCTTTGGAAACGTCGGCACCCAGCGGCCATTTTCCAGTTTCGTATTCCAACCGCAATGATCGAAGTGCAGGTGCGTGCAAAGCACGAAATTGATCGAATTGGGATCCAAGCCCGCGGATTTGAAATCCTCAAGAAATGCCGTTTGCATGTCCGCGCATTGCGGCAGCTCGCGCTCGCGGTCGTTTCCGACGCACGTATCGATCACGATTCGCTGGCCGCGGATTTCGAGCACGAACGCCTGAACCGCCAAGATGATCTGACCTTCGGGCGTGATGAATTTCGGGACGAGCCAGTCGTATTTCTTGTAGTGATCGGCGGTTTCGGTAGGGAAGAGCGGCGCCCAGGGAATCCGGTCCGCCGATTCCATGATGCTCGTGACCTTCACATCGCCGATCTGCCAGCGTCGAATCCGCGATTCGCCCTTCTTGCTCGAAGCGGCGGGAGCGGAACCGGAATGGCTCGTGGCGGCGCCCGCCGCATGCAGTTTCGTGCCCGTTTCGTTGGGTGGATTCATTACGGCCTCCCTAGGTGACGGCCATTCGACGGCTCCCGATTTATCACGCATCGGCGCCTACGCGCAAGCTGCCCACGGAGGATTCTCCGCAGCGGGCATCGTCGAAAGCGGGGCGGAAAAGCAAAAGCAGATCCCTCACCGCCATCCCCGACCAAGAGTGTCGGGGCTGGGTTCGGGATGACAACGTTGCAAGCGACACGGAGTTTTCATGCGTGAAAAAGTGTCCCACTTCTTTGAGTCGTCCTCCCTTTGTTTTCATGGAGTTAGCGTCGACATTAAGTGCGACGGTGTCCCACTTAATTTTGCATCCCTGCATGAGGTGCTTCTTAGGTGAGGGCAGCGCGTTCGACCTTGCACCTGCTCTAGCATCGTGAAAGCTCTCCGTCCTCGTCTGGGTCGCCTTTCTGGCGGATCGCGCTCGTGGCGACCGGCCGATTCGGCGCCCAAACCACGCTAGCACGAAAGGAAACTGGAATTGTCAAGCGAGTTCTGTGGACTTCACGTCGCCAGGGAAGCGGGCTACTTTGCTGCGACGACTTCGTCCCAAATGCGGTGGCCATGCGTTTCCTTCAGCAGCAGGCCGCCCACTACGAAGGTCATCGAGGCGACGACCATCGGATAGTACAGCCCTGCAAGAATATTTCCGGTCGCGGCGCAGCTCCACAATCCGATCAAAGGCAGCAGCCCGCCGAACACACCGTTGCCAATGTGGTAGGGCAATGAGACGGATGTGTATCGCACCTTTGCCGAAAAAGCCTCGACGAGGTAGGCAGCAATCGGCCCGTAGATCATGCAGACATAAATCACCTGAACAAATACGAGGAAAACAAGCATGGGGACGTTCGGATTGGGAGCTTCCTTCGCGGGGATCTGCACGTTCGTCGCCGGGTCAATCGTCATCGCGCTCAAACTGATCGCGCCGGTGACTTTGCTGACGGTTGACTTGAGCGCGACTACATTGTTTCCGGCAGCGTGCTGCATCGCCTTGTAGATCGGGACATAGGTGAGAACCGCCAGCAAACAGGCGCCGAGCATCAGCCATTTGCGACCGATTTTGTCCGAGAGCGCCCCGAAAAACGTGAAGAAGGGCATCGCGCACAGCAAAGCGATGGCCACGATGATGTTCGACATCTTGTTATTCACTTTGAGAATCGTCTGAAGATAGAAGAGGGCGTAGAACTGCCCGCAGTACCAGATGACACCCTGGCCGGCGGTGGCTCCGAAGAGAGAGATGAGCACGCGCTTGAGATTGTCCCAATGGCCGAACGCATCCTTGAGCGGCTGCGCGGAGGTTTTCCCCGCCGTCTTCATGGTCGCGAAGATCGGCGATTCCTTCATTCTCCAGCGCACGTAGAGCGAAATAGAAACGAGGATCATCGAGATCAGGAAGGGAACGCGCCAGCCCCAAGCGTTGAAACGTTCTTTCGTCATCGAGAATTGAGTCGCGAGAATCGCGAGAAGCGAGACGAAGAGGCCGAGCGTCGCAGTGATCTGTATAAAGCTCGTGTAGAAGCCTCGCTTGCCGTCGGGTACGTGCTCGGCGACGTAGATCACCGCGCCGCCGTACTCGCCTCCGAGCGCCAGCCCCTGCAGGACGCGGATCAAAATCAGCGTCACGGGCGAGAACCAGCCAGCCTGTGCGAACGTTGGCATCAGGCCGATGAGGAAGGTCGAGCCGCCCATCACGCTAAGCGTCACAAGAAATGCGTAGCGGCGACCCACAAGGTCGCCGATATGGCCAAAGAAAAGCGCGCCGAACGGCCGCACGACGAAGCCAACCGCGAACGTCGCGAGATAGGCGATGTAAGCAAAAGTGTCGTTCCCCGGCGGATAGAACTTGAGCGCCAGCACGGAGGCGAGGCTGCCGAAAATATAGAAGTCGTACCATTCGATCATGGTCCCGACGCTCGAGCCGAAAATCACGCGCCAGATTCCGTACTCGCTGGTTCCTCGAACTCGCACTCCATCGGCAATGGTGGCCATGCGCTCTCCTGAGAAGCTCTGGAAGCAGTAAGTGTGGCGTTTTGCCAGGTCACCTGATATATGCGCCGGATCGGATTGTCAAGTGACGGCGCTGGCGCTGCGCTACTTGCGGAAAAGAAATGTCAGCAAAAACAGCACCAGCCTGAAATTCAGAAGCTTGAGGGCGTTGCGGGCCTCCGTGCCTGTGAGCTTGGCAGTGAGCGGCATGGAGCCGAACACCTTGCCCTTCATCACCAGCTTGCCATCCTCGGCTTCGAGCGACGTGATCTGCAGCAACTCGGCATTGTCGGGACCGTAGAGTTTGATCATCGCTGCTTGCCAATCTTGTCGAAGTCGATTTTCAGGTCCTCGCACATCTTCATCGCTGTCGCGCGGCCCGCTCCGAAAACGCCGCCGCCCGGATGCTGGAATGGCCCGACCAAGTAGAGGCGCTCGACACCGGGCACAATGTTGTTCCCAAGATCAGGCGTCGGCCGGTGCGCGCCCGACTGATACATATAGGGCGCAGCGCCGTGCAGATCGCCCTTCTGAAAACTCTCCGAGCAGCGCTCGAGGTCCAACGGACTGTCGCAGACGTAGGCGATGATGTTTTCGGGCGTGAGGTTTTCGCAGAACTTCGCCGTGCGTTCGATCATCTGGCGGGCGAACGCATCTTTCACTCTGTCCCAATGTTGCGGCCCACCGTCGGGATGCGAGTAGGGCACGTAATCCCAGATGTGGAATGTGGACTTGCCGGGAGGGCAGCGCGTGGCGTCAAAGTTCGAGGGGCACGCAACGCCGAGCAACGCGGTGTCCGGGATGCGCCCGTATCGCAGCGTGTCGAAGTATTGCCGCAACACAGTCATGCTTGTGGAAACGAGATCCGTGAAGTAGGCCTTGCTGACGTGCGGTCCGGCTTTGAAGCGAAGCGGCTCGTTCAAAGCGCCGTGCACCGTGAAACATGAGTTCGCGGATAACTCGACACGCGCGGCGTCACGCGTGACTCTGGCGTCGAGTCCGGGAACATATCGTCCGAGGAAATGCGGATGGATGGAACCGATGACGCCATCCTTGGCGCCGTATTCGGTTCCATCCGCGGTTCGCACACCGACGGCGCGACCACCCTTCACCAGGACCTGCTCGACTGAAGTGTTGTTGACGACTTTTCCGCCGTGGTCTTCGATGCAGCGAACGAGTGACGCCGTCAGAGCGCCGCTGCCGCCCACTGCCACTCCGATGCCGTAGGTTTCCATGAAGCCGAGAAAGACGAATATGCCGAGGCCCGTGCCCTTTTCCTCGGGACCCGTCAAGTTTTCGGAAACCATGCGCACGAAGAAGAGGCGCACCATTTCGTTCTCGAAATTGTCCACGATGATGTCGTACGGGCTTTTCTGCATGAGGGCGAACAGCTCGCGGCCCTCGACGCTCTGGTCCATCATCGCGAGCATTGCGCCCATCGGCGGCGGTGGTGTGTAGAACGACGCCGAGATCATGGGAAGATACTTCATCGCCGTGTCTGCGAATCTGAGATAGGTATCCGCATCCTTTTTCGAATAGCGGGCGATTTCCTCGTAGTTCTTCTGACGATCGCGATAAAGACCGATGGACGAGCCGTCGTCGAAAACGACCATGAACGGAATTTCCGGATAGACGTACTTCAAGCCGTAGCGCGAGAGCAGCTTCAGCTCGTCATTCTTAATGAGCGGATTGCCTTGAATGAAGATGTGGCCGGTACTGAACCTATCGTGCAGGTAGTCGGGACCGGTCAGCTTTGCCGTGACGACGCCGCCGCCGAACCAAGGATTTCGCTCGAGCACGAGGACACT
>Ga0187782_10000505_pt1 | contig 26447 bp, 24 predicted proteins | sample 0715_SJ02_MP15_2_FD_132454 | JGI IMG/M metagenome (GOLD analysis project Ga0187782, IMG submission 132454) | Tropical peat soil microbial communities from peatlands in Department of Meta, Colombia - 0715_SJ02_MP15_20_MG | ecosystem: Environmental > Terrestrial > Soil > Wetlands > Peat | place... | reverse complement strand
GCAATTGAGCAAGTGGAAGGCGCGCTTTTCCATATTTTGGCTGGTGATGTACTCGAGCGCTTGCCAGCGGGTGAGCCAACGCGAGCGATTGCCCACCTTCACATTACCGGCTACAGCGCCGACTTTGGGATCAGAGAAGTGACGAAGCAGCTTGCCGATAGCGTCGGGTTCGATTTCCGTGTCCGCATCGATGGTGACCACGATGTCGGTGGTGGAGTGCGACAACGCGTTATTGAGAGCCGCGGCTTTGCCACGATTCACCTGATGGATGATGTCCACAGCCGGGTTGCCGCTGAAATTGCTTTGCAACAGATCCAGGGTGCGGTCCGCGGAGCCGTCGTCGACCACGATGACGCGAATATCCGGCACGTCGGACAGCAACACCGACTTCACGGTTTGCACGATGACCGATTCCTCGTTGAAGGCGGGGATCAGCACGGTGACCGGAGGAGGCGGTCCGACAAGCTTTCCGTGATCCGGGCGAAACTTCTCGATGACCGCGAGAATGCCAATGATGAGCGCGCGCCCGCTGACCAACACGATGCCGAGGATGAACACGGTGGCAATTCCAAAACGGAGCCACTGGAAAATCCCGAAGATCAGACCGTCGGCGTGGGCGATCATGCGCTCCCGGAAGGACAGCGGAACCATCACGCTATCGCGTGTCTCGCCCAGCAGGCCGGCGACCGAGGTCAGTTGGTAACCTTTGGCGCGCAGGCCATCGATGATCATCGGAAGAGCCGCGACGGTCTGAGCGCGTTCGCCACCGCCGTCGTGCAAGAGCACGATATTGCCTTTATTGGCCTGTTGGAGCACGTCCTGGACGATTTCTTTGGCGGGCCGTTGGGGAAGCACTCCGTCTTTTCGCCAGTCGTCAGGATCGATTCTCTGACCGACGATGATGTAGCCGAGTTCCTGTGGGTACGGCAATTGCTGGATTTCCTCGGCGTACTCAGGCTGGTGATCGATACCGTAGGGCGGGCGAAACAAGATGGATTTGACGCCCAAAGTGCTTTCGATCAAGCGTTGTGTGAGATTCAATTCCCAACGGAGCTGGGTGCGCGAGATTTCGTCAAACTGCGGATGCGTGAAGGTGTGGTTGCCGATTTCGTGGCCTTCGTTGTATTCGCGTTTTAACAGGTCCGGCGACTGGTTGGCTTCTTCGCCCACGACGAAAAAGACCGCCGGGGCATGCTTCTCTTTCAGAATGTCGAGTATCCGTGGCGTCCATCGGCGGTCGGGTCCATCGTCAAAGGAGATGACAATCTTATTTTTGGCATCGCCGATTTGATCGATGTCGTAGGAGAGTGGAATAGCGTCATATTTTTCGCTGGTGATCAGGTCGCTGGTGTTGTCGTAGGTGAAGGAGCGCCGTCCCGGCTTGGGCACGTCGGTGATTCGCCAAATGTCGCCGGCGCCTTCGAGAATCAGGTCGGGGCCGGGGGGCAAATCCTGGAGTTTGGCGCGAGTGGCGTCGTCGGCGTGGACGGAGTCCCAGACCGGCCAAATGGAAGTGTCCGCCGAACCCAGGCGCCACAACGCGGTGCCCTGCACACCCAGACGCTCGCAGGCGCGCAGTTCGTTATAGGCGGTGACCGCGTCCAACATCCAAACATTGTGGGTGTGATTCTGATCGTCTTCGTAGGAGTAGTGCGGATTCAGCGAGGTGGGATCGAAATCCACGTCGGTCTCGGACTCGTAGGCGTGCAGCAGCGCTTCTTGAACAGTGAATTCCTCGCCGCGGCGCTCATTTTTGTTGGGAGATTCGGTCCAGTCGTACGCATAATTCCCGATACCGACAACGATTTTTTGCGCGGGAACGACCTCGCGAATCTGCCGCAGGTTTTCCATGAACCAGTCCTGAGCGGCGATGGGTCCGGAGGGAGAAGTGAGCCAGTGCTGGTCGTAATTCATCAGGATGATGGCGTCGGTCTCGCGTCCAAAGAAGGCGTAATCGTAATCATCGTCGCGGGCGGGAAGGGCAATCATTAGCTTGAGCCCTGCGGCATGCAGGCCTTGCGCGAGTTCGGCGACAAATTGGCGGAAGTTGGGCTGGCTCTGGAGAGGAACTTCTTCGAAATCCAGACCAATTCCGGGCTGATGAGCTTCCACGGCGTATTCGACAACGTCGCTGACGAGATGCTGGCGAGCGGTGGCGTTGGCCATCATCTCAACCATCTCTTTGACGTGCCAAGCGACGCCATCGTAGTTGTCGAGATAGCCCATTATGGGCAGTTCCACCGGCGGGTTGGTGGAACGCATCCACTGGTGCAGTTTGTCGTCTTTCAAACGGGCAATGATTTCGGCCGGAGTGGCCTCGACGGTCTGATTGCGCTCGTAATCGACAACCGTAAGCCTGCCATCGGCGGTTACCGAGTGGAGTTGCTCGGGAATTAGCAGGTCCAGGTCTTTATAGTGTTTCTTCAGCGACGCCAAGCTGTTGGCGTCCCAACTGACATAGAAAGCGGCGCGCAGTGGATCGTAGCCTTGGGGGATCTGGCCAATGCGGGCGACGCGGCGATGGCGCCCTTCCCGAGTGTTGATCAACTTGGCGTTCTTTTTCCTGGCGGCGTGATAGACGGGGCGGGTATCCGGAAGCAACGACGAAGGAAGTTCCACGCTGCCGGCCACGGTGACGAAGAAATACACCAGCAGCAAAGTGAGCAAGAGTCCGCAAATCTCCAGGAAGCGACGAGTGCGCCGCCACCGGACCTTTTCCGAGTCGTAAAAGATCGGCTTACGTTCTTTCATGAAGAGCAGGCACCTCGTAGTGCGAGGGGGTACACCAGCGAGGCGAGAATCACTCCGTCAACGGCACCGAACATTCCTATTGTAAGATGCGAGAAAGCGAATGAAACGTTTTTTCTCCAGTCCATTGTTACCGCTGGCGGCCGGAGCCTGTTTGCGACTGCTGTTGGTGTTCAAGTACCCAGCCACCGGCGGAGATACGGTGCTGTACGAACAATTCGCCACCAATTGGCTGAAATTGGGCAGATTCGCGATGGATATCGGCGGCCAGCCGACCGCGACAGACTTGCGCATGCCTGGATATCCCGCGTTTCTGACCATTATATATGCATTAACGGGAAGGAGTGGTGAGAGCGCGCGCATGGCAGTGATGCTGGCGCAGACGGTAGTGGACCTTGCGGGGTGCGTGGTGATTGCGGCGCTGGCGGCACTGCTGGCGGGACTGTGTGGGCAGCGAGCCAAAGCGAGGCGGGTATTTTTGTTGGCGTTGTGGCTGGCGGCGCTTTGTCCCTTTACCGCGAATTATGTAGCGGCACCGCTTACCGAAGTGTGGGCGGTTTTTCTGAGTGCGGTTGCGTTGGTGTTGCTGGCAATGGCGGCCGCGAGGATGACCGGGAACGCTGTTCCTCTGGTTGGTGGCAAGGAACTGAGCGAACAGGGGGCATGGCAAATCGCTGCGCTTGACGGCTTTGTTGCCGGACTTGGCGCGCTGGTGCGCCCGGAAACTCCTTTACTACTGGCGACCACGTTTGTGGCCTTGGCGTTCTGGATGCTGCGGCGAGGTGAAGTGAAGAAGTGGATTTTGTTATGCGCGCTGATGGCGGCCGGTTGCGCAGTGCCGTTACTGCCTTGGACGATTCGCAACGCGGTGACACTGCACGAATTTCAACCGCTGGCGCCCAAGGACACCACGTTGCCAAGCGAGGTGGATCCCAAGGGGTTCATGGCTTGGGAGAGAACCTGGCTGTACCGCGTTCGCGATAATTACCTGGTACCTTGGAAGCTAAACGACGAGGAAATCCATCTGGAAGACATACCCGATTCGGCGTTCGACACTGCGGAAGAACGGCAGCGCGTCGCGGATGTGCTGGAGAAATATAACGATGATTTGACGTGGTCCGCCGACGAGGATGCGGTATTCGCACAATTGGCGCGCGAACGGACGGAGCGGCACCCGCTGCGCACGCATCTATGGATTCCGCTGCGGCGCGCCGTGCGCATCTGGTTTACCCCGCGGATCGAATTACTGCCGATTGCGGGCCACGTCTTCCCCTTGGCGTATCAACGGGAAGAGGACCCGGTTGACCAGGAATGGACGGTTATGTTTTTTGCTGTGAATGTTTTGTATGTGGCGTTGGCGCTCTGGGGCGGCTGGAAAGTATGGCAATGCCGGAGCGCGCGGTGCGCGCTGGTGGTGCTTGGACTCTATGTGCTGGTGCGGACCGCATTTCTGACCACGCTGGAGACACCGGAGCCCCGGTATGTGCTGGAATGCTTTCCGGTGGTCATCGCGCTGAGCGCGTATGTGATCGTGCCCCGGGGTGGTACCTGAGGTCCAAGCCGGGTCCAGCCACGCCGTGCTAAGCCGCGTATCTACCTAGACTTACATACCCCTTACAGGCCCCTCCGTACTACGACCGCGGTACTCCCTAACTTGGGGCCATTGGCCCATTGAGACAAGCAAGTCGCTGGCTGATCCTGAGACCGACGGGTTGGGGGCCGCGCGGGGACAACGGTCCCGCGAGGGGCCGTGTGCGAGCTACCCAACCCGCCAGATACCCGCACAGTTGTAGCTCCCATTTTTTCAATCCGTTACAGACTGTGGATGCACCGTAAGGAAGCATTGGTGCATCTTTCCAGGTGAGGGCGATCTGGATGCTATTGTATTCGTGAGACTTAGCGTCCCGGGCAGCCGGCTGATCTGGTGGCCCTAGGTGACGGATGAAGGTTTTTTCCTGCACACGGCTTTTGGTCTCTAGCATCGCACCCATCGTGGTGGTTGTACTGGTGGCCCTTGCTGACGCCCGCCCAGCTGGCCTAGTTGCGCTGCGCGCAGAAACGACTCAGGCATTCAACAAGTACGTTGCCAGCACCGAGGCCCAAAAGCAGGAGAGCCTTCGGTACGGCCCTTTCTTGTGGATCGACGCATTGCCAGACAAGGAACGAACCGAGGCTGTTGCGAAATTGAAGGCCGGAGAAGTGGAGATGCGCCGGCTGAGCACGGCGCCAGACGGCGGCAATTTGAGGGTGCCCGGCGGGTTAATTCACGATTGGGAAGGAATCGTGTTTATACCGGGAGTGAAACTGGACGCGGTGCTGAGTATTTTGGAGGATTACAATCACCACGCCAGCTACTACGCTCCCGACGTGCAGCAATCCCGAATCGAATCGCACAATGGAAATGAATTTCGGGTGTTTATGCGATTCCGGTGGCACAAGATCGTGACCGTGGTGTTGGATACCGAACACGCGATCACGTACTACCGGGACTCGCCGACCAGAGCGCATAGCCGCAGCTCCGCCATACGTATTACGCAAGTGGAAGATGCCGATCAGCCCAGTGAAAAAGAGAAAGCACCGGGGGACGACGACGGTTTTTTGTGGCGCATGGAGACATGGTGGCGCATGGACGAACGGGACGGCGGGGTATACGTGCAAAACCAGGTGGTCACGCTAACGCGGGACATCCCGACGGGACTGGGATGGTTAATCGAACCGTTCATCACCAAGATTCCCAAAGAGACGCTGGAGTTCACGCTGGACGCTACGCGCAAAGCGGTAGTGAACCGGGCGGGCCGGTAGGCCTCGAGACCGGAAGTGACCGTTATTTCTTGCCGGTCATGGGAGGCAGATCGGAGGAACGATCCGGGATAAAGATCCGGAGCAGAAGAAAAATCACCAAGCCGTAACCCAAAACATTCAACACGAAGAATAGAGCAAGTTCGGAGATGGGGTTGTCTGCATACTGCCACGGAATCCATTCAAGGAATCTCTGAAAGAAAGCCTGCATCAGGTAAACGCCCGCATACGTAAGATAAGGAACCGGCCAGTAGATACCGGCAAAGCGCAGCACAATGGCGAGAAGCGTGAGAAAAACTCCGCCAAGAATCGAGTACCAGATCAGTTTCCGGCGCACGTGGGTATCTGTCCCTTCAAGTCGCGCGCGCAACCCTGCGTCGCGATACTCCCGCCCTCGCGTTTTCAGTTGAGGGAGTATGCGTTCCAAGTTCCGCGCAACGCTTGGAACACGAATCGTATATTAGAAACCACAAAAGTGAGCCAAGGTTGTGACTGCCGCCTGAGCCAGCACCGGGGATTGGAGATGTACGTACTACAACCGATTTGCCCGGGAACCGGGGTCAGTTTGGTCACCGCGCGCCGCAGAGGGCAGAATGGCATGAGATGGCCTGAGGGAACCTGAGACAGCACTTGCTTGCTGGAGCAAAATGCTCGGAAGATAGCTAGAGGACCCGGCATTGACTGCGGGTGTTCGGTCAGCTCCGACCCTGAAAAAACCTCCGCAGCTCGAGTAGAGAATACGATCAAGATTAACACCTTGCCGGTGCCTGCGGCGCCGCGGGACCCGCAGTCATCACCGCCACGTCCGTCAAAGACAAGTTCGAATCGACTCCATGCAGAACATCCAGGCAAGGAGAGTTCCATGATCAAAACGAAACTTGCAGGAAGTAAGGAAAGCAGCGCGGCGATTAGCCTCAGGGGAGCCCGCAGGCCACTCGCAAGCCTTCTGCTGGCATGCAGCGCGGTGGCGTTTCTCTTCGCCGGGCCGATCTCCGTCGCGCAGGATTCCAAAACGCCCTCGGCACTGCCCGCGCCATCCAGCGGCAAAGCCATCGTCTGTATCTACCGCACGTACCGGTTTACCGGCTCGTCCTCACACGACGAGCTTTATATCAACGGAACTCACCTGGCTAAACTGCTCAACAGCGAATACGCATTCATGGAAGTGCCGGCGGGGACTGTGGTGATCTCCGGATTGCCCAAGGAGTACTACGGAACCATCATCATGTCCGCTGCGGCGGCTGCCAATCAAGCCAGGCAGAAAGAAAACGAGCGGGCCCGGTTTGAAGCGGAGGCGGGCAAAACGTATTACTTCAAATGGACGGCCGGAGCCTTCGCGACTGGAATCAAGGTCACACCTGAGGATCCCGATGTCGGAGCCAAGGAGATACACAAACTCCATCTCTCCAAGCCCGTTGACGATAAGGAAGAAGCGAAACCAGGAGCCGAACCTGCCAAGCCTGAAGAATCCGCCAAGCCCGCCGAGGCCCCTAAATCCGATCAGTCTGGCAAGCCCAACTAGATCTGTGGCAAAGGACAGGACGACAGGAGCGATCAAAAAGTAGTTTGGAGCCGTAAGGCAACACTGCGCGAAGGGCCTATAGCGTTACCGGAGAACAGTCCGCCGAAGTCGATCACATCCAGCACATTGCTGAGGTTTTGACCGTCGATCTGCAAACGCATCTCCATGCGCTCCGACCGGTAGACATTGGCCGCGGCAGAAGCGTTGACCTGGAAGGAGGGATAAATCCGCCCGCGGGGGAAGTTGATCCGGCTCACCACTTGCTCACCATACTCGGCGAGCGCTTGCTGGTACGAACCCTGAAAATCAAAGGGTAATCCGCTATCGAATTGAATGCCGCCGGCCATCCAAATCTTCTTTGTGAGCTGATAACGAAGCCGGCCGCGCACGGTGTTTCGCTGATCCTGAGAGTCCGGGAAGTGCCCTGAAGTGGGTATCACGGCGTCCTCGCCAAGAAACAGCCCTCCGGTGACCGGGAACCAGGCATTGCCCAGGATGTACGAGTAGCTGAGAAAGCCGGAGAAGCGCTGCCATTCGGTCAATTCCACTTTGGCTTCGGCCCCGTAAATGACCGCCTTGCGAAAAGCGATGGGGAAACTGATGGTGGTGTTCTCGATCTGGTTGTCGTCCGCATAATTGTTCACCAAACGGCGGAAATAATTGGCGTCGACGCGCAGCTTCTTGAATAAGCTCTTCGAAAGCCCCGCTTCGTAATAGTTGCCCTCCGAAGGCTCGACCGGCAGTTGCAGCGAGACAGTGTTCAGGTTGGCGGCTGCCGTGGAACTGGACAGCAGAACATTTTCGAACGATGGGGTCTGAAACACGCGGTCGTAGGAAAAATGTACAACCAGATCGGCACCTGGAAAATAACGCGAGATCGCCAACCTTGGATCGACCGCCTGGCGGTTCAGCAGAAGCTGGTAGTGGTCCCAGCGTAACCCGGCATTGATGGTCCAATTGCCGAGATGAATGAGGTCCTGCACAAATGCAGCTTGTTCCAGGTCGGGATGGCTGGCGGCAAAATGGAAGGTGGCGGGTGTGCTGGGGTCGAATTGCGTTGGATCGGTGATGACGAAGCCAAAATGTTCATGCAGAAAAAGGTTGTCAGACTCCACGCCGAACTTCCATTCGTGCCGGCCGCTGCTGATGGCCGCCATGCCTTTGAAATAGCCCTCGCGGAACCAGTTGTGCTGGGAAACGATGATGGGGGTAGAGGCCGTGTTGGAATAAAAGTCATTGGCGTTGTCGCGCACCATGCCGCGGAGGTCCAGCAAGGCATTGGGAGAGAAGATGTGCTGGTAAGCGATGACTCCCATGGTTTCAAAGTTGTCGGCGTTTTGCCGCTGGCCAGCCTGCTGCTGCACGATCTCATTCGGTAGGTCGTAGCGGGAAAGCTCGTGGCGGACGGTCAGATTGATCCGGTCATTGGCGGTGACGTCGCGTTCATAGCGCAGCGAAAAATCGCCAATGGTGCCGGTGTTCGAGTAGTTCTCCGGAACCACAGGATTGACATAATGCCCGGTCATACTGCCGGAAGCGCTGGCGCCCAAAGTATTTTTGCCCCAGGTGTATTGTCCCTGCGCAAAACCGCCGAGGGTATCGAAGCTCCCGCCGGAGAGCACGGCGTCGCCGTGGAGACCCGGCTGCGAGTCCGGCACGGTGTTGAGTTCGACCACGCCTCCCATTTTCCTGCCATATTCCGCCGGGATGCCCGCGGTGTAAATGGCCATAGACTGCACACCGTCAGCTTCGATTTCCGGGCCAAAGCTGGGCGAACGGTTGTCTGTCAGAGGGATGCCGTCCACGACAAACTGGGTTTGATACTCGGAGCCCCGGGGGTGAAGCACCGCGTTCCCTTCATACAGCCAGCCTGGTTGAGAATTCACCAAATCCTGGAGGGATCGCCCCGGCAAGGACTCCAGGCGGTTCTGAATGGTGTCCTCGCCAATTTGATTCACCGAACCGGCCTGGTCAGGATTGATCAGGGTATCCGTGGCACTGACATTCATGGATTGAGCAACCGAGGGGAGTTTCAACTGAACGGCGTACTCCTTGGGAGTGGAGGAACGAATCTGGACCGAATCAGACACATCGGCAAATCCTGCGCGGCTGATCTCAACTTGGTACACGCCGAAGGGTAGTCGCTGTATGTCCAACTCCCCTTGCTCATCGGTGACCAATACGTTGCGGTACTGATTCGCCTCGCAGACGAGTTGAACGGTTGTTCGCAACCCGAGGCCAGCTGGGTCGGTCACTTTCAGGCGGAGTTCGCCGCGGTTGCTCTGACCAAGCAGAGGCAGGGAACACAACAGAAAGAGAACCACGAATCTGCCGGTCAAGGAAATAGACTCCCGCGAAAGGCGAAACATTCTCAAGCACGCCAACGCATTCAGGTGACCCTTAGCTTGCCACGCTTCTCAGTTGTTTGGAATTCCTTGAAACGTACATGGCAATAACCACGACGGCTCACTATGTGGCGAGGCATCAAAAGAACCCGGTCGACACCTTGATGTGGAATCAGCGGTCGCTGGATTTTGCGAATGCAGTGGCTGACGATCGGGTTCGTGAGTTTTACCCATCGCTGTACCTGAACATGGGAAAGGCCCACGAAGACATTGGAAACCGTGAGGCTGCGAAGCGATTCTATGAGATGGCTGCCGGCGTCGTTGACCGCCTTGGTGATGGGCGATACGGAAAAATCGTTCGCGATGCGGTCGCTAGGGCGCGGCGGCGGCTTGCCGAGTGAAAGGCAGAGATGCGGTCCTGGTCTGTGGAGCTATGACGGGCAAGCGAAGATCGCGGTTTTGCGCTGCCGCCACACGCCTCGTACCAGCGGACGCTGCTGGTGCAGGGAGCCACTCCATTTTGGGACTATTTGCAGAAGACGGTGATCTGCGGCGCTGGGGATTGAAGTCCTGATCGCGCGCTTCGGACCTTGGTACGGTGTAAACAGGGCGGTGGGCCTTATATGTGTGTTAAAACGTGGGACGGGGCGGATATAGTTGCAGGCGAGGGCGAAGAACCGGGGTTCGCGCGGTGGGTTGCCTGGGAACGAAAGGGGGTTAAATGCCCGGCCACGACATCGTTGTGATTGGCGGATCGGCAGGTGCGCTGGAAGTTTTGCAGAACATACTGGCTGCGCTGCCCGCGGACTTGCCAGCGGCGTTGTTCGTTGCCCTACACCGTCCGGATTTACCACTCGCAGTTGACGCGCTGTCGGCAACGGTGAGTAAGAGCGGCGGCCGTCGAGTGGAGGCAGCAATCGACGGCAAGGGCATTGAGTATGGTCACGTGTATCTAGCGCCGTCAGGTTCTCACCTAATCATTCAACGTGGGGCAATGCGAATAGAGCACAGTCCGAGGGAGAGTCGGTTTCGACCCAGCGTGGATGCATTGTTCCGCTCGGCAGCGATGGCATACGGGCGAAGAGTAGTGGGAGTGCTGCTCAGCGGAATGCTGTCGGACGGAACGGTGGGGCTGTGGCAGATTCGGAAGCACGGTGGGATCACGGTGGTTCAGAGGCCAGAGGAGGCGGCTTTTTCGTCGATGCCGAAGGAAGCGCTGGAAAACGTGCGGGTAGATTACTGTTTGTCAGCCTTGCAGATCGCGGGCAAAATCGCGGAGTTAGCGTGGGAACCGTCGGCGCCAAGCATTCGTGGGATGCAGAAGGCTCGAGTGTTGATTGTGGAGGATGAGCGCATCGTGACGATGAACCTGAGTCAGCAACTGGGCGAGCTGGGGTATGAAGTGGCGGGCATGGTGGCGTCCGGGGAAGAAACACTGGAGTTGGTGCCGATAGCGAAGCCGGATATCGTGCTAATGGACATTCAACTCGAGGGCAAGCTGCCGGGCACCGAGACGGCACGGCTGCTCTGGGAGAAGTACCAAATACCGGTAGTGTATCTAACGGCCCATGCAGATGCGGACACTCTGGATGCCGTGAAACGATCGACGCCCTTTGGATTCATCGTGAAGCCGTTCCGTTGTGAGCAGGTGCATGCGGAGATTCAGCTGGCGCTGGACCGGTACGAACGCGAAATGCTGATGGGGCCGGGTTAGCCAGGGAACGTGACCGAGATTTGAGTGCCCCGCGCTGAATTGAAGTCAAGCGATCCGTGCAACTGCTCGACGAGAATACGAACCAACTTGAAACCCAAGGAGTCAGCGGGCAACTGCTCCGGCAGTCCTACGCCATCGTCGGCGACACGCAGAACAACCGCATCGCCTTTCCTGGAAAGCTGAACGGTAATCGTGCCGGCGCGGTCGTGAGGAAAAGCATGTTTCAAGGCGTTGGAGATTAGTTCGTTGATGATGAGGCCCAGGGCGACAGCGCGTTGCAGGTCCACATCCACAGGATCAGCGAGAATGACGGTGTGCACGCGGCCCGGCACCAGCACATAGATCGATGTGAGTTTGCGGGAGAGATTTTCGATGAAGGTCTCCATGTTCACGCGCGCGAAATTGCTGGACCTTCCAAGAATTTGATGGATTTCCGCAATGGCATGAACCCGGTTGGAGGTTTCCAGCAAAGCGTCGCGCACATTACTGTCCTGCAATGCGCGTGCTTGCAGGTTGAGCAGGCTGTCGATCACCTCCAAGTTGTTTTTGACGCGATGGTGGACCTCACGAAGCAGGATCTCTTTCTCGGCGAGCGCCTGAAGTAAATCCTCTTCGGCCTGCTTGCGTGTGCTGATGTCGGTGGCCGCACCGAACCACTCGATGATCTTTCCGCGAGAATTCAGGATGGGGACGGCACGAGAAAAAGTCCAACCGAGAGTTCCATCACTGCGCCGGACCATATGTTCGAGCTCGAACGTGGTCTTCGTCCGCACGGCTTTTTCGATTGCCGCGCTCACTTCAGCCTGTGCGTCGGGAGGAATGTAAAGCTCCATCCAGGAGGTATTTGGATCACGGGTCTCTGGCAAAAATCCGCCGCCTCCGAGCTGACGCATTTCCGTCCAGTCCGGGCTCATGCGGTAGAGGACATCGGAGCTGGCAGTGACGAGAGCGCGGAAACGCGCGTCGGACTCGAAACGGGCGAGCTTCGTGCGGGGGCGGCTTGGGCGACGGTGTTTTCTCGAGGCCGCGTAACTCCTGATTACACGTGCCATCCCTCTGCTGAGCTCCCGCGGGATCGCCGGGTACGTGCGTGCCAATTCACGAACTAACGGGCTTTTTACTTTTCACTACTTCTTCTGGGTCCACACGCTTTTTTGTGAAATGGACAGAAGCCACTGCCCTTCCGCTTCATCAACTTCGGTCAGGCTGAAGTCCAGCACCTGCACCACGACACCTACCACGAAGTAGTACGTCCTACCCACTTCCGCTCTCATCACCATGGCGCCGCCAGCCTGCTTGATCGATTGCCAGTCCGCGCAGATGTTGTGGCTTCCGGGGTCCACCTCAAATGAGAGATAGCCATTCCCGGTATTCGCTCCCACCCAGTTTCCGTCCACGCCCACTCGTGTGACACCCGGATTGTTCGTCCCCACAATTTCGATCACGTAAACGCGCGCCTTGCCTGGCGATGGGGCAGTTACTCCCTTGTCGGGGGCGCTCAAGGTCACCTCGTACTGCGCCTTCCGGGGGCCGCAACCCGCGCCCGTGCGGAAATCGGTGGTAGCGCTCTGACCATACAGCGGGGCCGCACACAGCAATAGCAGCAACATGATCTTGCGCATGCGTCTTCTCCTCGGGTCCTTTTTTGTGAGGTGACTCCGCCTTCTGCCTCTAGGACGCTCCGCCGGCTCTTCGGGTTTCGTGTTCTTTGCCCGTTGTGTCCGGTCCACAGCGGCAGGTCCATCCGGCTTGGCGGTCCAACCGGCACCGGCGGAAGTGGTCATGCTCAGTTCTTGACCGCTGCTCTTGCAGGTGCACGTCAGTCCATTTTCGGACTCGTGACTTTGCAGGGCGAATCGCATAGCATCTGTCTGGTTTCGGCAAGCCGCGAATCATGAAAGCAAACATCGTCACGCTTATCGTTTTTGCATTCGCTCTGGTTCTCTTGACGATTCACTATGCCCATGAGCCTTGGACGGCTATGCGGGTTGCCGCGGTGATTCTCGGACTCCCATCATTAGTATTGTTGATCGTGGCCCGAATTGAACTCGGCGGGGCATTCTCCGTGAGGCCGAAGGCCCAGGCACTCGTGACCCATGGTCTTTACTCTCGTATTCGCAACCCGATCTACCTGTTTGGGACATTAACAATTGTGGCTTGCTTTCTTTATATCGGGCAGCCGGTGTTCATCTTTCTTTTGGTGGTGCTTGTTCCTCTGCAGATGTACCGTGCACGACAGGAAGCGAAGATATTGGAAGCCAAATTTGGAGAGGAATACCGGGAATACAAAGCACGCACATGGTTCTAATCCCGTTCCGCAAAAAGGTGGACCAGCAGAAACTGCTGTCTGATTTCATGTCAGGCTGCTCAGGGAGTATTGCTCAGTTGTTCTTCTCTTTTGCGCCGGGGATGAGGATCGACACAACAAATATGACGATGACAACGAGCGCAAATAAGTCTTACGGACGGTGCTGAAGAATCCGACCTTGTTATTGCGTGGTGAGAGTCTGTTTGAGTAATTGCAGTTGCGTTGGACCCATCAAGTCGGCCCTGAGGGCCTCGAAATGATCAGGCGAAATCGTTGTTTCCAACATCAACTTGATGGCGTTCTGAATCTCATTGTGATCCTGGCTAGAACACACAGTGCCCACGCGATGCCTGGAAACCAATTTGGCTAAGCCTGAGTCGCCGGGTGAGTGGGCAAAAATGGGGCGTTGCGCCTGAACGTAGGTGGAAAGCTTGATGGGCAAACTGGTCCTTCGGAATCCACGGAAACGGACTCCGCTGGGATACATCGCGTATACAAAATCGCAGGTAGCCAGCACCGGCAGGGCATCCTGCTCCAGCAATTCGCGGCGACTTTCGAAGGTGGCCAGGCCCTGAGCTGCCACCTGGTCCATTTCCGGGGAGCTGCCGATTCGCACGATTTTCAGGGCGCGGTTCTGCGCCTGCGCAAGACTGCGACACGCCAAAACGAAATTCTGGAATGGCGTTGGATGATAAAGCGACCCAATATGCCCGACCGTAAGGCAATTCGCGCACACACGCGGGGTCACTAGCGGCAATTCCGGGAGATATTTGTAAAGCGCGAAGGAGTTCACGCCGTATTTTTGATTGAAATAATCGCGCATAGCGGTGCTGGTCACATCGACCGAGCGCGCGCGACGCAACACATCAGCAAATGTGTGAGCCATGAGGGGCCAAAGGGGCTGGTAACGGCGCGAACGGATAACCATGGCCAGCGGCTCGTCATGCACCGTCAAATGGACGGGTTTGCCGCGCGATTGCAGTTCCGAGGCCACGGAAATACCTTCATAGTGTCCGACTACCCAGTAAAGATCGGCGTCCAAGCGGTCGACGATACTCTTCACCGCCTGCGTGGATCCAAGAAAACCGCATCGCGCCGCCAGATCGGCTGCAAACTGCCAAGGAGACACAGGTTTGCCCAACCAATGCCGGCGTTCACCCGGCACCTGAGCCGGCGCGAGGTAGTACCACCGCACATCTAGCTCCGGTAATTGCGCCAAGTGGCTCCGCAGCTGCACCGAGCCGCCGCCGATATCCGGTGAAAATGGAGTAAAGAGGGCAATGCGCATCGACTAATCCTAACCGAAGGGGTCCAGGAGATGCGACGCACAAATCAGGAGCTGTAGCGAAGATCGAGGCGTAGGATTTCTCGGGATATTATTGCTATTGGCGATAGAAACATAATTATATAATATAGTAAATACAGTAAGGGTTAGTTATGATCAGCGCGACCTCCAGTGATAATCAGGTGAAGAGGCGTGGCTTTGCGATTCAGTCCACGATCTGCTTGTGGGTAGTCGCCGCTCTGTTTTGGTACGCTGCACGGTTTTACCCAATTCTGAGACCCATCCTACACCGCACCTTCCATCATTTATGGCACTAATTCATGGCATAGCTATGCTGACGCTTATGTTGCTGTTTTTGCTGGCGGTGACCGGTGTGGGAACCTGGGTACTACAAACCCTCAGACTGAGTATTGATACAAAGATGCAGCACGCGCTAGTCAGCGCGGCATTGGGAGTACTCGCCGTTGAAGTGGTGTTTTCCGGCATTGAGTACACGCAACAAATCCGGAAAGGTGCGTTGGTGATCGCAGCCCCTCTGCTGGTGTTCGTGGTTCGAGGATTCAAGGTCATGCGGACCGTATTGGCCAGAGGCTGGCAAGAGCTTGCCAATTCGCGAAGCAAGATGTTGATTGTCACCGCAATCGCGGTGGTGCTGACCTTTGAGTTCCTGGCATGTCAGGCGCCGCTTACTGGTTCGGACGCACTCCATTACCACTTCACCACCGAGAAGTTGGTACTGCAGAATGGTTTTGGACCGCAGTTTTCGATTGTCCTGAGTTTTTTTTTGCGGCCAGCATCACCTGTTAATCCTCTTCGGTTTAGCGCTGGCCGGCGAACAATTAGCAATGGCGTTCATATTTTTAGGGGGCGCGTTGGCTGCTTGCTCGCTGGGTGCGTTGGCGGCGCTGTGGTGTCCTTTGAGGACAGCGTTGTGGTTTACGCTGTTGTTTCTGCTGACGCCGGTAGTGTTCTGGCAGATCTCCTCTGCCGGAGCACCGGATGTTTGGATGGCCTTCTTTGCTACCGCAGCAGTGATCGTATTGTGCCCAAAAAAGGCGACCGGGCTTTTGCAAACGGCTTTTGTCGCGGGACTGTTGAGTGGCGGCATAGCGGGGGGCAAATACACTGGATTTGTGCTGGCCCTGGCGATCGCGGCGGCGGTGGCGCTGGAATATCAATCCGTGGGTAAAACACTGTTATTTGGAACGGGCGCACTGGCGACAGGTATGTGGCCGTATTTGCGGAATTTCCTTTGGACAGGCGATCCGGTGTTTCCGTTTCTGTCGCGGCTGCTAAAACCGGGGCAATCAATTTGTTTGCGCTGGATGCGCTTCGCGCTAATGCCGGAATGCCGCATTCGCGGAACTTGATGCAGCTATTCCCGTTTGTATTTTTCTCCGGAATAGTCCCTGGGGCCGTTGGGTTCTGGGACTTTTTTGGTCCGCTGATCCTTGCTCTGACACCTCTGCTGGTTCTCGCGTCCAGAAGTTTGCGAAGTTGCCGAATTCCCCTGACCGTGTGGGTGCTTTCAGCCATGGGAATATTTTCGGCATCGGGCCTGCCGCGCTTTCTTCTGCCCGTGTTTCCTCTTGCGTTGGTGTGCATTGCCGCGGGACTAACCGTTTCCGAGACACGTGGCTGGAAGGTTGTCAGTGCCTTAGGTGTGAGCCTGACGGTTTTGCTCTGCGCCGTAGGGGCGGCAGGATTACGAGTGTACGGCTGGTGAGCGGTGGCGGTGGCTGTAGGAGCGGTTCCTCGAACTCAGTATCTGGAAGCGCGACGACCGGAGTATCAAGAAGGCCAAACCATTAATGGCATCATCGGCAACCAGCCTGATAAGAGGAATACGCTGGTGTTCGTGCGACACATGTACTCGCTCGAGGTGCCATTCTTGAACGGCGATCCGGCGACGAATTGGATAGTTAACCCCGACCGACTGCGGACCCCGCAGGAATGGAAGTTGTTCTTTCGTCGCTATGGCATTAGTTTCGTTGTGCGTTCGCCAGAGTATCCCGAGGCGGTGGCCAAGTCCCTGAGCGAAATGGAGGAAACAGGGCAATTGACTCCGGTAGGTGAGGCGGTGGTGCAGGATTTTCAAGGTATGCGTATTCAGGAACAGAGAGTCGCAGTGCCGGTGGTGGTCTTGAGAGTGAAAGACCTTGGGCAATAGCTAGCGGCTCTGATTGCTAAGATGGCTAGCGAGTAATTCATGCAAAGTGCTATCTTCTCCAGTGCCGGCACTAATGAAGACAAGACGAAGGAAATTCGAAGAACTGTTGTGGGTGCTGGGATTGCACGCACCGGCGAGGCGACTGTTTTCGGCAACGATGGGACGGTCGGCAGCCGAGGCCCGCGCAAAAATGACGGATTTCTATCGCTCCATTGTGCAACCCGGGACACTGGTATTCGATATAGGAGCGAACGCTGGGACGTTTTCCGCGGTATTCGCTTCCCTTGGGGCCAGAGTAGTGGCCCTGGAGCCGAATGCGGACTGTGTGCGCCATATCCAAGTCGCTTATGCCGGGCAGGCGATAGAGACGCTGCAAGCGGCGGTGGGACAAACAAACGGCGTAATCGAGTTCAACGTCGCAGACGAATCCGACGGGAAGAGTTCGGTTTCCCAAGAATGGATGGCTGCGGCGAAGGAACAGGATGAGAGCAGCCGCGGAGTCTGGACCAGAAAAATTCCCGTTCCATTGGTGACTTTGGACGCGCTGATAGCGCATTTTGGAATGCCGTTTTACATCAAGATTGATGTCGAAGGATATGAAGAAGCGGTGCTGGCAGGACTTTCTAACCAGCCACGCATGCTCTCTTTCGAATTTCATGCGATGTTCCTGGAAGCGGCGATGCGTTGCCTGGAAACAGGATTGTTTGAGGGGGGCTCGCGATTCAATTACGTACGCAACTCAGGTTGGGGATATCCCGCTTGTTTTGAGTTGGCGGAATGGGTGGACAAAAGCAGTTTCCGAGAGGTACTGGCGGGAATGCGCGATAAGAGCGTGCAAGGCGATGTGTTCGTGAAAGCACCGCAAGCAGAATCTTAGGACGAACGTTGGTCTGCCGATTTCCGCTGCAAGAAAAGCTTCTCCAGGACCTCGCGAGTCTTGGCGGTATTTTGGTCCCAGCTGCAATTAGCGCGGACCGAGGCCGCAGCCGCAGAAGCAATTCTTTGACGGAAATGGTTATCGACAAGCAGTCGACGGATCAAGCCGGCAAGCAATTGATCATCACTGGGATCGTGGAGGATCAGGCCGGTTTGACCATCAGTAATTTCATCGCTAACGCCGGCTTGACTGCTGGCAATCACCGGAAGTCCACAAGCCATGGCTTCGAGAATGGGCAAATTGAAACTGTCTTGCAACGATGGCCCCACATAGAGATCCGCGACCGCGTAGAACTGCAGGACATCGGCGGAAGGACATTCGAAGGAAACCTTATCCAGCAGCCCGAGCCGTTGCACCAAGGGACGGTATAGTTCGCGGTCGTCCGCACCCACGATCATTAAACGCAGAGGAAAATCCTGCAAACTGACAGCGGCCTTCAGAAGGACATCGAGACCCTTGGCTTTCCAATCGTTGCCGATCAGCAAGATGACCAGCTCATTGTCCGCGAAATGGAAGTGTTTCCGTGATTCCAGCCTGCGAGCCCGGCAAATTTCCGGGTTGAAGCGCAGGGTGTCAACGGTATTGGGGATGACGACAACATCGGAGCGGCCGAGAAAAGACTGCAACTGCCTGGCAATCAACTTCGAAACCGCAATCAAGGAAACCCGAGGATTGCGGTAGATGCGGCGCTCGAGAAACATGATCAAGCGATAGTAGAGTTTGCGATGAATCAAACGCGGCCAAGTTTTGAGGGGGACGCGTCGCAGCAGCAACTGTTCGCGCACCTGTTGATAAAAGGCGTGAAAAACGATGTGAACCACCACAGCGTCGGCATCCAGACAGTTGGTTCCCGGTGTGTAAACCAGATCGGGGCGCACCCCGACGCGCAGGTCGCGCCAGCGACGCCAGTGATTGGCACAAAACCACCAAATAAATTTAAGCAAATGAGGCCCGCGTATATCCGAGACTCTGTGCCAACGTATGCCGCTATCCTCAGGAGCACTGCCATTCGCGGAAACTCCGTTAAGCTGCGCGACCTGCTGGGCATACAATTCAATGTACCAACCGTGGTTTCGGGCAAGCCTTTCGATTTGTTCGATGATGCAGACTTCCGTGCCATGCTGGCGATCGAGAAAAGGAGAAACCACAGCGAGGCGCAAGTCAGGCCTGCCTTGCAGCCGCTTGGGCCTGCGCTAACTCAACCGCCTTTGGATAGGACTTCAAACGAAACAGAATTCCCAGGAGCAACCATAAATTGGAATTGAACACAAAGTCTTGATAAGGGCTGGAACCAGTGAACATCATCGGAAAGAAAAGGACCACCAGATAAAGCCAGATAGCAAGGGCCAAAGGGAACCAAGGACTGCCACGGATCCCGCTGACCACCTTCCAAGCCGAAACGGCCATAGAACAGCTGAGTACTAACCAAAGCAACAAGCCAAGGATGCCAAGCTCGACGATCAGATTCCCAAAGCCACTCTCAACGCCAACGAACATCGGCCGGGCGTGCAAAATGCGCACTACATATTGGAACCCCAAGCTGCAGGTACCCATCCCATAGCCATAGGGCCAGCGCGGCCTGGTAAACGCACCTTCCAATTGCTGGATGGGATAGATCCGGGTTCGCTGGACCAGTTCGCTGGCGGGGCTGTCGGGCATGAGCGTTTCCGAGTAAATAGCTACTCGGGACCCGAGGGCTTCGGGGAAAGCAGTGAGGAGAATGATCAGAGCCGTACCGATCAAGAGACAGGTTCGCTGGATAGCCCGGACAACGCGCATAGCTTCCCGTTGCCGCCAGGGCGCTCCCCAGAGAAAACCGGCAGCAAAGAGAAGAGTGTTTCCTGCGTTCCACATCAAGACGCCGCGGGACGCACTCATCAGAGAGGCCGCGGCAACCAGCCCGACACAGGCAAACGCCAGGGTGCGGCCACGACGGGAGCGTAGGATCAGATAGCCGCTGTAGCCCAAAGAGATGAGCCACGAAACGATCAGAAAATCCTGAAAGCGGCCGGAACTGACAAAGACCGAGGTGGGGCGATAGGCCAACAGACCAGAGATCGGTGCGGTGCGATACAAAGTGCTGAGGTCACGGATATCTTCCTGAAGATTTTGCGGGTTCAAAAATGTTGGACCAATGATCGATTGGGCCAAGCCAAGGCCAGCGACAATTAAAATGAGTACGCAAACAAAAGAGAACAAGCGATGCAAATTTTCCTCAGATTCGGCGATGGCATACCCGATGAAGATCAGCGGAACGTACAGAAAATTCAGCTTCATGCCCAAGATGCCGTAGAAAATGCTGGCGGAGGCCGGATTGAAGACTTGAATCAGACAGAACCAAAAGAACATCAAGAGCGCGAACTTGAAAGGAATCTGAAACTTCTCGGAGCGTTGTTTGCGACGGTCTCGAAAATAAGAAACGAACAGGACGATCGCGAGGAGATCCTTAGCGAAATAGATGGCCATGTTGTTGCCAAGGTATTTTCGAAGAAGATCCTCGAACAGCATCCAGGCCATCAGGACATACAGACCGCGGCGCCAATCGTTTAAGACAGTGACCAACAATACTCCGCCGACCGCCAAGGCGCCCAAAGCGCCGAGTGTCGTCAGGTCGTTCGCCAGGATCGCTTCAGCGGCTTCATAAGCAAGAAAAACGACCAGAACAAAAATGCCGAGCACGAGCGGCGCTCGCGAGCCCCTTGGAGAGACCAAGCTCCCGATCGCTCTCATGAGCGACGACCCGGCACAGTAATGGAAGCGCTTGCGAGCATTGAGTTCATGATACCGCCGCCGAACAACACCTGGTTGAACGATTACGGGTTAATTAACGGGAGCACGCCGGCGCCTAACGGCAGCACGAATGGCCTCCACAGTGCCAGCAGCAGTCTCTTTGGGTGACCATGTGCTTATTCGTTCTCGACCTTTAGCGCCAAGCGCACGGAGACGCTTCGGATCGCCGCGAAGTTCCACAAGAATTGCCGAAAGGGATTGGAGATTGCCGCAGGGATACACCAGAGCCGGATCCACGGGCACGATGAGGTCCCGAGCAGCACCGACACGGTCGCTGGCGATCACCGGACACCCGCAGCAATACGCTTCGTTCACCACCACCGCGAACGGCTCATATTCCGATGGCAGGACCATCAGGTCCGCAGCGGTGTAGACGCCTGGCAGCTCGCTCTGATTCTGGAAACCAAGGAAACGCACGCGATCGCTGACCGCCAGGCGGCACACTTCCTCCTGCAATTGAGACCGCAGTGGTCCTTCGCCTGCATAAACCAGCACAGCATCGCTAAGGCGGGCTTGCGCAAATGCGCGTAAAACATCCGCCGGGCGTTTCCAGGGCTGGAGTTTGGCACAAAACAAAATAACGCAAGTAGCCGGGGTGGCACCCCAGTTGGCGCGAATGGCATCGCGGTCGACCGCGGCGGAACGAGCCATCCACCAAGAGTTGTCCACCGAATAGGGAGTAAGTGTGATGCGCTCTGTGGGAAGGCCGAGCGACAGCATCAAGTCCCTGGTTGGGCTGGATGGCACGAAAACCTGGTCAGCCCAGGAATACAGGTGTGGCCAAAACACAGTCTTGAATCTGAGTTTCCAGGCACCTGCGTCGCGGGGAATTATCGTGGAGGCGTCGGTTCCGAACAAAAAAGCCGTTCGGGAGAAACGGCAGGCGGAGAAGGCAATCCAGAAGGAGGCACAACGATAGCTCAAATAACAAAGCACGGCGTCAAATTGGCCCTTGCGAATGAGCGACCAAAGCCCGGGATTAAACTGATGCAAGAAAGAGCTATCGCCCAGCGCGCGATTAGGCACCTGTTGCCAAGAATAGCCATCGAGCAGAGGAATGTCCCACTGCACGTCGGTAGTGAAGCCTGGGTCATAAGCGCTTTGTGCGCCGCGCAGCGAGCAGTATGCAACGGACAGATGCACTTGCGGATGCTGAGTCAGACCGCGCAGCAAAGGGGGCAGGTACTGCACCGGATGACTGGCGATCGCGAGGACACGATAGCGAGCGTCAGCCAAAAGGCACCTCAAGGGAAATGTGATCTAGTTGAAAAAAGAATTGGAGTGTGGAAATCGCCAAAAGGCGGAATAGCGGCAAAGTGTACACGAACAAACGCCCTTGTATATAATGCCTTGCTGAACACGCATTTGCAGCTACCTCGAGATGTCTGTTTCCAACGCCAATAGCCGATTGGGAAGGGGATGGTAGATTTCGACCAGCGAACATTGCGTGGCAATACTGGGCTCGCGAGACCAGCCAACCGACGCGATCGAAGAGTATTGCCGGTACCTGGCCGACGGGCTGGCTAAACATGACATCGAGTTGCAGCTCATCCGAGTACCGTGGGCCGAAGTTGGGTGGACAAGCGCCCTTCGTCAGCTAGAAGAAAAAATCCGGGCATCACAACCGAAATGGGCGTTGTTGCAGTATACGGCGCTGGGCTGGTCGCGGCGCGGTTTCCCGTGGCGAGTGCTGAAAGTCCTTGGCACTCTGAAGAAGAGCGGACCGCGATGCGCTGCGGTGTTTCATGATCCCGCGCCATATCCGGGTGAGCGCGTAGCGGACCGAGTTCGACGCGCCATTCAAACCCAGGTGATGCGAAGGATCGTCGGCGTGACCGACTGGAATGTGCTGACCATTCCGCTGGAGGCAGTAGCCTGGCTTCCCAGGGATCAGCGACGCCTGCGGTTCATTCCCGTGGGGGCGAACTTGCCAAATCCGGAAGCAGTTTGGGATTGGAACGATGGGAAACCAGACATCCCGACCATCTCTGTGTTCACGGTGACCGGCGGACCGGCGGGAGATATTGAGGTGGCGCGCATCGTTGAGGCGTTGCGGGTGGTAACCAGGGAATTAGGCCGTGTTCGGCTTTCCGTGCTCGGCAGGAATTCCGAAGACGGGGGAAACGAATTGAAGAAGCGTTTGCAGGGAACCGAAGTTGAAGTGGTTGTCCACGGTTTGCTGGAGCCGGAGCAGGTGGTGAAAACCTTGGGCAGCAGCGAGGTGATGCTGTTCGTTCGGGGTCCAATATCGACGCGAAGAACAAGCGCGCTGTCGGGCATCGCTTGCGGGTTGCCGATCATAGCCTGCGAGGGATGGGAAACCGCCGGGCCGATTAAGGAAGCCGGGTTGGTGCTGCTGCCGGAAAACTCCGGGAAGGAATATGGACAGGCATTATTGCGGGTGCTAAAAGACCGGAGCTACCGCCAAGGGCTGCGTGAACAGAGCCGACAGGCGCATCGGAAGTTCTTTTCTTGGGAGGCTATCTCGGCGGAATACGTAGACTTGCTGCGTCGGCCAGGCTAACTGGCGCGCGTTTTGGGTGTCCTTAGATATGCTAGAATGTTTGGGTTTAAGAGAAGACCTGCTGTCAGGTCTTTCCAGGGTAGCCCGTAGGTCTCCGCACAGGTAACCCCCCATGCGAGTAGAATGAGGCCACTGGTCCATTCCTTGACACGGGCAGGGTACCGGATAATTCAAATCAGATGGCCAAAGCGGCCACGAGTAAATAAAGAGGATTGCTATGTCTGGGCATTCGAAATGGGCGACGATCAAGCACAAGAAAGCTGCTACCGACGCCAAGCGTGGCCGCGTTTTCACGCGCATCATTCGTGAAATCACCATCGCGGCGCGAATCGGCGGAGGCGATGCCAACTCCAACCCTCGACTTCGCACAGCAATTGCGGCAGCGAAGAACGAGAACATGCCAAACGAGAATATCGAACGCGCCGTTCTTCGGGGGACTGGTCAACTGGAAGGCGAGCAGTTCGAAGAGGTGATGTTCGAAGGATATGGTCCCGGCGGGGTGGGCATATTGATTCAGGCAGTAACCACCAATCGCAACCGGGTGGTCGGCGAATTCCGTCACTTGATGAGCAAGAATGGCGGCAACTTGGCGGAAGCCGGCGCCGTGGGATGGATGTTTCACCGGAAGGGCGAAATCACGGTTCCCAAAGAAGCGGCCAGCGAAGATAAGTTGTTGGAGTTGGTTTTGGAAGCCGGGGCAGAAGATATGAGAGACGATGGATCTTCCTGGTACGTCGTCACGCCGCCGGAATCACTGGAAGCGGTGAAAGAAACGCTGATGAAGGCCAAAATCACGCCATCTTCCGCGGAACTCGCGATGGTGCCGCAAAACTACATCAAGTTGACCGGGCAGCAGGCCACGCAAATGCTGCGGCTGGTTGAAGCGTTGGAAGAACACGACGACGTGCAGCACGTGTACGCCAATTTCGATATCGACGAGTCGGAAATCCAGGCAGCCGTGAGTGCGACTTAAGCTGCCGGTTCGAAGGCAGCGTCCAGTTACAGGTTGCTGTTTCCTGTCGCGAAGCGGACATTTGAATGGAACCCACGCGTGCTTCGACTTAGACTAGCAAGCATGTGCGAGAATCCCGCGAGCAATGGCTCTTCCGCATCTCTGAGAATCTTAGGAGTGGATCCAGCAGCGGCGGGACCAACCGGGTACGCCATTATCGAGCGGCAAGGGACGGCATGCCGCGTGCTGCACTACGGCGCCTATCAAGTTCCGCCCAAACGTCAAAAATCCTCGATGGGAGCGGCGCTAAAGGAGGTACACGCCCTTCTGTGCGAATTGATTCAAAGATTCAAGCCCGATGTAATCGCCGTCGAATCGATCTTCACGGCACTGAACATCAGAACGGCATTACGCCTGGCGGAAGTTCGCGGCGTGGTACTGCTGGCGGGTGAGCAATCGGGAGTGGCGGTTCGCAGTTATTCTCCGCGAGAAGTCAAGGCCTGCGTGGCCGGCTACGGGCATGCGGACAAGCGGCAGATCCAAGCGATGGTGAAGGCGCAACTGGGGATGAAAGAACTGCCCGAGCCATGCGATGCCGCGGATGCGTTGGCGGTGGCGCTGTGTCATCTGCAAACTGACCGGCTGGAGCGGCGCTTTGACGTACGGAAATCGGAAAGACCGGAAACCGCGAGACCCAGGGCGCCCAAGCGATTGCCCATCAAAAATCGCGCACCAAGGGCCAGCCGTTCAGGCATCCAACCAGAGCGATGAGCGCAACCTCTCGCGCGATTCTGGCTTTGACATTATTGCTGTGCCTGATTCCGGCAAGCTGGCCCTACCCGCCGCCTGGTGGCTCGGCCCTGTTCACGTACCGTCGCATCTTCAAGTCCAGCACGCCAGAATTTATCGAACTCAAGATCAACGAGGATTCAGATACGGGTACGTACGAAATCCGGCAACTCGACGAGGACCCCGGAGCTACACCGTTCGAGATTAGTCAACCGCTGCGAGCCAAGATTTTTCAACTGACCGCACAATTGAACTATTTCAAAGGACTAGATCTGGACGTACATCGGAAAATCGCTAACCTGGGCGAGAAAACTTTTCGCTGGGAACACGGCGCGGAAGCCTACGAGGTGAAGTTCAACTACACGGTAAATCCCGAGGCCACGCAACTACTGCAGATTTGTGAAGGCCTGGCCCGGCAGCAGGAGCTGATCGACTTGCTGCAGCGCCGCATGAAGTACGATCGCCTGGGAGTGAACGACGCGCTCCTGGAGCTGGAGTCCGATGTTTCCAAAGGAGTGCTTCCGGAGCCGCAACGGGTTTTGCCGCTACTGGATCAAATTGGCGGAGATTCCCGCTACCTGGAGATTGCCCGAGAACGCGCCAGAGCGCTTGCCGAACGGATGCGGCATCCCAGTTCATAGGCTAACCGGACAGCTGGCGAGTCACCAGGTGTCACCGCCGCGGGGCGGCGGCCAGACGCCGAGAGCACGGCGGACCTGGGCGATTTGGCCGACGTGGTAGCTGTTGTGAGCCACGGTGCCCCAGAGAATAGCGAGCACGGTCGAGCTGCGGGTTTCATGGCTAGGATGAGTGGCTTCCACGCGGCGATTGAGTTCCTCGGGAGACCAATCGGCCATGGCGACGTGCGTGGCGATGAGTTGGGCGAAACGCGTGACCGTGGTTTTCCATTCGGCATCGGTGGAAGGAGCGGGGTTGGCAGGCCAGCCTTCCGAAGCGTGCCGGGGGTAGGGCGGTTTTTCGCCGCGAGTGCGGCGCAGATCATAGTCCATCCAAAAGTTCATGTGCCAAGTGAGCTGATAGATGGAGTGAGGAAAACCGTCGGGGCGGCGGCCGGCGAGGGCGAGCGAGAGATCCTCGATGCAGGCCTGCGGGTCGGTATGAGCGCCTTGGCCATGAAGGAGTTCGACGAGGGTGCGCTGGGACATTTGAGTTTCCTTGAAGAAATTAGAAACGAAGAAAAGAAATGGTCTCACAGGTAGATGGAAAGCACATGGATTTAATGGCCGGGGTATCGCGTCCTGACCGAATACAATGACGTGCGTGCGGCGATGAACAGCGTCCTTCTGTCCGAACCTCCAAAAAGCAACTGCAAAGGCCGCTCTGGAACATCGATGGCGCCCAGAGCCTGGCCGGTGGGATTGTAGACATAGATTTGACCCGCGGCGATATACACGTTGCCCGGCTCATCGGTCGCGACGCTTTCACCTCCAACGTTCGCAAATAGCCGCAGATTCGAAAAGCTGCCGTCTTCGCGGACAGTGGCGCGATAGGTTTTTTCTTCGGATTCGTCGGTGACATAGAAATTCTGACCGCTGCTGGCAGG
>Ga0187782_10000504_pt1 | contig 26460 bp, 19 predicted proteins | sample 0715_SJ02_MP15_2_FD_132454 | JGI IMG/M metagenome (GOLD analysis project Ga0187782, IMG submission 132454) | Tropical peat soil microbial communities from peatlands in Department of Meta, Colombia - 0715_SJ02_MP15_20_MG | ecosystem: Environmental > Terrestrial > Soil > Wetlands > Peat | place... | reverse complement strand
CGGTAATCGTCAGCGTGAAGGCTGGTCCACCCGCGGTGGTGTTGGCCGGCATGAACGAGGTGATCGTGGGCGCCGGATTGTTGACCGTGAAGTTCATCGGCGTGGAGGGTCCTGCGTTGGGAGCCGGGTTGGTGATCACCACCGGGAAAGAACCTGCGGTAGCAATGTCCGAGGCCTGAACCGCCATGGTCACTTGTGTAGCGCTGACGAACGCCACGGTCCGTGCGGTGCCGTTGAATGTGCCAGTAATAGCGCCGTTGACGAAGTTCGACCCGGTAATCGTCAGCGTGAAGGCTGGTCCACCCGCGGTGGTGTTGGCCGGCATGAACGAGGTGATCGTGGGCGCCGGATTGTTGACCGTGAAGTTCATCGGCGTGGAGGGTCCGCCGCCCGGAGCAGGATTGGCAATGACCACCGGGAAGGAGCCCGCCGTGGCGATATCCGCGGCCTGCACCGCCATGGTCACTTGCGTGGCGCTAACGAACGTCACGGTCCGAGCTGTACCATTGAACGTACCCGTGGCTCCGCTAACAAAGCTGGAACCGTTGATGGTCAGCGTAAACGCTGCACCTCCAGCCGTGGCATTAAGCGGTGAGAACGACGTAATCGTCGGCACCGGATTTCCAACACTGGCGCTGAAGGTCAGGTGGAAATTGGTGGTACCGCCGTCGCCGAAGACGGAAGAGACCATGAAGTAGTACTTGGTGCCGGAAGTGGCAGCGAAAGACACCTGCGATTGATTGATCCCGGAGCCTGCGCTGACGTTGCAGGCGACTTGCGTGAAGCTCCCCGTGGTTCCCGTTACGACGGTCAGGATGGTGTCGTAGGGACTGGTGAGGGTATCTGCAGTGATCGTACCGTTGCTGGCCGGCGTGTAACTGAACCACACGCTGTTGTCTACGCCCGTACCCGCCAAGCCCACGACTCCCGATGCGCACGAAGGCACCGGATCCGCGGCGCCGCCGGTGTTTGCGGTGGCGAGAATAGTGTTTTCCGTCGTCGAGTATGGTGCAGCGGCAATGGTGGTCGCCGCGGAGAATGCATCGTTAGCCGGAGCGGCGCTGGCGAAGTCCAGGCTGAAGGTCAGCGTGCCGCCGGCACCGCTGGTGTTGGCGTCCGTGACCATCAGGTAGTAGGTGGTGCCGCTGGTGACAGCGAAGCCGATGAGCGATTCGTTCGGGGGGGCATCCGGCGGTATGTTGCCGCTGGCGCATGCGCCTGCTACGAGCGTCAGAGTTCCGGGCGTGCCGGTCCAGGCGGATAGAATGGTGGTGTAGCTGCTATAGCGCGTGTCCGCGACGACGCGTCCTGCCGCTGGGGCCACGAACTTGAACCACACGCTGCGCGCGATGCTGTTCGAGGCGCACGAGACCGCTGGATCATTCACGCCACCGGTGTTTTCCGTGGCTTGCGTGGTGTCTTGCGTAATGCGGAAAGGAGTCGCGCTAATGGTGTAGGCAAAGTTGATGTTGTCGTCAGTCGCTGGGGGCGCCTGGGCAACAAACAAGGTCTTCGGCTCGGAAGTTGTGCCGCCCGACGTAACGGTAATCGCCAACGAGCCTGCCGTGGCGATGTCTGAAGCGGGGATCGACGCCAAGAGTTGCGCGGCGCTAACAAAGGTTGTGAGCCGCGCGCTGCCATTGACGTTCACGACGGCATTGGAGGCAAATCCGCCGCCATTCACCGTTAGCGTAAAAGCCGGGCCGCCCGTCGCCACAATGGACGGAGAGATGGAGGTAACCTCGATTCCCACACCGGCCAACGGTGCGCTCTGGGTGGAGCCCCCGGAGAAGTCATCGTTGACATTGATCTGCGCGGATTCGCTGCCCGCGATGGAAGGGGTGAAGGTTACACCGATGTCGCAAAGTGACTCTGGTGGAACCTGGAACAATGAAGTCCCCGTGCACGGGGTATTGCCACCGGCTGCGGCAGCAACAAGGTGGAAATCTGGGGCATTCGCTCCGCTGATGGTGATGCCGGTGGCGCTGACATTGAGAGGAGCGTTCTGGGAATTGACTATCGTGGAGTTCACCGTCGCGCTGGTGGTGCCAATGGTAACGCCGCCGAAGTTCACGGGCGTTATTTCAACCAGCGGGATATTGGGTATGCCCTCGATGGGAGTCTGTTGCGGGCTGCCTTGGCCGTTGTCGGTGATGTTGAGTGTGGCGTTGCTTATGGCGGCGCCTGGCGGCGTTGCCGCCGTGTAGGTAATACCGAAATTGCAAGTGCCGGTGCCGGCGGGAAGCGCGGCGCCCGTCACAGCTCCCGACTGTCCGGAGGTTGGAAAGCCGCAACTGGTCCCACTGGTTGGCGCTGCGAAAGAGAAGTTGGCAGCATTAGCACCGTTGATAAGCACCGAAGTCATGGTCAGCGATGCACCGCCGGGATTCGTGATGGTCACATTGGTAACCGGCGTGGTGGTTCCCAGGTTGGTGGGACCCAAAATGATCGGAGACGGATTGACGATGGCGAGCGCGTTCGGATTCGCAGTGATAGTGAAGTTAAACACCGTTGGTGGAGTTGGACCACCGCCGGGGAGCGGGTTGGTGATTGTCACCGTCGCCGCACCTGCCGTTGTCAGCACGGAGACTGGAACCGGCACCGTGAAACCCGTGCCTCCTCCGGTGACACTCCCGCCCACAAGTGGCACGCCCACGGGGCTACCTGGTGTGAAGAACGTGACCGCAGTCCCGGCGACAAAGTCGGATCCCGAAAAGGTCAGGGTCACCGGGGTATATGTGGTCGTGGCGCCCGGCGACATCGTGTTTGCCGTAAGGATCGGATTCATCACTGTGAACGGCAACGATTTGTCGTTCGCGCCTTGCGGATCGCTCACTGTCACCTGGTAAACCTGCCCATTGGTGAAAAGCGAGGAGCTCACGCTGATGGTCAACTGCGTGGTGTTCACAAACGTCGGCGTGCCCACCGACACCCCGTCAAACAGAACCAGCGTATTGGTGCTGACGTTGACTCCCGATACCGTGATGTTCGTGGTCGCCGCGCCCACCATCACCGCTGCGGGCGTCATGGAAGCTAGCTGTGTCTTGCCTCCTGGCTGTATAGCGGTAATCTGGATGTTCCACATGCTGCGGCCGTGCGTGGCCGCTTGGAGGATGTCCGTTTGCCGCCCGGTCAGGGCCAGCACAGGCGAATTCGGCAGTCCGTCCCCAACCACCGTCCAGTTCGCACAAGCCGGACTCGCGTTCGGGTTGTAGCAGGCGAACACGCCCACATCGGTGCCGACGAATACGGCGACTACGGCGCCATTGTTGGTGGCCAGTAGAACATCGTTAATTGGTGCATCGGGAAGATCGCCGCTGATGTCCGTCCAAGCCGTGCCCAAGTTCGTAGTCTTGAAGATATGACCTTTGCCATCGCATCCGGTACACGACCCAAACCCCGAGAAAGAAACGTACGCCGTCTCGCCGGTGGCATCGGTCTTGTCATTTCGCACCGCGGTGACGTAGCGCGCCGGCAGTAGCCCGTTATCTATCTCCGTCCAGGTGGAAGCTGCACCCAGAGTGGCATCTTGCGTCGCCCAGACCGTGCCGTTGCTGGTGGCGGCAAGAACAATGCTAGAGTTGTTGGCATCCACATCAATCGTGGTGATGAAGTCGGTCGCCGTGGTGCAGTCCGATGCGGCATTGCCGGCGCTCAGGTCGCCGGTAATGGCGCTCCACGTGCCCGCGCTATTCGTGGTCTGCCAAAGTCTGCAGGTTCCGTAATAGAGATTCGTAGGCGTGTTCTTGTCGAGGGTCATCGGAGGAATAAACTCCGATAGGTCATCGGCAGAGATACCATTGTTGGCGGCAGTAAAAGACGGGTTGCCGTTCGAATCGGCCTGCCCATAAAAGACAGATTTCCAGATCGGCGACGACGAACTGAGGGGCGAGCATCCGACATAGAGGGTCGTCGGGTACTGCGTGTCGAACGCCGTAGCCCCGCCATCGCCGCAGGTGTCCAGCCACGTCCAAGCGAGATTTCCGGTGAACAAATCGGTGCCGTTGTCTTGCGTTCCACCCACTCCGTAGTCGTCGTCGGATTGGCTCATGGACGCGCCGAGATAAAATTGCAGCGTTGCTAATGTGGCGTTCAGATCAACCCAACTGGGAGGAGCCACGCCTGCGCCGGTAACCGGCGCGTCTGTGCGCCACATCCCGCCGTCGTCTCCGACATAAAGTCGCAGCGTCGTGCCGTTGGGCGTGAAAACAATGGCGTGCGTGTCTACGTGAGGATTGACGCCGTTTGCCGCCGGGCCCACGAAGTCGTCGGTGGATGTCGTTCCGGTCCAGGTTGAGCCGCCGTTGGTGGACTCGAAGAGCGAAGTATAATTGTCGGTGTACGCTCCGCCGCCGATCACCACGACGCTCGGGTTCGTGGGGTGCACTCCGATGGCCATATCGTAAAAGCACTGATGATTACAGAATCCGCCAGCAGGTCCGGTAAGCGCGGTCCACGTGGTGCCACCGTTTGTGGTTTTGTACAGTCCCAGTAAGTTGCTGGAGTTCGTCGAAGAATCCGCTATGGCGGCATAAATGGTTGCGCTGGCCCCGGTTGTGCTGGGTGCGTATCCCAGTGTGATCCGCCCTACGTTTGTGGTGGGCAGGCCGCCGGCCAAAAGCGTCCAGTGAGCGCCCGAGTCTGTGGATTTGTAAATGCCGTTGCTCGTGGCGCCAAAGGCGTCTCCTAAAGCTGCATAGACGTTTGCGGGCGTTCCGGGATCAAACACCACGCCGGTGCCCGCGGAACCCTGCGCGCCTGCAGTCGGCCGGGCCCAAGTTGTGCCGCCATTGCTGGAAATCCAGATGCCTCCATTAGGATCGTTGCCATCGAAGAAATCGACGGCCGCTATGACCAAGCTGGAATTGCCTGGCTGCACGGCGATGCCGCCGATCTGCGCGCCTCCCACGTCCGGTGAAAATGGGCCCACGAAGCTGGACGCTCCAAGTTGCGTCCAGGTAGTTCCGCCGTTAGTGGATTTCAAAACGCCAGCGCCGTAGTATCCATCGTGGTTGAAATCATCTTCGCCCGTGCCCACATAAATTGTCGTGCAGGGCGCAGGTGAACAGCTGTTGGGATCAATCGCGATAGAGCCGATGGCCAGAGAAGGCTGGGAATCCGTGAGCGGAGTCCAGGTGGTTCCGCCATTCGTGGTTTTCCAAACACCGCCCGCCGCCCCGCCGACGTAAAGCGTTTCCCCGGTTGCATCGGTTGGATCAATGGCGACCGCGGTAATGCGCCCTGAAGCCGTTGGATTTCCCTCATTCGTGCCTGGGCCAAATGGATAATCGACGGGTTGCGGTCCGGTCAACTGCCACAATCCATTGCCCGGAAAGGTGATGACGGGGTCTGCTTGCGGACTCGTGCCGGACTGTCGTTGCTGCTGGCGCTGCTTCATGGCGTCGCGCTGCGCGAGAGCCTTTTGCAACGCGCCCGCCGGAATGTGTTTAAACGGATAGGCGCGTTGGTGCTGGAACCATTCCGCGCGCTGCCGAATCATCTCCGGGCTCTCGTGTTCTTCTTCCCGCAGCTTCTCTTGAGTTTCGGAGGCATCCTGGGGGGCGGAATTCTGCGACGCCGCAACCGGGGGCTGTTTCGCCGCTTTGCCGCCCTTCGCAGCGGGGTTGCTCTTGGACTTGCTCTTGCTTTTTGCGGGAGCGCCGCTGTCTTTATCGGGTGCGGAGGGTCCCGTCGTGGAAGTCGCACTCGTCGTAATCACAGCCGAGGCGGTGGGCGTTTCGCCTTTCAGCAGATACACTCCCGCCGCGATGGCCAGCAGGCCGGCGATCAGAACGGCAAGCGCGTAACGCAGCGCCCGGCGCGGTGAATGGAGTGCGCGGCGGGAACGGTTCGTGCTTTCAAAAAGTTTTATAACGGCATGAAGAATCCGCGATGCCAGCGAAGGAGTGGGAAGGGGCGTGGACATGACGTGTTACCTCCGAGCGAGGCGCGTAGAGCAAGCGTACGCGCGAGGCACCTGTAAATGCCCTCACCATAGGCAGGACCGGGGTCATGCAAACTACCTCAACCCACAGACGACTCCACCGCGAAACGGGAAAGGACGTTTTGGTTCTTGAATCGGGTAGTTGATTTGCGAGTCGTAAGGACGAGAGAAGGCATTGTTCCTACCCGGCGATCCGGACAGGCCGCGCGGGGCTGCTTCTCTTTCCCTCGCTCTGAGCGCACGGACGCTTACCTTGCTTCCAGGAAAACTCCAAAAACGGGACCCAGCCTACCGAAAGGACAATGGGCGGCATCCTGCCTCGGGCGCGCCTTTCTGTCAAGTTAATTTCGACGCGGCAGCGGCGTTGCCATTTGGTTCTGACGGAGTAAGTGACTCAACCGTGAATTCACTTCCACGCTGCTCGCTGGGATGGATTGGCTGCGCTATCCAGAAAAAGACGAATAGGAACTGTGTGATCGAACTCGGTTCAAGCCGTTGTGTCCTGTTGCGCGCGCGATAGCGCCGCGCGCGCCAGAAGGCGCGTGGAATCCAGTGTGGGAAGGGGAGAATTGGAATCGTTCATGAGTAGCGGGATTTCCGTGCAGCCGAGCACCACGGCGTCGCAGCCTTGCTGTTTCATTCTTGCGAAGACGGTCTGAAAGCAGGTGACCGCCTCGGGTTTCAAGATGCCGTAGACCAACTCCTGCAGGATGATGCGATGGATTTCTTGGCGTTCCGCAGTGCTAGGCCGCACAAACTTCAGCCCAAGTGCGTTGAGCTTTTCTGGATAGACCTCGCTGTCGACAAGCCAACGCGTGCCGGTCAAGCCGAGACACCGGAAGTCGCGCTCGCGCGATTTCTTTGCGACCACTTCGGCGATATGCAGTTAGGGCAATGGTGACCTGGCCTCAATGAAGGGAAGCGCTTGATGAATGGTATTGTCGGGACAGATCAGGAAATCCGCGCCCATTTTGGACAGCTTGTTTGCGGAGTCGAGCATCAATTCACCGACTCCTTGCCAGTCGTTGGCGTTCATGCGCTTCATGTATTCAGCGAGGGAATGTGTGTGCATGGAGACCTCGGGGTGGCCGTACGGCCCGAAAGACTGCGCACCCTCCATGCAGATGGTCCGGTAGCAAAGAGCCGCGCCTTCCGCGGAGCAGGCAACAATGCCGATGTGCTGAGGCATAACGCGATTTTACACGAGGCCGTGAACCCTGACTTCACGCGTCGAGTGGTTTGCCGATGTTTCCGTTTGTTTATGGTGAGCGGCCTGGCACTTTCCGGGCCGGACCCATGCCGACTGGTGGACGAGAGGGGATTCGAACCCCCGGCCTCCTCGTTGCGAACGAGGCGCTCTCCCAGCTGAGCTACTCGCCCATCGCCCACTTTGTGGTGGTTTTCACTGCACTTTTCACTTTACGGTAGTTAGAAAACACCGTCAAGCCGAGATTGGCAGTTCTGCAGAAACGGGCGCGACCCTCACATTACTTGCCGTTCGCGCTGTTCAATTCGTTCTGCAGACGAGAACGAAGAGCAACAAGTGCTCCGGAAATGATTTGCGACACCCGGGATTCACACACATCCAGGATCTGTCCGACTTCCTTCATGGTGCGTTCTTCGAAGTAGTAAAGCGTTAAAGCCTGGCGCTCCCTTTCCTGCAAAGTGCCGATGGCTTCGGTGAGCCGACTGGAAGTCTCGAGCCGAGCGCATAGTTCGAAGGGGTCATCACTCGAGCAGTTTGGAGGGGAAGGCACGCCTCCTGGGCCGGTGGACTCTTGCAGGCATTCAAGCTTCAAGGACTGAAGCTCTGCGAGGATGTGTTGCAACTCGCTGACCGGCAGGCCCAGGTGAGCAGCAACCTCGGATTCCGAGGGGCGACGTCCCAGTCTGGCGAGCAGAAGGCTCTGAGCCTGCTCGATGCTGCGGGCCTGCTTGCGCAAGCGCCGCGGTCCCCAATCGAGTCCGCGAAGACTATCGAGGATGGCGCCCTTAATGCGGAAGCGCGCGTAGGACATGAACTGTAAGCTTTTGGCGGCATCGAACTTCTCCACCGCATCGATCAGCCCCAGCACACCCGCGTGGATCATATCGTCGATGGGCACGTGAGGGGGCAGGCGCGAATGAATGTAGTTCGCGATGTAACGCACCTCAGCAAGGTTCTCAAGAATGAGCTGGTGGCGATCTTGGGGCGGTGAAACGACGGGGCGCGTTGGCATCGGCATCGCCGCAGCGTCACAGCCGGGGCCTGCCAGGATGTCTTCTGTTTCGAGATTCATGGACGCAACCAAGAAGGGCGTGCCGCCGTCAGGCGTTGATTTCTGGCGATGGTTGCCCAGGTCTCCGCGGGGGTGCGCAAAAACACGGCCGCAAATTCCGGGTCGAACTGGCGTCCGGCCTGGCAACGGATAGTTTCGAGGGCCGATTCGAAAGAAGAGGCGAGGCGATAAGGCCGGTTGGAGGTGAGCGCGTCGAGAGTATCGGCAAACGCAAAAATACGTGCGCCCACGGGAATCTGCTCGGCTTTCAGACCGCGGGGATAGCCGCTGCCATCGAAGCGTTCGTGATGGCAGAGAACCAACTCGGCGGCATCGGCAAGAAATGGAATGTCCTTGATCAGATCGAACCCGATCTGAGCGTGCTGTTGCATCAGTTTGCGCTCTCCTGCGGTGAGCGGCCCGGGCTTGAGAAGGATGCCGTCGGGCACGCCGAGCTTTCCAATGTCATGAAGGTAGGCACCGTGTGCCAGGTTTTTGAGCTGCAGCTCGGACAAGCCTACCTGCTTGGCAATTTCGAGAGAGTATCGGCAAACGCGCTGTGCGTGGCCGGCGGTCTCATGGTCGCGGAGATCGAGAGCCGCGCCGAGTGCCTGCAGGGTATCTTCATAAGTGCGCTCAATCTCCTGGAGCGCCGCCTGCAGTTGGGCGGTGCGTTCCACAACCATGTCCTCGAGATGGCGCCGGTACGTTTCGAGTTCCCGTTCGAGTTGGCGCCGTTGCAGGGCACGCAAGAGGCTGGCGAGGACCGCGCTTTCCAGAAGTGGCTTGACGAGGTAGTCGTCGGCGCCCAATCGCATCGCGCGCACGCCGGTTTCCACGTCATCGACCCCAGTGGTGACCAGGAACGCAACCTGGGGATAACGGCGGCGTGTTTCCGCGAGGAGTTCCATGCCGTCGATCCCCGGCATGTGGAGGTCGGAGACCACCGCGTCAAAGCGTTCACGTTGCAGAGCGAGCAGGGCTTCTTCGCCATTGTGCGCCGCAGTGCAGAGAAACGCAGGCGCGCTGAACATGACGCTCAGAAGTTTCAGCGCGGGAAGCTCATCATCGACCGCAAGAATACGAGTCACGGACAGGTTAGGCTCTTGGCGAGCCAGGGTTTCGTTCTCCGCACAAAGCAAGTTCATTGCAGCACCCACGGGCCAGTCTTGTCCACGAAGCGGCATCCGTACATAAAAACGGGAGCGGTCCGGGGGTCGCAATGGACAACTCTGGCTTTACCGACGTACTCGTCACCGCTGGCGGTCAGATAGACTTCCACAACAGAGCCTCTTGCAAGTTCGGTTATGCAGCCGCAAAGAAAACCGCTGAGACTCACGTTCTCGGTTGTGCCCATCTCTTCGAATTGTTTACCGTAGCAGTCCGTACCCCGCAGTTTCAGCGGGACGCGCAGGCGAACGCGCACCTCCGAGCGCGGAACGAACCGTTGAGTCTTCACGATCTGGCTCAGGTGCTTGCGGAGTTCCTCAAAATCGATGGGTTTTTCAAAGTAACCGGCGGCGCCAAGTTGCCTGCAATACTCCTTGGTTTCTGCGCCGGCTTCCCCGCTGACGACAAACACAGGCACGGATTGCGTGCGGCTGAACGAGGTGAAGGTCTGAAGCAGCTCATACCCGGAGTATTTCGGCATGCGCAGATCCAGCAGGATGGCATCGGGTTTGTGCTCGAGGGCCAGCGCGAGACCCTGCTCCGGCTCGCCGGAATCGAAGACCTGGTATAGATCGGATAGTTCCAGGCGAACGAGCCGACGCAAAGAGGCATCATCGTCGACAACCAAAAGTTTTCCGGCCATGGACTCCTCCTAGAGCTGCGGCAGCACCGCAGTTGCAACAAAATCCTCTTCCGCCGGGGAGGCCCGGTAAACCTTCTTGCTATCAAGCACCGCGCGGACTTTGCGGATCAAAACTTCTTCCGTGAAGGGCTTGTGCAGGAGCTGGGTTCCGGGGTGGAGAACACCGTGTCCGGCGATGAAACTGTCGGTGTACCCCGACATATACAGGACCTTGAGTCCCGGCTGGCGGAGGCACAATTGTTCAGCAAGAGCTTGCCCGCTCATCCTGGGCATCACCACATCCGTCAGCAGGAGATTGAGAACGCCGTCAAAGCCCGCGGCAACCTTCAGGGCTTCTTCGGCGCTGGCCGCGGAAAGCACGTGAAATCCGGCGGCCTCCAGAAAAGTCGTCGCGAGTTTTCTTAAAGGCTCGGTGTCTTCGACCACAAGAATGTTCTCCGAACCCCGCAATATCTCACCGGAGTCGACTTTCTGGGGCTGGACCACCACCGGCTCGCCTAGGTATCGGGGCAAATAAATCTGAAACGCCGCGCCCTTTCCCGGGGCGCTGTCGACCGCAATGTATCCCTCGCTTTGCTTGACAATTCCGTACACGGTGGCTAGGCCAAGCCCGGTGCCTTTGCCCTGTTCCTTGGTGGTAAAGAAGGGCTCAAAGATGTGCGCGAGAGTTTCCGAGTCCATTCCAGTCCCGGTATCGGTGACCGCCAAAAGTACATAGCTGCCGGCTTTTGCGCCGGGATGGTTGCGCACGTAGCTCTGATCGAGCGCGACATTGCTGGTCTGGATTTTCAGCTCTCCGCCCCTCGGCATGGCATCGCGGGCGTTGGCCGCAAGGTTCACGACGATCTGTTCGATCTGGCTTTGGTCGGCTTTGACGTTGCCCAGTTCGCAGTCCAGAACGAGCGATACTTCGATGTCCTCGCCGAGCAGCCGCGAAAGCAAGCGTTCGAGATCGGAGATCACCACATTGAGATTGAGCACCGTAGGGGTCAAAACCTGCTTGCGGCTGAAAGCCAACAACTGCTTGGTGAGCGCGGCAGCCCGTTGCCCGGCCTTCTCGATTTCCAGTGCATGCTCGGAAAGTGCGTGATTTTCCCCCAAGGCCTTTCTCAACACCCTGCTATACCCGATGATGATGCCGAGAAGATTGTTGAAGTCGTGCGCAATTCCCCCCGAGAGACGGCCAACGGCTTCCATTTTCTGCGCCATTCTCAGCTGGCGCTCCAGGGTGCGTTTCTCCGTGACGTCCTCGGCAAAGATTTCGAAATATGCGGGGACGCTGTTTTCGTCGTTGATGCGGCGGCCGGAACAGCGGACAGTGATCGGGGTGTCGTCCTGCTTCTTCCACTCGGTTTCGACATCCTTAATTTCCTCGGCGCGGGCAAGAAGCGCAGTGACGCGCTGGTATTCGTCCCGATGCCTGAAAATGTCTGTCGCCAATTCTTTTCCGAGAAGGTCCTGTTCGTGGTCGTAGCCCAGCATCTTCCGGAGCGCCGGGTTTACTTGCAGGAACCGGCCGTTGATGCTCGAGCGATAGATGCCATAAGGGGCGTCCTCGACGACTGAGCGAAAGTGCCGCTCGGAGCGGCGCAGAGCTTCCTCCGCCTTCTTCCGTTCGGTGATGTCGCGGTTAACGATGACGAGTTTCTCGGGCTGGCCACGGCCGTTGCAAATCACGCTGGAGGTGGACTCCAGCACGAGCCAGGTGCCGTTCTTGTGGCGGAAACGGTACTCCAGAGTTTTTCCCACTCCCAGGCGGCGAGCGTCCTGGGCTGCTTTGGTGACACTCTCGCGGTCCTCCGGATGGATTTGTTCAAAGGCGGAGGAGTCGCGCAATTCCTCCGCTGAGTACCCCAGCACTTTCTGGTACGAGAGGCTGTTGAAGAGCCTTTTCCCCTCCATGTCCACGAGCGCGATCATGTCGGCGGCGTTTTCACTGATGAGGTGAAACAATTCCTCGCGTTGCACCAGTTGCGTGCGAATCCTGTGGATTAGAAGATGCTGATAGATGGTGTAAAGATCAAAGATGAGAACCAGCCCAACCAGCCCGCGAATGGCCTGCGGCAGTGCGTGAGGCGAGCCGGGGTCCGCATGGACGGCTTGTCCGCTCATAACGAAATAGGCTAGCGTTAAGGTGATCAGCAGAGTGATGACGAACGCGGTTGCCCACAACCCCCACTCCTGGCGTTCGATTCTTCGGAATTTCGCTCGAAGGACCTCCGGGTGCGTGCCTTGGGTGTCAGCAGCTTTGTGAAATCGCATGAGATCGCTCGTTCAGGCGTTATGGCCCGGCTTCTCCGTTGTGAACCGGCAGCTAATTTGTTGCACGAACCCAACCAAGCAGGTTCCGTTTTTGGAGGTTGTGACCCGGTGTAAGGTGTTGGAATCCCTGCCTTGTATGCCGGGGAGGAAGGGAACAGAGTGGCGCCGCGGCGTGTTAGGTTGAATCGGGTGTTTCCATTTGGAACGGACGCGCTACACAGGAGTTTATGAAACAGCGCACCGAAGCTCGGCGGGCAAAGCCGCCGCTACAACACAGGGCACATGAAAGCCAGTTGAAGCGCCAAGAACTTTGTAATGTGCCGTCTCCCGCGAGCCGGCCCGTTCCTGTGGAGTCCCGGCGCACCAGTAGCATAGGCTTCAGCCTGTGTCTGGTGCGCGCCTAGTACGGCGAAGTGGCGCCCATCAACACGATTTGCTGGGTGTTGGCAAGCGCGCCGGCGGAATCGGGTCTACAATGGCGATAGGGTTGTTCTTGGAGACAAAAAAATGATTCCGGTTACCGTGCGACGCCTTGTATATGGCGCTCTCGTTCTTCTTCTTGCCGTTGGTGCGAATGCCCAGGTTCCCCCGGTGCGAACCGGCACGACCGAGGTTCTGGTGGATATGGTCGTGCGCGACAAGCACTCCAAAATTGTGCGAGATATAAGGCCCGAGGAAATCCAGGTTTTCGAAGACGGCGTTCCGCAGACCATCCGTCACTTCGAGCTCTTTGCGGGCCATGAGCCCGGAGATAGCGAAGCGGCTCCAGCGGCAGCTTCCGCCACGGCACCAGCTCCGGCAGCTACCGCCGAGGCCCCATTGGTGAGAACCCTGCGCGAAGCGACGATCGTCTCTGTCGTGGTGGGCAGCCTTAATCCTGAAGGGCGTAAGGCCGCCCGGGACGCTGTGCAGCAGTTTATTAGGGACGAACTGCGTCCCAACACCTATGTGGGCGTGTTCTACATGACGTACGTCGGGATGCAAGTTGTGCAGTGGTACACCAACGATGCCGCGCGCATTTCTGAAGCCATGGAACATGTGGTGACACGCACGGGTATGCGGCCGATTTACGACCCTGACCTGCTACCCGATACGGTGGAGAACGCGACGGGAGGACCGATCTCAGGGCTAGCTGCAGACATCGCGATGATGGTGGAGACGCATTGGATGGCAGAGTACCAGGATGCCTACGATAAGAGCATGCGCGAACTCCTGGCGATCCGCAGCCTCGTTCAGGCACAGGCGCAGATTCCCGGGAGAAAGTTGGTGTTCCTGTTTGCAGGCGGATTGATCGTGCATCCGGATACCATCGAAGTGCTGAACAGCTCGATCAGTGCAGCCAATCGCTCTAATGTGACGATTTATTCGATAGATACGATTCGCGATACAGGCCAGAATCTGGCGGCGAGCCGGCGCTTGCTTGCGGGCGCCGCGCAATCGAGCATGGCGCAGCAGTCGTCGGTAAACGGCGGCAGCAAGGCAGTCACTCCCGGCCAGGCTATGGTTTTGGACAACGCGGAGAGGTCGATCCGTGCGAACGAACGCGGCAACATGCGTGAACTGGCGGAGTCTACAGGCGGAGCTTTGCTCCCCGTGCAAGACCTGCACGATCCGTTTCACCGCGCCATGGAAGACGCGCGGACGCACTACGAGTTGACGTACTCTCCGACAAAAACGGAGAACGACGGGCGTTTCCGGAAGATCGAGGTCAAGGTGACGCGGCCGGGCGTCAAAGTATTCGCGCGCAGCGGATATTATGCGCTGCCCATACTGCACGGTGAGGAAATATACCCTTTCGAAATGACAACATTGCAGGCCATCAATACGGACCCAGCGCCGCAGCAGATCGATTTTCACTCGGACGTGCTTCAATTCCGACCCGGTTCACAACGCACGCAACTCGCGTTCGCTTGTGAGATTCCCGTGCGCGGCCTTTCGGTCGCCGAAGACACGGATTTGGCCAAAGTGCACGTTTCCATCACTGCGCTGGTCAAAGATGCCCAAGGTCAAGTAGTGGAAAAGCTCAGCAAGGACCTGCCGTACGCCGTTCCGCACGCCAAGATCGAAGAACTGCGGCGCGGGGTGGTCAGCTTCACCACGCCACTTCATCTGCCAGCCGGACGCTATTCGCTGGAAACCGCGGCGGTGGACCGCGACAGCATGCATGCCGGCGTGCACCGTTCGGTGCTGGTGGTGCCACCTGTAGCCGGAGGCTTGGCGGTGAGCGACCTTGTACTGGTGCGGCGCGTGGATCCCGCGGAAGAGCCACACAACCCAAGCGACCCATTGCTGGTGCGCGGCGGCGCGGTCACGCCCGAAGTGTCCGGAGTGGTCAATCCGGCGCTCCCCGGCGATCTGATTCTCTACGGTGTCGCTTACCCACCGTTGCCAGCTGACAAGCCGGTGCGTGCAACGTTAGAGATTCTTCGCGACGGCCAGCCGATCGTGCGATCGCCCGAAAACGATGTGCCTCTGGAAGGGAAGTCCGCCGCCCCTTTCCTCGCCAGCTTCCCGCGGGCAAAGCTCCAGCCTGGGCAGTATGAAGCTGTGCTGACATTCCGCTGCGGGGATCAGTCGGCGCGGAGCAGAACTGCCTTTGTGGTCGGAACTGGGGAGAGCGCGGCAAAGCAGCCTCAGTGAAAGGCAATCGGAAAAAGGGGGAGGAAAAAATCACACCGACCTTGCCGCCTTCGCGCGGGTGCCTGCAGGAGCTTTCGTCTTCAACTTGCTCTGATTGTAAGCAATGGCGGCACGGACGAGATTCTTCAGAGCACGCTCGTTAATCTTATCGCTTTCGAAAAGATCGATTGCGCGCCAGGCGTTGCCGCCGAGGCCGGCGTCGAAGAGCTTGTCAGGGTCCGGGAGGTTCGCCCCGTGGGCGAAGGTAAGCTTCACCTTATCTTTGTGGGCATTGCCGACCGCGATGATCCCGTCGCGAGACCACACCGGGCTCCCCATCCACTTCCATTCCTCGATGATCTGCCGATCGGCCTCAAGGATGGCCTTGCGGACGCTGGCGAGCGTTTTGCCACGCCAGTCCCCAATTTTCCTGATCATCTCGTCGATTAATACAGAGGCAGATTCCGCAGACACCGGCTTCATGGAGAGCCCTCCTTGGCGGAGCTACTTTAGCTGCGCTCCGGGTAACCTGCAAGCTCGTGGAAGTGGGTGTCAGCTGATACTGGACAACAGATCCCTCACCACCGTTCGCGACAACCTTTTGCGCCCGCTTACCGCGGGCAAACGCGACCGGGTTCGGGATGACAAACACGGCATGCAGGGTGCGAGGTCGGCCGAAACCGGTACCTCCGGGGCTAAAGCCCCATTTCGACAGCCAGGCACCGAGCGCCGCGGCTAAAGCCGCGAGCTACAAAACCGGGAATCTACTAGCCCGCCAAAAAATGCGAAAACTCAAAAGTACCGATTTAGACCCTGAGCGAGCCACGGAATCCCCTGGCGGCAAAGTAGCATTCCGCACCGTTGTGATACACGAAAACGGTATCGAAGCGGCGATCGCAGAAGAGGGCGCCGCCGAGTTCTCTGATATGGGAAGGTGTTTTCACCCAGCTCGACGTGGTCGTGTCGAAATTTCCGAGTTTCTGCAACTCCCGATATTGTTCTTCGGTCAAAAGCTCGATGCCCATGGCTGCTGCCATATCCAGAGCGTTCTCCGCTGGTTTATTTTCTTTTCTTGATTCCAGCGCTGCACGGTCGTAGCAACGGCTTCTGCGGCCCTTAGGACTTTGCGCAGAACAATCACAAAAAATGTATTCGCCCGTCTTTTTGTCATGACCAACAACGTCCGGTTCGCCGCCCGTCCTTTCCATCTCATGGAGTGACCAGAGTTTTTCAGCATTAGCTTCCAGCTTTGCCTGTACGTCAGCCCATTCGAGACCCTTATGGCGGGCCATGTTTTTCTCAAAACGGGCTTTCAATGTTTCAAGTAGGTGTTCACGTTGCTCGCGTGACAACTCCTTTTTCGAGCGTCTGGTGGCCTCTTTCATGATTAGTTTGTGCTCCTTTTGCCTGCGGTCCCGCAGGCGCGCTTTGTCCACCTTTTTCAACTCAGGGTTTGCAAGTACAAACCCTGAAACCCGGATTCACGATTTTTGAGCCGCGTTAGACGGCCAGTTGGGCGTTTCTGCTCCGAACTGTTTGGCGTACTCCGCAACCAGCCGCTGCCAGCCGAACTTCATACCGTCGGCGCCGGCGATGCGGCCGAGAGGAGTTCCGCTGAGAAGGCGATCCAGGACGTCGAAGCAGATGTGCCAGCCCGCGGCGCCCCAGGCGACGAACCGGCGATCAATGTTGTGCCACAGCGTCAGACGCGTGCCGCCAGCAAAGGCTTCGAGTTCCCAGCGTGTATCGCCGTACTCCAGCACCTTGGGGGCGTCGGCACGCGTCACTTTTGTTTCAATCGGCGTGGGCGTTCCGATCCAGGTGAGCTTCACGGTTCCAACGGTACCCAGAGTTCCATCGACCTCGAAGGGCGCCCACTCGCGCAGATGCGCCGGCTCGGTAAGCGACTGCCAGACTTTTTCCGGCGAGTGGCGGAGTTCCCGGACGAGAATGAGCGTCCACTTGTCTCCGCCCTTTCTTACCTGCGCGCCGCTAGCCGGACCCGGTGTGTATTGCTCGCGTTCGGTCATGTTCTTCTCCTCGCTTTTCTTTTCGATCGTGTTGATTGACCTAGGCGGTCGAGGTAGCGCTCCAGAGTATCCAGGTGAGCGGACCAAAACCGACGCAAGTGCGCCAACCAGGCATTCACCTTGTGATGCGCCGCCATCGTAGTGAACGCCCTGCTTACCAGCGTTTCAGCTGGGTGAGCTGAATGAGGTTACCGCAGGTGTCCTTGAGCATGGCAATGGTCGAGGCGGTCACGTCGGTGGGCGGCATGGTGAACTCGGCGCCGCGGGCCTTGATGCGCTCGTGGTCGCCCTTGATGTCGTCGGTGAAAAACATGGCGGCGGGCTGGCCTTGTTGAAAGATCGCTTGCTGATACGCTTTGGCCGCGGGGTTGTTGTTCAGCGCCAGCTGCAGCTCCGTGCCGTCCGGCTCCTCGGGCGAGGCCACGGTCAGCCAGCGATATGGGCCCTGACTGAAATCGGTCTTCTTGGCAAAGCCCAGTACCTCCGTATAGAAGCGCAGAGCCTTGTCCTGGTCGTCCACGTACAGGGTGGTCACTTTGATTTTCATTGCCTTCCTCCTTTGTGGTGTTCGCGGTTTGCGCCGCGTCGTCTTCCCCTTGCCTTCCTTTTCGTTGCGGTTGACTGCTCCATGCGGTCGAGGTGGCGTTCGAGAGCATCTACGCGAGCGGACCAGAACCGGCGGAACTGCGCCAGCCAGTCATCCATCTCCTGGAACGGTTCAGGTTTCAGATGGTAGAGACGGCGCTGTGCGTCAACCGTGGATTCGACAAAACCCGCCTCGCGCAACACGCGCAGGTGCTTGGACACGGCCGGCTGCGGCATACGAAGTTGACGCTCGATGTCTCCCACCGATTGTTGGGACGAGAGCAGCAGGCTCAAGATCGCGCGGCGGTTCGGTTCGGCAATGATTTCGAAGACGGATTCCATGCTCTGTGTATACCCCCCAAAGCATATACGTGTCAAGACATATAAAAGACTGACTACAGAGAGAACGCAGAGCGCGCCGAGAAGAGCAGGTGTGGGTGTTTTTCAATCGAGGGCTAGCGGACGGCCTCAGAAGGCCGTCCCTACAATAGCAACGGGCGCCTGCGCGCCCGTTTTTTGTTAACGCCGCTAAAAGAGAAAGCCCCTACGAGGAAGATCAGGGTTGTTGGTTGAAGTGGACGGAGGAGCCGTTGCGCTGGGCGATGACCTTGCGCGCGTTTTCATACAGCGCGCGGGCTTGCGGGATGGCGTCTACGGCTCTTTCAACTTGGGGATCGGCCTCCAGGAGAACTTTGAAACCTTCGGCAGTGCCGTAACTGGACATGAACACTTCCTGCTTCATCTTGCGCTTGAGCCACTCCTGGTTCTCGGTGAACTCGGGTTCGGTGTAGCGGATGTTGTGTTTGGCCAGATAGTCGCGGAATTCTTTGACAATCTGGTCGTTCACTTCGAAGCTGTGAGTGATGGATGGCTTGGTGCCGAGATAATAGCGGGTGAAGCTGCCCACGCCCTGTTCGCCTGGAAAGAAAATGTCGTCGCGGTACATTTCCTCTTGGAATTTTGTCGGCTTGGGCGTTTCCACGATGATGTCCGGGGTAATGCCGCCGCCGCCGGTGACCTGGCGGCCGCTGTCGGTCTGGCGAATCTCCGTGGGATGCTCGGGAACGTGGCGCTCGTAGTGATACTCGTAAAGGGAGACGGACTTGTAGTCGCGCTGAATCAGGCGTCCGCTGGGCGTGTAATAGCGAGCGGTGGTGAGCGCGAGGCCGGTGTTTTCCGCAAGGGGCGTGACCGTCTGTACCAGGCCTTTGCCGAAGGTCGTTTCGCCGACCACCAGGCCGCGATCGTGATCCTGAACCGCGCCGGTGACGATTTCCGCGGCGGATGCGGAGTTGTTATTCACCAGGATGACCAATGGCACGGTCATGCCTTGGTTGCCGCGAATGGCGTAGAAGCGGCGCTCGGGGGCGTTACGGCCATGGTACGAAACGATGAGCTGATTCTTTTCCAGGAACATGTCGCCGACGGCCACGGCTTCGTTTAACAAGCCGCCGGGATTCCCGCGCATGTCGAGAATCAAACCATCCAGCGAGTTGGCATTGAGTTCCTTGAGCGCATCGGCGATTTCGCGGTCGGTGGTCTCATTAAACTGAGAAAGGTGGATGTAGCCGACGCCGGGCTTGAGCAGGAAGGCGATGTCCACGGAGTGGCGAGGAATCTCGTCGCGGGTGACGGTAAAGACTAGCGGGTCAGCATAGCCTTCGCGGGTTACCGTGATCTTGACAACCGTACCTTTCGGGCCTTTCAACATGTCCGCCACTTCGCTGGTGGTCAAGCCATCGGTAGACTTATCGTCGACTTTGGTCAGCACGTCGCCGGGACGCAGCCCGGCGGTGTAAGCGGGCGCTCCGACGTAGGGCGCGACGACAACGGTATGGTTGTCGCGGGGAGCGATCACCATGCCAACGCCGTAGTATTTTCCGCGCTGGTCTTCGCGCAGCAGGGCAAACTGGCGGGCGTCAAAGAAATTCGAGTGCGGGTCGAGCATGCGGAGCATGCCGGGGATCGCGCCCTGGTAGACGGCGCGGTCCACGTCGACCGGTTCGGCGTAATTGGACTGAACCAGGTCAAGAACCTTGGTGAAGTCCCTGACGGAAGCCTGGTAGTCGTCAGCGGAGGCGGTGGTGGCCCTGACGGAGGGGCCGTAAATGCCTCCCAACACAGCAGAAATGGCTAAAACGACTACAACTACAACGAGCCCACGACGTTCTGGGTTCATGAATACCCCCGGCCGAACACTTAGAATCCAAGTATAACATGGCGAGCTATACTGTCGTTTGACAGCAATGCTCACCCTTTCTATGATGCCAACAGGACCCGAAAAGGCAGGCGCTTCGCGCCTTGGGCTGAAAGCCCGGCGTCTACACGGGGTAAGATGCTGAGTATTCCCCACATGATTGTGGTTTTTCTGGTGGTACTGGTGGTGTTTGGACCCCAGAAACTGCCGGAACTGGCCCGGAGCTTCGGGAAGCTCATGGCGGAGTTTCGCAAAGCCTCCAATGATTTCAAGAGCGCGTTCGAGGAAGAGATGCGCGATTTAGAGCGCCAGGCACGTATCGCGGAACTCAAGAAGCAAGTGGCGGAAGCAACTGCGGCGGCCAATACGGCGATGGCCAAGTCGGCGGAAGCGGCTAAAGCGCCTTCCGACGGCGGGACCACGGGACCCGCGGAGGCCGCAGCCGGGAGTCGGTCGGCCGAGGCCCCCGTAATTAACCCTGTCGCTGAGTCTGTCCCCCGGTTAGACGCGAGCAGCGCGGAAACGGCAGTGGCGGCGCAGGCGGAACCCACCGCAAGCGAATCTGCAACAGAATCCTCTCCTTCTCATGACCAACAGCAGCCAGCCTGATACGTCCATCGCGGGCCGCCTAGAGGCGGCCGGAGGCCAGATGACGTTTTTCGAGCATCTGGCGGAACTGCGCAAGCGCATCATTAATTCGCTGTACGCGATTGGGGCAGGAGCATTTATCGGAGTGTTCCTGGCAAAGTACTTCATCAACTGGATTACCAAACCAATCATCAACGCGCTGAATGAAGCACACTTGCCCGCGCATCTTTACTACACGCACCCCGCCGGATACCTGAATACCTACCTCACGCTCGGGGTGTACATCGGGATTGTGCTTGCCTCTCCCATCGTGCTCTATCAGATCTGGCTGTTTGTGGCGCCCGCACTTTATAAACACGAGCGAAGCGCCGTGACTTCGTTTGTCTTCTCGACGGTCTTTCTATTCGTGGGAGGCATTGCTTTCGGATACTTCGTTTCGCTGCCGTATATTTTGCGATTTCTGGTGAGTTTTCAAGGAAGTGCCGGGCCGATTGCACCGATGATCACGGTGAATGAGTACTTTGACGTTGTGCTGATGATACTTCTGGGGCTCGGGCTGGTATTTGAACTCCCGGTCCTTATTTTCGTTTTGTCGGTATTCGGAATCGTGACGCCGGGATTTCTATGGAGGAACATTCGCTACGCCCTGCTGATTATTTCAGTCGTAGCGGCAGTCATTACACCCACGCCGGACGTTACCACGATGCTGATCGTTATGGCGCTGATGATGGCGCTGTATTTTGTGGGCATGTTGGTCTCTTGGACAGTGATACGGAAGAAGGAGCGGCGTTTGGCGGCGGAAAGCAAAGGAGCGGCTGCATGAGGATTGCCACGAATGGCTCGCGGCGGTTGCTGCACGTGGGTTTGTGCGTGGCGCTGCTGGCGTTGGGCTGCAAGTCCGGGAGTCAGGCGCCCGCTGCGCAGGCTGCGTCGGGGTCCGCGCAAGATAAGCCGTTTATGAGCGCGGTGGCGGGAAATCCTCCCGTTGTGGCTCCTTCAGACGCTGCGCCTCCGGCGGACAAGACCGGGGGGTTTGACGGCCAGCGAGCCTACGAACAAGTTGTGAAGCAAGTAAGCTACGGACCGCGACCGGCGGGTTCACCGGCTCTGGCGCAACTGGAGAATTATCTGGAGTCGGAGCTGAAATCCTACGGGTGCACCGTGGACACCGACTCTTTTTCCGCGGACACGCCTGCGGGACGGCTGCCGATGAAGAATATCGTGGCGAAGATTCCAGGAGAGAAGCCGGGAATTATTTTGCTGGGCACGCACTACGACACGAAGCGGCTGGAGAATTTCGTGGGAGCGGATGACGCGGGGTCGTCCACGGGGGTGATGCTGGAAATTGCGCGAAACCTTTGCGCGAGGAAGCAGCCGGGGAAGTATGCGGTGTGGATCGCGTTTTTCGATGGGGAAGAGGCGGTGAATTGGGAATGGCAGGATCCGGACAACCGCTACGGAAGCCGGCAGATGGCGGCGCAAATGGCGACCAGCGGAGACCTAAAGAAAATCCGCGTATTTATACTGGCGGACATTGTGGGTGGGAAGAGCCTGCACCTGACGCGTGAAGGCAATTCCAATAAATCCTATGCGGCGCAAATCTGGAAGACCGGGCAGAGCCTGGGTTACGGGAACGTGTTTGTGGCGCAAGAAGTTGGGCCCATATCCGATGATCATCTGTCGTTTATTTCGCGCGGAGTGCCGACGGTGGATTTGATCGACCTGGATTTGAATGACGTGCCGTACTGGCATACGGCGCAAGATACGCTGGATAAGATCAGCCCGAAGAGTCTGGCGGTCGTCGGGCACACGATCCTGGCGAGCGTGGGCGAATTGCAGAAGAAGTAGGAAGCCTACAGCCGTTAGCCGACAGCCTCTACCTTCCACTTAATGTATGGAATGGGCTTTGGTGCGAGGGACAGAAACAGCAGATTCCTCGCGCACAAACCGCGCTCGGAATGACACCGACGGAAAAAACGACAGTCAGTTGATTAAGGGCTGATTCAGTTTTCGAAGGTGACGTCGTGGTCTTTGGCGATCAAGGAATGCTTTTGAAAAGTATCGTCGTCGCGATAGGGAAAGTCGGCGCGGTAATGGCTGCCGCGGCTTTCTTCGCGGGCCAGCGCGCAGCGACACACCAGGGAGCCTAGCAAATGGAGATTGTGGAGTTCGTGCTCGCAACGGGTTTGCTTGCCGGTTTGGGGGATTTCCATGGCTGCCAGGGTTTCGAGCGCTGCCTTCAAGTCCTTTCCCGTACGTAGAATCCCAGCTTGCTTCCACAGAAGTTCGCGAATTTTTTCACGATTTGCGGCCAAAGCAGGATGCGTTTTTGATTTTTCAGCACATTTCTCGCGAGCATTCCAGGAAATCGGCGCGAGCGAGCCCGGCAAGTGCGCGTGATTCTTCTTGGCGGCCGGAGCATCCTTCGCCATGGCAGCTCCGGCGCGGGCGCCGAAGATGAGGCCTTCGAGAAGGGAATTGCTGGCCAGGCGATTGGCACCATGAACCCCCGTTGCGGCGCTTTCCCCGGCGGCATAGAGGCCAGGGATGGTTGTGTGTCCCCAGAGGTCTGTTTTCACTCCGCCCACGGAGAAATGTGCCGCGGGACTCACGGGGGCAACGTCGGTGGACAGGTCGAGGCCGTAACCCAGACAGGTGGCGTAGATGAGCGGAAAGCGCTTTTCGAAGAACTCCTTGGGCTTGGAGGTCATGTCCAGGTAGACGTGCTGGCTGTTGGTGCGGTGCATTTCGCTCATGACCGCGCGAACCACAACGTCACGCGGGGCAAGCTCTTGCGCCTCGTGGTAGCGCTTCATAAAGCGCTCGAGATGCACGTTGCGGAGTAGCGCGCCTTCGCTGCGCAAGGTTTCGCTGAGCAGAAAACGCGGCGCGCCTTTCATGAAGAGAGCCGTGGGATGGAACTGCACAAACTCCATGTCGGAGAGTAGAGCGCCGGCTTCGTAAGCGATGGCTACGCCGTCGCCGGTAGCCACATCGGGATTGGTAGTTTCCTGGAAGAGTTGACCGAGACCCCCGGTGGCAAGAAGAATGGTGCCGGCGCGAAGTTCGTGGAGCGAGCCATCATTTTCGTCGATGAACTGCACGCCCGCAGCGCGGCCGTTTTCAAGAAGGAGGCGTGCGGTGAGGGCGTGAGGCCGGAGATGCAGGTTGGGAATGGAGTGCGCACGGGCCAGCAGGGCACGGCTGATTTCGCGGCCGGTGGAATCGCCACGGGCGTGCAGGACACGAGAGCGGCTGTGCGCCGCTTCGCGGGTAAAGGCGAGTTTAGTGCCGACGCGATCGAACTCCGTACCCCACTCGATGAGCTGCGCGATGTACTTGGGCCCTTCTTCCACAAGCAAAGCGACCGCTTCGGCACGGCAGAGGCCGTCGCCGGAGCCCAAGGTGTCCTGCTCGTGAAGGCTGATTTGATCTTCGTCGCTGAGCGCAACGGCTATGCCGCCTTGCGCGTAGGCGGTGGCGGATTCGCGGAGGTCGGACTTGGCAAGAACCAGCACGGTTCCGCTTTGGCTGAGTTCAATGGCTGCGCGAATGCCGGCAATGCCGGAGCCAATCACGGCGTAGTCCGCGTGGTAGACCTTGTGGGAAAGCGTCATCGAGGACCTCTGTCGGACGCATGAGTAATGGTAGCGCAGATTTGGCGCAGATTGGGAAACCGGGGTGCCCGAGCAAGACGGTCTGTACGCAAGTCTGGGCTTACCAGTTGCCTTGGTTCAGAGTGCTGCGCGCTTGTGCTAGATTGGAGTGACTCACGCAGCGCAAATGAAATCCACGGAATCACATGCGATCCGGGTTCGTTCCTCTGCTGGCGACTATTGCGTCTTGTGCGAGCGAGGATTGGCACAGAAGGCGGGACAGGAAATCGCAAAGCTGGGGGATTTTTCCAGCGTGCATATTCTGAGTTCGCCGAAGGTATGGCGCGCCGTCGGGCAACGAGCGCTCCGCGGTTTGCGTTCGCAATTAGCTGCGAAAATGCACTTGTTTGATGATGCCGAAGCCGCGAAAAACCTAAGCACCGTGGAGAAAATCACCCGGGAACTGGTGCGGGCTGGTGCGGACCGCAAATCGCTGCTCGTCGCCGTAGGCGGGGGCGTCGTGGGGGACGTCGTGGGGTTTGCGGCCGCCAGCTATTTGCGCGGTGTGGCGCTGGTGCAAGTCCCGACGACGGTGGTGGCGCAGGTAGACAGCGCCGTTGGCGGGAAGACGGGCGTGAATTTGCCGGAAGGGAAGAACCTGGTGGGCGCCTTCTACCCGCCGCGGTTGGTCCTGGTCGACCCGGAATTCCTGGAAACGCTGCCGGAGCGTGAATTTCGCAGCGGATTGGCGGAAGTAATCAAGTACGGCGTAATTGGAGACACGGAGCTATTTGCGTTCCTGGAGCAGAACATCGGCGGCATTTTGAGTCGTGAAGCAGAGGCGCTGGAACACGTGATCCGCTGCTCCATCGCGGCGAAGGCGTATGTGGTCAGCGCGGATGAAAAAGAGTCGGGGCTGCGCGAAATACTGAATTACGGACACACTTTCGCGCATGCATTGGAATCGGTCACGCGTTACCGGAAATACCGCCATGGAGAAGCGGTGGCCTGGGGAATGATGTGCGCCGCGCTGCTGGGCCACGAAGTGCTGGACACACCTGCCGACGATGTGGCGCGAATCATCGCGCTGGTGCGGCGTATCGGACCGCTGCCTGCATGGCCTGACGTTACGCCTCGAAAACTGCTGGCGGCCATGCGGGCCGACAAGAAAACGAAATTCGGAAAAGTGCGCTTTGTGCTGTCGGCGCGTCTAGGGCAAGTAAGAACCTACGACGATGTGGCGCCAAAGAAAGCGCTGTGTGTCTTGCGGTTTGGACCGCAATTCTTGTTGCGATCTGCACCGGTGACTGCGCTCGAGAAGTGCCATGGCTGAAGCGTCCGCCGCAAGACCCACCCTCCAAAACCGAGGGTGGGGCACCCGGGTCACCTCAAGAGCCCACATGCAAAACCGACTCTTCGAAGCTCAGGGAAAGGATGTGGGGCACCCACGGAGAAGAGCACAGGCAAGAGTGCCTGTGCCACGCTTCGGGCTAGCGCGTGTGGGCGCCCCGATCGAGCGGCGTCATGGTTGAACGAGCCGCCCCAAGCACCCCGCCGAAGGGCACGCAACCGGAAGGCGCAACGAGTGAGCAAGAAGCCTCGCAGCGCGTGCGGGACATGTTCACACGAATTGCGCCGCGCTACGACCTGCTGAACCATCTTCTGTCCGGGCAAATGGACCGCTTCTGGCGTGCGCGTGTGGCACGCGAAATGAAAACCATTCTCGCGCGTCCGGACACGGTGGTGTTGGATCTGTGCTGCGGAACAGGGGACTTGGCGTTTTCGCTGGCGCGAAATGCCAAGGGGAAAATTCTGGGAGCCGATTTCTCGCACACCATGTTGATTCGGGCGCGGACCAAGGCGCTCCGAGTAAACGGGACCGCACGAATGGCATTTCTCGAAGCCGATGCGCTGCGCCTGCCCTTCGCGGATGGATCGTTTGACCTCATCGCCACGGCGTTTGGCTTCCGGAACCTGGCGAACTATGAAGACGGCTTGCGGGAGATGCTGCGGCTGCTGAATCCGGGAGGAACTCTGGCCATCCTAGAGTTTTCGGAACCTCCGCGGGGTTTACTGGGAGATATGTACCGATTTTATTGCCAGAAGGTATTGCCCAAGATTGGCGGTTTGATTTCCGGGGACGCAGACGCCTACGCGTATCTGCCCAAATCGGTGGCGCGATTCTTTCGCCCGGAGGAGCTCGCCGCGTTGATGAAGCAAGTTGGCTACGTGTCGGTTCGTTATCACCTCATGACGCTTGGATCGGTAGCGCTGCATGTGGGCGTTCGGGGCTGAGTAGGGCTGCGTAAGAAGAGATTCACCGCAGAGGACACGGAAAAGAGTATGAGCCAGTGTCACGTGTTCTCGGGGAAGATCTACAAAGTCGGGATCATCCGATACGTGGATGTGCCGCAGGATGTCTCGCGCGCTCTGGGTGGCGGAGACGCGCACGTTCCGGTGATAGGAGAAGTGGAGGGCGTGGCGATTCGCACGACGATGGTGTCGCGCGGGAAGGGTTGTTACCGGGTTGCCATTCACGGCGACATTCGCAAGAAGCTAAGAGCAGAT
>Ga0187782_10000503_pt1 | contig 26463 bp, 19 predicted proteins | sample 0715_SJ02_MP15_2_FD_132454 | JGI IMG/M metagenome (GOLD analysis project Ga0187782, IMG submission 132454) | Tropical peat soil microbial communities from peatlands in Department of Meta, Colombia - 0715_SJ02_MP15_20_MG | ecosystem: Environmental > Terrestrial > Soil > Wetlands > Peat | place... | reverse complement strand
TGGTTGGCCGCGGGGCACGGGCAGTCGATGGTCGGCGCGTAGCCCGGATTGGCTGCGACCGAGATCGATCGACCAAACTGGATTCCGACCTGGGTGATGTGCGCTCCAATAGGCGTGGTGATGTTCCAACCGGTGAGCGCGCACGCACCACCCCAGCACGCGCTGCAATCGGCGCCGTACGTCGCGTCCATGTTGTACTGGAAGTCGGTGAAGGACAGCAGGCCGTTGAGCGGCGTCACCTCCGCTCCGTCCCCGTCGTATCCGCTCAACGTGATGAGCCCTCCGCCCCCCTTGACCCAAGCCGCCAGCGCATCGACCTCGTCTTGAGAGAACTCCCAGAGCGCACCGTCAGCGCCACCGTCCGAAACGTCTCTCAGCCACTGAAGGATGATGACGTTGTAAGGCTCGAGAAAGCTCGCGCTCAGAGTCGGCTTCGTCGTGTACGTGTCGACCATCGCGGTCGACTGGGTATTCAGCCAGGTCTCGAACGCCGACGTGCTGTCCCCGTACATGCCGCACGCGCCCCAGATGCCCTCGTGACCGATCGAGGCGATCCGGATACACGTGCAGCCCGCGTCGGTGCACACCTGCGCGGCGCCCGCGCTGCCGCCATCCCCTGACGACCCTGCAAGACCCGAGTTGCCGGCCCCGAGGTCGCCGCTGCCGCCCGCGCTGACCGTCTCACCGGAGGCGCCTGCAGCGCTCCCGGAGCCGCCGCTGGTGGAGCCGAAAGGTGAGCCGTGGCCCGACGACGCACAAGCGTGTACTGCGGCCCCGAGAACGACAGGCAGGGACGCGGCCGTCAGCGCGCGCGAGAGAGGGCCACGCCGGAAGTAGACCGAGCCATTTCGCAGCGGAGCCTTTCGCGTTGCGAGAGCCATCCTTCACTGCAAGTATGCTTGCTGGGGCGCGTTTCAGCACGCCGTTTCCCCGTCAGAGCCCCTCCAGGGCCCGGTGGACGAGCTGCACGCAGATCGACCCCTCTCCGACCGCCGAGGCGACTCGCTTGACGCTCGTCGAGCGCGCGTCGCCCACGCAGAAAACCCCGGGAATGCTGGTCTCCAGAAGATAGGGCCGTCGCGTCAGCGGCCAGCGCGCCGCCGCCAAATCCTCGAGACCGAGATCCGAGCCCGTCTTCACGAATTTCTTTTCGTCGAGGACGAAACAGCCCTCGAGCCAGCTCGTGTTCGGGTCGGCACCGGTCATCAAGAACAGACTGCGAATGTCGCGAGTCTCGCGCCGGCCGTTATCGAGATGGCGCCAGAGCACCCGCTCGAGGCTCTCTCCGCCCTCGAGCGCCTCGATCTGGCTGCGGACGCGGAGCGTGATGTTGGTCGTGCCCTCGATGCGCTGGATCAGGTAGCGCGACATGCTTTCGGCGAGACCTGGACCGCGCACGAGAACGTGCACGTTCCGAGCAAGCCCCGAGAGGAACACCGCCGCTTGTCCGGCCGAGTTGCCACCGCCTACGATCGCGACCTCCTCGCCTCGGCACAGCTGTCCTTCGAGATGCGTGGCACTGTAGAAGACCCCGGCCCCGTCGAAGCGGTCCACGGACGGCAGGTCGAGCTTGCGGTACCGCGCCCCCGTGGCAATCACGATCGCACGGGTACGCACCACCTGATCATCGGAAAGGTGCAGGCGGTACGGCCGGCTGTCGCAGTCCAGCCGGCGGACGCTGCGCCCGATCGCCACTTCGGCGCCGAACTTCTCGGCCTGTGTCAAGGCCCGGCCGGAGAGCGCCTGGCCGGAAATCCCAGTGGGGAACCCGAGGTAGTTTTCGATGCGCGAGCTCGTGCCCGCCTGCCCTCCAGGCGCCGTGCTCTCGAGGACGAGCACGTCGAGCCCCTCCGAAGCCGCATAGACGGCCGCCGCGAGCCCTGCGGGGCCGGCGCCCACGACCACCACGTCGCGCAGCTCCCGGGGATCGAGCTCGGAGCTCAGGCCCAGCGCCGAGGACAGAGCCTCGATCGACGGGTTCCTGAGGACGTGCCCTCCGCGGCAAACGATCACGGGCACCTCGCTCACTCCGATGTGAAACCGATCCAGGAGCACCTGCACGGTCAGGTCGGTCTCGACGTCCTGGTACGTGAAGGGCTGCCCATTGCGGCTCAGGAATTCTCGCACTCGCTGGGTGCTTCCCGAGTGGTGCGAGCCGAGCAGGACCAGGTCTTGGGCCTTGTCATTGACGAGCGCCACCCGCCTCAGAATGAAGGCCCGCAGCAGGATCTCGCTGAGCTCCGGATCGCGCTGGATGAGACCCGGTAGGTGGTCCCGGTCGACGGCGATCACCGATCCGCTCGTGACCACCCGCGCACGCACGAGGCTTCGCCGGGCCGAGAGCATGTTGATTTCGCCGGTGAATTGCCCCGCTTCATGGACCACGACGAGCTCTTCGTACTCGCCGACCGGTCGAACGATGCGAACCGCGCCCTCGAGCACGACGTAGAGCTGCGTATTCTGTTCGCCCACGTCGAACAGCACCTCCCCGGCCTCGACCTCGCGCCGAGTTCCGAGGGTTGCCACGCGCGCGATCTGCGCCGGGGTAAGCCGCGGAAACATCTGACCGCTGCGGTCGGGAGCGGGGTTGGCGATGGGCTGGTTCGCGAGCGCAGGCCCCCCATCGACCGGATGGGCCCGGCTCGCGCTCGCGCTGATCTTCTCCATGGTCGCTTCTCCTCGCGCACGCACCGCATGCACAACCGCTTCGGAGTCTCGCGTGGACGGCGTACCTACGACGGGTGGGACCTGCAAGCTCGCGCCCACCGGACGCGCGACTCGAGCTCGCGCCGATCGACTCCGCAAGCGCAGCCGCGCCGCGAATGGTACGGGGTCCATCGAGCGTGTATCCTTCCGGTCGATGACCGGGGTGTGGGAGGACGATCGCATGGTCGGGCCGTTCGTCTGGACGACCGACGAGGGATCCGTCGAGGTCGCCGTTCGCTGCCGCGCCTGCGGATGGGAAGCCGTCGATCACGACGTGGAGGCAAACCAGATCGACAACTCCATGGCGGCCGAGCGCTCGCTGTTCGAGCTGCACACCTGCCGAAACAGCCGCATTCCTTAGACGGAGGCGAAAGTCGTCGCCGCGCAGGTCCGCCGGGCGCCTCTTCGTCCGACGGCCGATTCAGCGCGTGACAACTTGCGCACCTCGCTGATTTGGGGCGAAGTCCGTGGTCAAGGTGTGCTTGATCGGGGGCGTGCAAAGCGAGAAAGCCGCGGGCCCCGAGGCGGGCAACCCTCGCAGAGCGGACGTCGCCTCCGTGCGCTTTCGCTCCGACCGCGTGGTCGATCGCCCGGGTCTGGGCGAGCGGCATGCGCAAGGCCAACACGGAAATCCTGCGAAGCGGATTGCTCGTCGACCCCGCCAACACGATGTTCAACCTTCAGATCGAACGCATCGTTCGCTGCGCGATCAATCCGGAACGCCGGCTCTTCACGAAGCGCGAGGAGCTGAACGACTGGATCGGCGATGTCTTGTCGGAGCCCGAAAGACAAGCGCTGGGTCATCTATTTTCGAGCAATCCGTGAAAGAATGCGCCGTGCGCGCCGCGCCAAGACCCCCTTTTTGACGAAGGACTCGGCGTCCGGCTAAGAGATCGTGCCGTCAAGGAGACCCGCCATGCACCGTACGCTTCGCTCGGCCATCGCCTCGGCGCTCTCGGGCGCCGTCTTGCTCGCATCACCCGGCATCGTGTTCGGTGCGACCTGGGACATCGATCCGGTTCACAGCGCCGTGGGGTTCTCGGTGCGCCACATGATGGTGTCGACCGTACACGGCTCGTTCGGCAAATACACCGCCTGGGTCTCGATCGACGACGCCGACATCGCGAAATCGACGGCGCACATCGAAATCGACGCGGCCTCCATCTCCACCGGCAACGACAAGCGTGACGACCACCTGCGCTCGGCGGATTTCTTCGACGTCGCGCACTTTCCGAAGATCGTTTTCGACTCGACACGCGTGGAACGAAGGGGGCAGGCTTCCCTTTCGCTCACGGGCAACCTCACGATCAGGAACGTCACCCGTCCCGTCGTGCTCGATGTCTCCGGCCTCACCGGCGAGGTGAAGGACCCCTGGGGCGGCACGCGCCGTGGCGCGACGGCCACGACGAAGATCAGCCGCAAGGATTTCGGTCTCAACTGGAACAAGGCCCTCGACACCGGGGGGGTGGTCGTGGGCGACGAGGTCACGATTGTCCTCGAGGTCGAGCTCACGAAAAAAAATGGCTGACGCGGCGCAAACGCGGCGCTGACGGGGTGCAAACGCGGGGCAAGCGCGGCAAAACCATGGTCCTGCCGTTCGTCCCACCCCATGCTCCTCGCCACCACGCCTGGCGACGCACGATCTTCGGGCGCTTCGGCAGCGGCGCCGCGGTTGATTCTGCGCGCGGGCCGTAACTGAAACCGTAAACTGACAGGGCCCAATTTCGCCGGGGGGGTATCTCGACGATGCCCGTATGACGCCCAAAGGCATGGATCGCGCCTCCGAAGACGAACAGCCCACGCAAGTATCCGCCGTCAAGCCGGAGGCGCACAACGCCGACACCGAACGAGCACTGTCGGTTCCGGTACCGGAGAGGGATGCCCGCGCCACGCTCACGGTCATCGCAGGAGACGGTGCCGGTCGGGTCGTCGCCCTCACTCACCGCCACACGCTCATCGGTCGATCGCCGGCCTCGGATCTGAGATTCGACGACGCCGCGATCAGTCGCTCGCATGCGCGCGTCATCGCGGAGCCGGATGCGTATTTCCTCGAGGACCTGGGGTCGACCAACGGCACGTTCCTGCAAGGACAGCGCATCACGCGCACGCCCTTGACGGCGGGCGATCGCTTCCAGCTCGGCCCCAAAGCGGTCGTTCGCCTGACTGTCGTGGATCAGCTCGAGCGAGAGCTCTTGACTCGCCTCGTCGAATCGTCGACCCGCGACGCGCTCACCGGCACGTACAACCGTCGTTTCTTCGATCAGCGCCTGGAAGCCGAGCTCGGGTACGCGCGTCGCCACGGAACGAAAGTGGCCGTGCTCGTTCTGGACCTCGACCACTTCAAGGTCGTCAACGACGTTCACGGGCACGAGGCGGGAGATCAGGTGCTCCGCGCCGTGGCGGACGTCGTCAGTCGAACGCTGCGCGTCGAAGATCTCGTGGCCCGGTACGGGGGCGAAGAATTCGTCGTCCTGGCGAGAGCAGCGACTCACCTCGACGCGTTTCGCCTCGCCGAGCGAATCCGGACGGCCGTCGCGTCGCTCGAGCTCCGTCTGGGCAATGGCAGCAGCGTCGCCGTCACGGTCAGCATCGGAGTTGCCCGAAACACGGAGTGCCCCGAACCGTCCACCGCGGCGGCGATCATGAAGCTCGCGGACAGTCGCGTCTATCGAGCCAAGGCGCGCGGTCGCAACTCCAGCTGCGCGACGGACTGAATCACCATCTGTCGTAGACGCCGAGCTCGACCGATTCGATCGACAGGGTCTGACCCGCGTCGTCGCGCAGGTGTTGGTAGCCCACGGACAACTTGAGCCCGACGTGTCGGCTGATTCGCCAGTCGGCGGACACGCCACCCGCCGGACCGGCGTAGTCCAGCAGCTGAAGCTGCGTCAGGGCTCCGGTCGGCTCGATCTCGACCCCGTACGTGGCCGTTGCGGACAAGTCCACGCGGGGAGCCACCGCCCAGCCGACTTGAATCCCGCCGGCACCGACCACCTGTCGCGTGCCGCTCGGGATCGTCACCGCGGCGATCCAGGCGCGGAGATCCAGCCGGATCTCTTTGGGCAGCTCGACGCCGATTCCCGGATCGAACAAGTGCACGTGCTCTCCGCTGTCGAAGAGCCAGAGATCGTAAGACATCGACGTGTCGAACCTCCCCCCGAGGGGCGCGACCACGAACTCGCGAATCGTCCACCTCGGGATGGCATTGGCCGGCGCGCCGAAGGCGAGCTCGCCCCCGACGGTCCAGCCAAGTGCCGGGTGATAAACCACTCCGAGCGGATAGCGCCCGTCGACGATCGGACCGTAACCGCCCCCGATGCGATCGACGACCTGGGCTCCCGCGGTGAGCTCGAAGCGGCCGACGCGCTGCAGCCCCTGAGCTCCGAGCGAATAGATGCTCGGGTATGCGGACGGGTAAACGTCCACACGCGCCGTCAACCGGCTCTCGCCGACGAACAGGCGATCGCGGAGCTCCCGCAGCTCCGGATCCGCGGGGTCTGCGCGCTCGGCGGCCGTAGCGAGGTCTTCGGCCCGCTGCGCGTCGCCCTTCCAAAGCGCAAAGCGCGCAGCGCGAGCCAGAAGCGAAGGGGCTTTGGGATCGATCGCGAGCCCCGCACCAAGAACTTGCTGCGCCTCCTCGAGCCGCCCGCTCCACGTGAGGAGGTCCACGAACCCCGCGCGCACATCGGCATCCTCCGGGTGCGCCGCGAGCACCTGGAGATACTCCTCCTGGGAAAACTTCCAGCATCCGCCCCAGGAATCGACCCGTGCAAGTCCAAAAAGCGCCTCTGGATCGTCCTTCGCGCGAGCCAGCACCCACAGGTACACCGCGCGCGCATCCGCATGCTGGCCACTCGCTGCCAGTCCTCCGGCCTCGACCAGAGCAGCCTCGCGGGTGTGCGCCTGAGTGCGGTAGTCGCTCACTGTGCAATCGGCAGCCGATGCGGGCGCGTACGGGATCGTGAGAAGCGGTGTTACGCTGATGCCCGCAATCCATGCGCGGGTCGATTGGCGGCGGGGGATGGCGCCGCGGCTTTGGGGGCCCGGTGGCCCGCCGGCACCACGCATCATTCGGATCCGTGCTGAGCGACCATGCAAATCGTCTCGGTCCTGCTGTACGGCCTCAACGCGCTCATCCTCACGTACGTCGCGGTCTTCTTCGCGATTAATCTCGGGTTCGTCGCGCTCAGCGTCCGGCGGATCGGTGCGGATCTGGCCGCAGAGCAGGTCCGTCCCGCGATGAATCGCGAGCGAGATCGCTTCCTGCCGCAGGTCACGCTCCTCGTCCCGGCATACAACGAGGAGGTCACGATCGCAGAAAGCGTGCGTTCGCTCCTGCGTCTTCGCTATCCGTCGTTCGAGATCGTCATTTGCAACGACGGGTCCAAAGATCGGACCGTCGAAGTCCTGCTCCGCGAGTTTCACTTCGTCCGGACGGATCTCGAGTACGACGAGCAGCTCGCAACGGCTCCCATTCGGGGGTTCTACGAGGTGCGCGGCGCCCTGAGCGAAGGCCTCAAGCGCCTGGTGCTCATCGACAAGGACAACGGCGGCAAGGCGGATGCGCTGAACGCGGCGATCAACGTGGCCCAGGGCGAATACGTCACGAGCATGGATGCCGACAGCCTGCTCACTCCGGACGCGCTGCTGCTGGCAGCCCGACGGATCGTCGAAGACCGCGAGGGGGTCGTGGCCGTGGGCGTGCAGGTGGGTATCTCGAACGGGTCGCTCGTCGAGGGGGGACGCGTGGTGGAAATGCGCCTGCCCAAGAGCTGGATCGGCCGGTTTCAAATCGTGGAATACATGCGATCGTTCGCGCAGGGTCGGGTCGCCTTCGCAACACTGCGTTCCCTGCTCGTGCTCTCCGGCGTCTTCGCCCTGATGCGCCGCGACATGGTTCTCGCGATAGGCGGTTTTCTCACGAAACGAATGCGATCGCGGATCGGCATCGAATACTGCGGCCCGCAGGCGCACACGGTCTGCGAGGACATGGAAATCGTCGTCCGCCTCCACCGTTATCTGCTGGACAAAGGGCTCCCGGGAAAGATTACGATCTTGCCCTTTCCCACCGCATGGACGGAAGCTCCGGAGAACTACAAGGACATCGGCAAGCAGCGCTCACGCTGGTACCGCGGGTTATGGGAAGTGCTGAGTCACCACCGGGCAATGATCTTCAACCCACGCTTCCGTCAGGTCGGACTGTTCTCGCTCCCGTACCAGCTGGTCTTCGAAGCGCTCGCGCCGCTCGTCGAATGTGCAGGCTATTTCGTCCTCGTCCTGACCCTCGCGCTGGGCGTTCTCTCGTTCAAAGCGCTGGTGTCGTTTCTGGCTCTCGCCACCGCGCTCAATCTCGCTCTCAGCACGCTATCGGTCCTGCTTTGCGTCTACTCCGAACGCGGCGCGCAAACCCAGGCGCAGGGTCTGTCGCTCTTTCGTTACGAGCGGACGAGCGACGTGCTCGTCTTGCTCCTTGCCGGTTTTTTTTCGAACGTCGGATACAGGCAATACCTCGTCGGCTGGCAGCTCAAGGGTCTGCGGGACTTTCTCAAAGGCAAGCAGGGCTGGGACAAGTTCGCGCGAAAGGGCTTCGCGCCGAGGTCGACGTGAGCGCCCCGGAGCTCCGAAAAGGCGACCTGGAGGGGGCGGTTCTCGCGCTCGTGGCCCGAGACGAGCAGGCGTGCGAGCAGCGAGCAGCGGCGCTTCGAGGCGCCGGCGCCACGGTCCACTGCGCGCTCGTACAAGTGAACGGACTCGCCACCTTGAGCGCCGCGTCCTTCGACGCCGCGCTCATCGACGTCGGCGAAGAGCCCGAGACCTTCGTCGCGTTCGCTCGCGCCCTGCGCGAGGATGGGCGCACCGAGAGTTTGCCCGTCGTGGCGCTCCTTTCCCCGGACGTGACCATCGAGCGATGCGCCCCGCTGGGTCTGGTCTACGTCGTCTGCGACGGCAGCGGCGATGCCCTCCTCGCCGCGCTTTGCCGGGTCGTTCGCGAGAGACGAAACGAGGTGCGGGCCGCGGCCTTCGGACGCACTCAGGAAGAGCGGCTTCGTGCGGCAATCGAACGGCTGACGGTGATGCGCAAGGAGGCGCAGTCGGTGACGCATGACGCCAAGGCGCTCTGCGCAATCGTGGTCGGGTTCGCGGCGAACCTCCGGGACGGAATCGCCGGGCCTCTGGACGTCATGCAGCGAGAGCACGTGGCGCGGATCCTCGAGGCCGCGCACGACACGAGCGCGCTGGTCGACCGCTTCGGGACGGTGGTGCGCGTGCAGACCGAGCTCCCCTCCGAGACGAGCGCGAGCGCTCCGCCCAGGGCGCACCGCAGAACACGGGTGGATCTGGTCGAGCTGTGCCGGACCACGATCCAGCTCCTGAGTGGTCAGACCGCCGTCAAGGCCCTCGACATGACGCTCGACGCGTCGGCGCCCGTGCCGGTCTGGTGCGACGCCATGCAGATCAAGCAAGTCGTGACCAATCTGCTCGTCAACGCGATCAAGTTCACCCCCCGCGGCGGCCGCGTCACGGTCGCCGTTCGTGTGGTGGCTCCGGCTTCGGCGACGCCCGGGCCCGGCGCGCGTCAGTCGGCCGAAATCGCGGTGCTCGACAGCGGACCGGGCGTCCCGGAGGCCGACCGGCAGCGCATCTTCGAGCGCGGGGTCCGCCTCGCACGCGACAAGGACGTCCCCGGCACGGGCATTGGACTGTCGGTGGTGCGCGAAATGGTCACCGCCAACGCCGGAAGCATTTCGGTCCAAGAAGCTCCCGCCGGGGGCGCCGCGTTCGTGGTGCGTCTTCCGACCGACATGCGTACGCGCCGCGACGCGAGCATCCTGCTCGTCGACGATCCCGGCGCCGCGCGACGGATCGCGATCGAGCTCCAATCCCGCCGCGATCGCACCTCGGTTCGGCCCCTGGACGGGGACGGTGCCTGCCTGTCCTCCGCGCTGGAGCAATGCAACGCAGTGGTCGTCGTGCCTCGCGGACCGCATGCCGGTCTGGAGGAGCTGTTCGGACCGCGACCGGAGACTCCGTCCTCCGGAAAGGATCACCCATGACGAAAACGTCCGCTCGCGTCCTGCTGGTCGACGACAATCCGCGCGGTCTGGAATTCCTCGACGTCCGCCTCAAGTCGCTGGGTTATCAGACCCAGATCGTCCACAGCGGCGAGCTCGCGATCGACGTATTTTCGCGCGAGCGCCCGGACATCGTCGTCCTCGACGTCACGATGCCCGAGGTCAACGGCTACCAGGCGTGCCGCGCGATGAAGCGGATCGACTCGAACGTACCTATCGTCATTCTGACAGCCAAGAGCGACCCGGCGGATCGCTTCTGGGGCCTGCAAGCGGGCGCCGACGCCTTCCTGAACAAGCCCATCGATCCGGCCCAGGTGGTCGAAAAGCTCAAAGCCCTCCTGGATGGGTCGTGACCCTCGCGATTGCCTTCTGGGTCACGCTCGGGTCGATTCTGCTTCTGGCGATCGGGCCGGCGGCGTGGGTGCTCGGCCGCGAAGCACTGCGGCGCTTTCTGACGCGAAGGGCGGTCCAACGCGTGGAGCAGGCGCAGCAAGTCGTCCGTGGCGCCGGTCAGACCGACGCCATTGAGCTCGCTCGTGTTCTCACCGAGCGCTTCGACCCGCTCACCGTGGATCGCGCCGTCGTCGAGCTGGTGCGGTCCGACGTTGCGAGCATGCGCGAGTACGGGCGCCTTCTCTTCGCGCAGCTCGGCCTGGAGCGCCATTACATCGAGCGTCTGCGCAAGGCGGCGAAATGGAGCGAGCGCACCCACGCTGCGGAAGTTCTTGGACTCGCCGCGATGTCGACGGCCATTCCCGCGCTGGTCGAGACACTGCGGGACCGCCACGAGGACGAGGGCTCGGTCAAGCTCGCGGCGGCCGCAGCCCTCGCTCGCCTGCGGGATCCCAGCGCGGTCGCCCTGCTGGTGGGCCAGCTCAGCGAAGCCGAAGAGCAGTCCTCGCGCAACGTCGCCGAGGCGCTCGTTGCCTTCGGCGAAGCCGCCATCGCACCTCTGCTCGAGTTGCTGGCGGACAGCGGCCGGCCGACCGGGCGCCTGTGGGCGGCGCGGATCCTAGGGCGCATCGGGGACCCCCGCGCCGTCGACCAGCTCGTCGCCAGGCTCGAGGAGCGTGACGAGCGGCTGAGAATGGCGTCGGCCGAGGCGCTGGGAACCATCGGCGACCCCCGCGCGCTGCACCCGGCGGTGCGGGCCATGCTGCGTGACCCGGCGCCACAGGTGCGTGCGCATGCGGCCGGCGCGGTCGCACGCATCGAAGGAGAGCGTGCGATCGACGTGCTCGTCTCGGCCCTGGCCGACCCCGATTACGCGACCCGCATCCGCGTTCTCGAAGCGTTCGAGACGATGCGCATCGAAGACACGTCGCAGCTCGAGAGCGCGCTCAGGGATCCCAACGCCGAGGTTCGCCGGCGTGCCGCGCTGGCGCTCGAGCGGGTGGGATACGTGGAGCGCATCGTAGCCGACCTCTCCGCGGAGGATCGCGCGACTCGAAAACGCGCGTACACGGCATTTCTGGAGCTAGGCCACGTGGGCCTGGTCGAGACAGTCGCTTCGTACGTGCACCACGCGTCGTTCGAGGTGCGTGCCATCGCTGCACGGGCATGCGGAGAGCTCGGTGCGGCTCGCGTTGCCCCCGTTCTCCTCAAGGCGATCGCCGACCCTGCCTGGCCCGTGCGCGCCGCCGTCTGCGAAGCGCTCGGCCGCCTCCCTCATCCGGACGCCCCCAAGCCTCTCGTCGAAGCGCTGGGCGACACCGAGGAGCCGGTGCGCGAGGCCGCTGCGGAAGCACTGACGAGCTATTCCGCAGCCGATGTCGCCGATCATCTCGATGCGCTCGCGCTCGCGTACGATCGCGGGAATGCCGCGATCCGCAAGGCGATCGTCACCCTGGTCGGTCGCCTGGACGGACCGGTCGCCGAGGGTCTCATCGTACGGGCGACGGTCGATCCGAGCGACCTGGTTCGTCTTCCTGCGGTCACCGCCCTGGGCCAGCGGGGCCAGACAGCCCCGGTCGAGCCGCTCGTCGCCCGGCTGACCGACGCCTCGCTCGATGTCCGGATGGCGGCCGTCACCGCGCTCGGAGCGGTAGGACGCCCCGAGGCGTTCGAGGGGCTGCTTCGCGCGTTGCCCGGTGCACCGAGGAGCGTACGCGATCGCATCGCCGAAGCTCTTGCCCGCATCGGAAGCGCCTCGCTTTTCAAGCGGGTCCCCGACCTCGAGCGAAACGCCTCGCTCGACGTGCGACTCGGCATCGCGTGGACGCTCGGCAAGCTCGGTGATCCGGGCGGAGTCCCGACGCTCGCCCGCTTTCTCCAGGCGACCGACGCCGCCCTCCGCGCAAGTGCCGCCGGAGCGCTGGCGAAGATTCCCCACCCTTCGTCGCTTCGGGCGTTGCTCGGAGCCGCACAAGACCCAGACGGCCGCGTGCGCGCGGCGGTCGTCAACGGGCTCGGAAGGATCGGCGGATCGGATCCGAGCGTGGTCCAGGCGCTCGCCCTGCGCCTTCGCGATCCGGACGCGTTCGTGCGCAATCGCTCGATCATCGCGCTGGCTCGTGCGGGTCGCGCCGAGGTCGAGGCGCGGGTCGTGGCCGAAGCATCGCGTGTGGAGACCGGACCCCGCCTCCTGGCCCTGGCGCTCGTCGGCACGGAGTCAGCGTTCGCCGCGGTCCTCCAGGCGCTGACCGGCTCGGGCGTGCTCCAAAACGTGCTCGCCTTCCTCGAGCCGGAAGAACCGGTGCTTCGTACTGCCTTTTTCAGCGCGCTGAGGCTCGACGACCCTTTTGCCCGCGGCCCCGTCGAGGTGCTCCCCGACCTCGTCGCAGAGTACGAAAAAACCCTGCGGACGAGCCTCGACGTCGATGCGAGGCGCCTCGCCGTCAGCGCCCTGCAACAGCTCGGTGTGGAGCGGGCAATCTCCGCGCTGGCGGACGCCCTGGCGGGCGACCCGAACGAGGCCATCCGGCAACGCGCCGCTGCGGCGCTGTCGTTGCACGTCAACGACGAAACAGCAAGGCGCGCCCTGACTTCGGCGATCGCGGACCCGAACTCCGAAATCGCGATGGCCGCCATCCGCGCGCTGCATGGGCGCCGTGAGACCGAGGTCGCTGCGGCGCTGCGCCGGCGCCTGGGACTCGGAGGCGCCGAGGTGCAAGACGTCGTCGAGGAGGCGATCGCGGCGCTGTATCAGGACGACCCCACTCCCTTCATCGACTGGATGATGGGCGTGGAGATCCCGGAGCTACTGACCCCGGGGGTTCGCGTGCTCGGGCGGATCGCGAACCCTTCCACGTCGCCCCTTTTGCGCGAGCTTCTGCGATCCCGAGCCGCGGAGGTACGCGCGGCCGCCACGGCAGTGCTCGGGGCACTGCATCTCCCCGAGACGGATCCTGCGTTCGACGAAGCAGCCCAGGATCCGAACGAAGAGGTGCGCATCGCCGTCGTGGGAGCCATCCGCTGGAACGCCAATGCTTTGACCCGCATGGCCAAGCTGCGCCGAGACCCCTCCGAACGCGTCCGCGTCGCGCTGGCGGTGGCTTTGGAACGCATCGATCGGACCGCCTCGAAAACGGGGATGAAGGCGCTCGAGAGCATGGCCGGCGACGCTTCGTCCGCCGTGCGCGCGGCCGCGCTTGCTTCGCTCATCGGCCACGCCGATCCGGAGGGGTTGCGCGCGTTCGGCCGCCTCCACCCTCTGGCGGCCATCGATACTCGCGCGGCCCTGCGAGACGATCGCCGCGCACGAGCCCTGTCCGAGCGGGCCGCCACGATCCTCGCCTCCAGCACGGACCCGGCGGTGCGGAAGATCGCGGTCGTCGCTCTCGGCGCCCTGCAGGTCGAGGGCCTCGCGAGATTGGTGGTGCCTGCGCTGAGCGACCCGGCGGCAGATGTGCGGATCAGCGCAATCCAGGTCCTTGCGGGCGTGACCGACGAGGAAGTCCGCTCGCGGATCTCGGCGATGCTCCTCGATCCCGAAGCCGCCGTTCAGGAAACGGCGAAGCGGGTGCTCGCGCGCACGTCGGGGTGATTGGCGGTGCGTCTCCTGGGCGTCGCTCTGCTCTTCGCGACCGCGTGCGGCGGCGGATCCGGCTTCGAGCGCCCCGGCTGGCCGGGGCCCGGGGAGAGCCACGACCCGTTGTCGTTCCTGGAGTCGAGGCTGCGCCCGTTTCCGCGCAGCGACTCGGAGGGATTGCTCGCCGTCACCGATCCGGAGGACGGCCGCATCGCGATCTACGACAGCGCACTCGTCGTGCTCGTGCTCATTCGCGCCGGTGAGCGAGGACGCGCCGCCCGCGTGCTGCTGGGGCTGCTCGCGTTGCAGGACGAGGACGGCGGACTGCCCTTTTCCTTCGTGCCGCCGGCCTCCCCCGACGCCCGCCGCTATCAGCGCTCCGGAGCGATCGCGTGGGTCGGCTATGCGGCCGCCGAGTACCTGGATGCCGACGATCAGGGGCCGGCGCGACCGGAGGTACTGCGACTCGCGACCCGTGCGGCGTCGTACGTCCTTGGACACCGACTCACCCGCGGGGGAGATGCTCGAAGCGGCCTGGTGCTCGGGGGGGAGGGGACCCTTCGCTACACGCTCGAGGCGGGACGCATTCGCGAGACCCTCGAAGCCGGCCAAGTCGCGTGGGCCTCTGTGGAGCACAACATCGACGCGTTCTTCTTTCTGCGCGCGCTCGCCCGCGCCTCGGGTGAGGCGCGCTACGCGGCGGCGGCCGACGACATCGCGCGCGCGCTCCGGACCCTCGCCTGGAATGCGGACGACGCGCAGTTCGTGCAGGGCGTGGGACCCGGCGGGATCGACGGCACGCACGCGCTGGACTGCGCGAGCTGGGGGTCGGTCTTGCTGTCCGCGACGGGTGACGCCGTCCGCGCGGAGCAGTCATTGCGCGCAGGCGACGAGGGGTACGCGTCGACCGCTCCGCTCTCGGACGTTCGAGGACACCGGCCGTATCGCGACGGCCCGCTGTTCGATGATCCGGCTCTGGCCGAGTATTTCGGACCTCGCCTCGCGAGCACGCGGTGGGAAGCGCTCGACCTCGTCTGGCCCGAAGGGAGCGCAGGCGTCGCACTCGCGGCCGTGCGTCTGGGCCACGCCGATCGGGCGCGAGCCATCCTCGACGAGCTCGAAAAGCTGCGATCCCCGGACGGTTCGCTGCCGACGGCTACGGCGAACGTTCCGTTCCTCCTGAGCCGGGACCCCAGCGTCGCCGCCACCGCCTGGATCGACCTGCTGCGGTTCGAGCTGCAGCGACCTTCCGACCGACCTACGCTCTGGGTGCCGTGAAGCGGGTCATTTCACGCGCGCGACGAAGGTCATCGTCCGGTGTGGCGGGGGCGCCTCGGTCAGGACCACACGCGAAGCGTGCACGGCGACCGGGCCGCAGTCACCGCACGAAAAATCGGCCACAGGCTCCGAGAACTCGAGCGTCATTCCGGCGGCCGTCGTCTCGCCCATCGCGAGCGTCCCCGAATATCCGACTGCCGGATCGTACCGAGCGTCGAGGGACGCATCCAGGCGGGCGCGCCAGAAGTCCCCTACTTGCTCGAGCGGCAACACCGCGACCCCCAGCGTTTTCGCCTCGTCGATGAAACGTTTCAAGGCTTCGACCTTCGTGCGCAGGTTGTTCGCCGGCATGCCGCGCCCGACGGACGGATGCAAAAGGAGCGTCGTGTAGGATTTGTTACGCGCGTTCTCGCGCAAGACGTGAATCCAGGTCGCGACGAAATAATCTCGATTGCTCGCCTGCAGCTCCGTGCGCGTCTGCACGCCTTCCCGCGTCTCTCCGATGCCGTCCTCACAGGACACGGGGAACTCGAGGAGCCTCGCGTGCTCGAAGCGATTCTGATGAAACCCGACTGCGCTGAGATCGACTGGCAAATTGTAGGGCAGATCGCCGATGCCGAATCCCGAATCGAATTTGAATCCGCTCTTCGCCAGAATGTCGAAGAGGCCCGGCGCCAGCTCCAAATAGGGCGACCGCCACAGGCGAGGCGCTCTATTGCCGATCCGCGTCACGAGATCCCGGGAGACGCGCACCTCGCCGCAAAGCGTGATTTGCTTCCCGTACGTATCGGGCGTCTCGGTGCAGGTGCCGCGCGGGACCTTGCCGAAGGTCAACGGGTGCGTGACCGAGTGTGCGCCGAGCGGGCACATGCCCAGGTCGCAGAGCGCGCGAACCGTCGGCTCGTAGTAATAGCCTGTCACGTAGTCCGTCGTGATGTTGAACATCGCGCGCACTCCGCGCTCGCGCTCTGCTTCGGCGACTTGCAGCGCCCCGGGCTTGCCCCAGGGACCCTCGCGGAATGCATCCGGCGCATCGACGTCGTGCGTGAGCAGCAGAACGGACGATGCCTCACCAGGCACGGTGTGCAGGACGACCGCATGGCCCTTCGATCCTTCGCGCAGCGCACCCTGCAGAAACAGGCGAAGCACGTCGCCCGAGGGCTCGAAGCAATTGATGTAACAGTGGCTCGCCGCAAACGTGGCCAGGTCGTGGCCCATGGCATAAATCGCACCGCTGCCGACGGGCCTGCGCGTGATCGTCGCCCCCGTGCCGCCGGGGCCGACCGCGTGCGCAACGACCTCCGTTCCCTTGGAGGGGTCGATCTCGAATTCGTACGCCTCGACCGCGTCGGGCGAAGGTCGGACATTGATCGGAAGCGTGAGCTCCTCGGGGCTGTCCAGATCGGACACCGGCGGCGGACGCGCGCCGTCGAAGCGCAGCGCGAGCACGTCTCGCCTGCGCTTGGCGCGCACGATGCCGGCCAGATTCCATGCTTGGTTCTCGTCGGCCGAGCCGACCGGTTTGAACAAGACGACGACGCCGCCGCGACGTGCGAACCTCTCGAGCGCATCGGAGACTCCGAAATGGACTACAGCGCCCTCGACATACCCGGGCACGATCGCCAGTGAGTAGTCGTCGAGCCGCGCCAGCTCCGAAGCCCAGTCGGTCCCGGCGGGCTGCATGTCGTACGGAATCCCCGCCTGCGCAAGCACGGCACCCACGGTTGCCACGTCCGGTGCGGCATCCGTCCAGACGTAGCGAGGCGCGAGCACGAGTGCGCGCGGATGGACCCCCTCGGCGCCGGCATCCGGATCGAAGGGTCGAACGCGCGACGCCAGCGCTGCGGTAGACCCGTCCGGTTGTAAGGGGGGTGGCGACGCGTATACGGCCGCATCGGCGCCCGGGGCGAGCGCGGGCGACGCCGGCGCATCCGGGGCCGAAGCGGACGCCGGCGCACCCGCCGAAGGCTCCGGGGCCAGCGCCGGCGACTGCGGGGACGATGGTGAACGCGTGGGGGCGAGCTTGGGAGTTGCGCACGAGCCAAGGGCGAAGAGCAGCGCGCCCACACGCGACCGATTCGCCCGAAGGGCCCTGCGCAACCGTGCCCGCTCCGTCATTAAAAGTCCCCCCATTTTGCCGTAGCCATTTCAGGAGGCCCGTCGTTCCTGGAGTTCGTTTGCGCCGACCCGCACGCCATGGTGCGAGCGGCCAACGTCTGCGCCGCACTCGACGCCTTCTCCTTCGCGCCTTCGATCGCCCGGCGCGTCATCGCGAGCCGCAAGCTGCGTCTCGACGACCTCACTCCGGACAAGTTCGTTCCGGTCCAGGCATGGCTCGACGCTCTCGAGGACATCCAGCGGACCGTGGGAGTCAGCGTCGTGCGCGCCGTCGGCTCACGGGTCATCCAGAACGCGCAATTTCCTCCGCAGTACGCGACGGTCGAGAGCATCCTCGAATCACTCGACACCATTTATCACATGAGCCACCGCGGCGAAGTCGGCCACTACCGCTCGAGCGGCGACAGGATGCGCTCGTCGTATGGTGCGAGACTCCGTACCCCCAACACTTCGAGTGGGGCCTGCTGGAAGGGATTTGTCGACACGAGCCGCTCATGGATGTCGCTACGCCGTGTCCTTCGAACCCGGCCCGGCGGGCGGCGAGCTGACCTGCACGCTGACGGTGACGGTCGAAACGACGATGCGGGGCCTGCGGCGCTGAACGATCGCGCGCCGCGCCTCCCCTCGAACGAGACCTTCGCGCACGACGCGTCGCGTAAACTTCGCTTCGAACCGGCGCTCCCGGAGACACCCGAACAGTGACACTGTCCATGGTGCATGGCACTTTCCGGACGACGCGCGTGGACGCTGGCGCTGGTGGCAACCCTTGCCATGACGGTCAGCTACGTCGACCGTCAGGTCATCGCAGCCGTCGCGACGAGCATGCGCAAGGCGCTGGGCTTCGACGCGGCGCACTTCGGCTGGCTCGCGGGATCGTTCTCGGCGGCCTACCTGGTCGCCGCGCCGCTTGCCGGAGCCGTCATCGACAAGGTAGGCGCCCGCCGCGGGCTCATCGCCGCCGTGGCGCTGTGGTCTGCGGTATCGGCGGCCCACGCTTTCGCTCCGTCGTTCGCCGCGCTCGTCGCACTGCGGGTTGCGCTCGCGGTCTGCGAGGCGCCCTCCTTTCCCGGAGCGATCCAGTGCGTCCATCGCGTGCTCCCCACCATGCGCCGCTCCGCGGCGGTCGGGTTGCTGTTCACGGGCAGCTCGCTCGGTGCCGCGATCGCGGCCCCGCTGGCGATCGGAATCGACGTCAAGCTCGGCTGGCGAGCCGCGTTCCTGCTGACGTCGGTCGCGGGTCTGGCCTGGATTCCGCTCTGGCAACTGGCGACCCGAGGCGGCGAAGCGAGGTCCCTGCTCGCGGCCCCCGGATCCAACGGCGCAGACAAGGGGGCCGCGGTCACCGTACGCTGGTCGCTCGCGACGAACCCCGTCGTGCTGCGCGCGATGGCCCTGGTCCTTTGCTCCGCTCCGGCCTTGATGTTCGTGTTCCTCTGGATGCCGCAGTATCTGGAGATCGCCCGGCACGTTCCGAAGGAGAACTTGCCGCGCTACGTATGGCTGCCACCCGTCATGGCCGATGCAGGGATGGTGGCCTTCGGTTGGCTATCGGATCGACTGTGCGCGCAATCGACTCGCCCCGCTTCGGGCGAGTGGCTGGTCGTCGCGGCGGGCGCTCTGGTGAGTTGCTTGGCATTCGCGACGACCGTTCGGGACACGAGGGCCGCGGTGCTCTTGGTCGGAACCGGAGCCCTGGGAGCCGGCGCCCTCTACACGCTCCTCACGACTGACATGATCGCTCGCATCCCGCCGACGCAGGTGTCGACCGCAGGCGGAATGACGGCCGCCGCGCAATCCTTGACTTACGTGGTGCTGAGCCCCCTGGTGGGATGGTGGGTCGATCGTACCCGTTCGTTCGACGCACCGCTCTTGGTGTTCGGAGCCGTCGCGGTGCCCGGAGCCCTCGCGTGGTCGCTCGCGCGACGGGCGCGACCGGACGGATGAGGCGGGCCGCCCTCGACGTGCTCCCGCCAGGACCAAAGCCCTACGGACTTTCGCCCTCACTCGCCAGCATGTGGTCTTCGGCGTACGTCTTTGCCCGGTCCAGGACGGTCAGGTTGTCCCGGAAAGACTCCGCGGTCAGCGCGACGGCGAAGTTGCCGTTCTCCGACGTGACCTCGACGTTCACCCAAGCGTTCGGAAGCGAGTATGGGTCGTGACCGGCCGCGCTGACGTCCCCCTGACCGAGCAGTAACCGAGCATTGCGGCATTGGAGAATGCGCGTCAAAGTCTCGGCTGTCGTGCCCGCCGGGGGCCGAATCAGAAGTTTGGCGCCGACGAGCCTCTCCTCGCCGTGCATGTACGAGGAATGCGAAAAGGAGAAGAGCGGCTCGACGTCGAGGACCTTGATCGATCGCAGCAGACGGAGCTCACCGTCTGCGGTCATGCTCCCGTCGCACTGCACCCTCTCGACCTCCGCGGCCGTGACGGCGGCTGGACGACCGGCCGAGCACGATACCGCCAGCAGCGAGACCGCTGCGAGCCCGCAAACCTTGCCCATGGCATCACCCTCCTTCGCTGCGCTAGGGCGGTCGCCTCTCTCGGGAGGCCGCCCCAGAAGGACACATGCCGTTGATCTTCTTTCGGTTTCGTTTCGGGTGAGATGGTGTTTACGTTTCATTTACCCCAGGCCGCCCCGCCATTGCCCCCGTCCACGAAAATTCGCTGGGGGCGGGGTGGGCCGGGCACGCTCGCGAGAAGCGCGGGATCACCCGCGCGACGCGACGCGTGCCGCGTGGCGTCTCAGTGCCCCGTGGAGTCGGCCCGGCCCGCGGCCTCGAACAGGAACCAGGCCCGCCGTTCGGTCTCGTCAATCCAGACTTCGATGAGGCTCGCGCTGGCGATGTCGTTGTGCTCGTCGCACACGCCGTGTGTTTCCCGAAGTCGCGCCGCGAGCGATGAGTTGTCCTCTCGCAGCTCGGCCAGCATGTCGGAGGGCTCGACGTAGTCCGCGTCGTTGTCGAGAATGCGCTGCATCCGGCCGATGTGACCGATCGATTTGAGCGTCTGCGCGCCGAGCTTGCGGACTCGCTCCGCGATCGGGTCCGTCATCGCGAAGATCTGGTCGGCCTGCTCGTCGAGCAGCAAGTGGTAATCGCGGAAGTGGGGTCCGGACATGTGCCAGTGAAAATTCTTGGTCTTCAGGTAGAGCGCGTAAACATCCGCGAGGATGGCGTTCAGTGCGGCGCCGATGTCCTTGGCGGCGCGCGGGTCCAGGTCCGTCGGCGTTGCCTGCGATGTGGCGCGACGCTCCTCGAGACGCTCTCTGCGCGAAGCGCTGATGTCTTTCTTCATGGCGCAACCTTACGACCGCGGAGTTCGCGCTACCAGACCAGAATGGGCAAACGACGACCCGACCGCGAACGGCGATGCGGCCTCGAGCATAATGAGGGCCTCTCCTCGATCAGAAATAGGAGCGAATTCAGGTCGAGCGGCGGCCCGGTCGTGACCGGCCGCGCGCACGACCTGCAAGGCCGGCGGCCAGGACGAGCATCGAGCTCACGACGAGCCGGAGTGGAGCGACCGGCCCGCCGGGTACGTCGCAGGAGCAACTCGAGTGCGATGACGGGGGACCGCTGCCTGGCTGTGCGGGCGGCGCGGCGTCCGTCGACGAGCCGGGACCGTTCGATCCGCTGGCAGAGGAGCCCGCGCCGCTCGAGCCCTGGTTCTCGCCGACCGTCGCGTCGATCGACGAGCCCCCCGCACCGGACGCCCCATCGGGCGCGGCGCCGTCGCTCGACGCACCGGCATCCTCGGGCGGACACGGGCCCGCGTCGATCGTCGTGCAGTCGACGACGCTCATCGTGTAGGCAATCGTGCCTGTGATTCCACCGACCGCCACGGCGTACTCGTGGCCGGCGGTCGACGTCCAACCGTTCGGGACGATGCGAATCGCGTACGTGGAACCGTAGTTCTCCGGCAACGCCGTGACGGTCACGGGCAAGCTCATGGCACCGTCCGTGACGGTCACCGTCGCTGAGTTCAAGTTGGTCGAGTCGCTCTGGATGGTCCAGCCGGCCGTGTCGGCCTCGGTCGTCGTGATGGCCTGGAGCGGCACGTTGCCTGGGGGAGGCCATGCGACGAACGCCATTCCGGCGTTCATCGACCCGGCGGGCTGATAGAAGCACGAGCCGGTCATTGCATACCCGGTCCCGACGGAGCCGAATCCCACCGGTCCGAGGTAATTCGCCAAGATCCATCGCCTGTGGCCCATCTCGGGGCTCCCGTCGTCCTGCATGTAGAGGTCGATGCAGGCGACTCCCTCTCCGCTGCAGATGCTGCTGTGGGCCGACCCGGTGGCCGCGTTGGCGGAGTAGCAGGCGGCCGCCGCATCCGGCGTATGAGACAGGCCGGAGGCCGAGTTGGCCGCCTGCAGCAGCGCGCAATCCTGCGCGAACGCATCGTACGACGGGTCTTCCGAGACGGACGGCATGGCCGCGATGAACCGATACAGGTTCACCAGGCGGAGCGAATTATCAGGACCGGGCTCGAGCCACTGTCCGGCGTCGCAGGTGGTGATGTCGGCGGTCGAGGTCCCCTCGGCGAGGTTCATTCGATCGCACGTCCATCGCTCGCACACGGCGGCGGCTCCCGCATCTTGCGCCCGGGCCGCCGACGGCGCGAAGAGCCCGAGCGCCAGCGTCGCGACGAAGGCAAGGCGGCACGGTTGCATGGGCATCCCGTCATTGCAGTGTCGCCGAAAGGCGAAAGCGGCTCGAGAGATCCCCGAGGCGCGTGTGCGCGCTCGAAGAGGCTGCGGCACATCGTCCCACTTGACGGGTAGGCTGGGGTTTCGCCACTCGGCCGTACGGACGTATCTTTTCAATGATTGGCCGCGCCCGACGTTCGCTTCAGCGCAAAACCTCGGCGACCTCTTCCTCGTCGAGCCGACTCGTGGACCCCCGCGTCCGGGATGCGGGAGGCGCGGACCGTTTCGTCCACGATCCGGGCCATCGGACACAGCGTCGCGACATGGGTGATCCTCCTCGCCCTTTCCGTCGACCTGCTGGCTCTCCCGATCGAGCCCTCGCTTCTCTTGTGCCGAGGTGCGCCGCCGCTGGCGGCGGTCGCAACGACCTTTGCGGCGATCGGACTGTCCACGGTATTCGCTCTGGTCGCGGCGATTCCGATCGCGAGTGTGTACTCGCTCGTGCGGGGGGCAGGCCGACTGCCCCGCCCGTGGAACCGCCTGTGGCCGCTGCCGCTCGTAGCCCTCGGGTGGGCCGTCACGGTCTACATCGCCCCCGACCCATTCGTGCGAATGGTCGATCGCGACCTGGCCGAGAGTGTCGAGTTCGTGCTGTTCGTCGCCTGGCTGGTGCTCGCGACCCTCGTCGCGCGATTCAAAAATGCCACCAAGCGCACCGTCGTCGCGTTGTTTCTCGCCAGCGCGACGTTCGGGCTCTCGTTCGCGCTGCCGACGAGCGTGCATCGGGAGCCGCGCGATCTTCTGTGGCTGTGCAGCGTGGTCGGATTTGCCGCCTTTCTCTACCCGCTCCGGCGACGGCTCGCCGCTGGTTCGCAGGCGCAGACCGGGCGCGCGTTCTTGGCGCTGTGCGCGTCGTCGTTCGTCCTGCTGCTCCTCGCGCCGGTCGTCTGCCCAAGCTGGCGCGTCTATGCGACGGACTTCGGGCGGTTCGCCGCGCGGCTGGGCCGTTTCTCGCGCACACTCGCCGACTTCGACGGCGACGGCTACTCCGCCGTCTTCGGCGGGATGGACTGCGACGACCTCGATCCGCTGCGCTACCCGGGAATGCCCGAGCGAGCGGACGGGCGTGATCGCAATTGCAACGGCATGACCCGGCCGCTGTCGCCGACGCCCGCTCAGCGGGGTTTGTCCCCCGAAGCGGGCAGCGCGGACGCCGCCCCGGGGGAGTTCGATCGCGTCGTGCTCATCACCATCGACTGCCTTCGACTCGACGCGCTGTCGCCGCAGGTGACCCCGCACTTGACGAGCCTGGCCGCACGAGGCCTCACTCTCGCGCGCCTTTATGCGGGCGGGGCACGCACTGCAACATCGCTGCCGCTTCTTCTGCGGAGCGCCTACCCGCTGCCGCCCGTCGCGTCGCTGCTGGGCGCCGCCGGCACCAGCAGCTCGGCGATCTTCGGCTACCGGCACTCGACCATCGGCGAAAACGTCTTTCGGGGCTTCGGCACGGTGAGCCGTCCGGCGCGCAACGACCTGCGCTGGCGGGCGACCGAGGTCACCGATCGGGCCATCGAAGACTTGCGCGACCCCTCCAACGCGCGAGCGCACTTTCTCTGGGTGCATTACTTCGATGCTCACGGTCCGAGGACGACGCGCGTGCTGCCCGCGGACACACCGCGCTTCGCGCCGATTGCGCAGGAGAGCGACGAGTCCGCCCTGTATCTCTCCGAGGTCTCCTACGTCGACCGTGAGGTCGGACGGTTGCTCGAGGCCATCGATCAGACCCGTGCGGCCGGGGGCACGATGATCCTGGTCACGGGCGACCACGGGGAGGCATTCGGCCAGCACAACGTCTACGAGCACGGCAAATCTGCGTTCGAACAGGTCATCCACGTGCCGGGGATCCTCGTCGGTCCCGGAATCGGGCCGGGCGTGTACGACCACGTGACGAGCCATCGCGACATTGCCGCGACGATCCTCGGGGCGTTCGGTCTCGTCGCGAAGAACCCCCGCTCGGAAGACTTCGGTCGAAGCTGGCTGCGCCTGCGCGACGCGCCTCGATCGCCGCTCCACGATTTCGTCGTCACCTACTCGTCTTCGGCGCACGTGCAGACCTGGGGCGAGGCGCCGCTGGCCATCCGCACGGACGATCACGCCAAGCTCGCGGTCGGCTACATGGAGGGCGTCCAGCGTTTCTATCACCTCGATTCCAAGGCCGGTGAGACACGCGACGTCACGTACGACTTCCCGATCGAGGCAGCGCGCGACCGCCACGAGCTCGAGGTCTATCGCGACCTCGATACGCCTCCCCCCTGAGCGTGTTCGTCGCGCCGGGCTTCCTCGCGCTCGACGGCGGCCTCGCCGTGGGCCACAAGGGATGCTCGCATCGCGCGCGCTCCGCCCTCGAGAGCCCGTTCGAGGATCGAGCCCGCGCCGACGTTGACCGCCACCCGTGCGTGGTTCACGAAGGCCGCCTCGTACGCGAGCACGATCTGGACCTCTTGCGACGGTGAGGGCTCGACGATGGATGATGGACGGCAGCCTGCGCAGTCGCCCCTTGCCATGGCGCGGGCGCTCGTCAGAAATGCCGCGCGCTCCGGCGCGGGGTCGGACCCGGCGGGCCAGAGACGGAAGAGCAATCCGTCCGGATAGCGTGGAAAATCGGCGAGAGCCGGGTCCTTCGCCAGCAGGTCGGGATAAACGAAGACCGGCCTGCTCGGCGCTTCGGCCGCCACGATCTCGTGGACGCGAGCCAGGGCCGGTCCCCCCGACCATGGGATGTGAATCTCCGGATGCGTCCGCCGAAACTGCGTCAGCCTCCACGGAAGAAAGAGCGCTCCCGGCGACAAGACCACGCGGTCGCCGCACGTGCGCTCGACCGCGCAGACGTAGAGCGCGGCGTTGGCGGGCTCGTCCCCACTGAGCAGGACGAGTGAGCGCGGCGGAGTCGACAGAATCAGATCATGGGCAAACGCGATCGCCCTGCGATCGGAGTGCAGATCGACGTCTCGGGCGCTCCGCGCCATCCAGACCCCCCAGGCGGCCAGCGCAGCGGCGCCCGCCGCAAGGGCTGACGGACGCGATCGGATCGGCCGGACGACCGCAGCGACGCCGACCCCGAAGGCGACGGCGAGCGGCACGTGAGCCATGGTCGTGAATCGACCGAAAAAAGCAAGCTCCGCCTCCGAGCCCGTCCCGATGGCATTCACGCAAGCAAACAGCGGCCCGGGCACCACCACGGCCAGCAGCAGGCTCGCCCCCAAGGCGGGCTTGCGCCAGAGCCGTTCGACGGCGCCGACGAGGGAGAGCGCGAGCGTCGCCGGGCCGACGCTGGCTGCCACGAGCCCGCCGAACGCAACCAGCCGCGCGGGCCACGGCTCGCCGCTCGGATTGTGCGCAGCGCTGAACGGACCTCCATAATCGCGGCGCAGCACCAGCGACACCAGCGACCGCAAGTCGTGAACGTCCCCCCAGGAGAGGTAGGGCGCGCGGGCGGCGGCAAGGGGGACGAGAGCGTACGCCGCGCTCAGCGGCACGAGTAGCGCGACCAGAAGCGTCGGCGCTCGGCGCGTGTCGGCCAGGACGGCCATGCGCAGTGGCCGGGCCAGCAGCACGGCAAGCGCAGGCGCCGCGAGCGCGATCATCGGATGGTGTGCAAGCGCCAGTCCGACAAGGCCCGCGAAGGCCACGAGAGCACTGCGGCGGCCTCGCTGCACCCGATCGCTCACCGCGAAAGCGAACAGGCCGGCAAAAAAGAGATCGTTGAGCGGAAAGACCTCGGCATACAGCGACGCGAGGAAAAAGGCGCGCGAAAGACCGAGGGCCCATCCCGCGGCGAGCGCCGCGACGCGGCTTTGCGTCAGGGCGAAGGTCGTTCGAACGACCAGGCCGACCGCGAGCGCGTGAAAAACGGCGCTCGTCAAGTGGATGCGCCACGGCACGGTGCGTATCGGAATCGACGCGAACGCATGGCCCACGGCCGTGAGCAACGGATACCCAGGAGGATGGGGAACGCCCCAAATGGCACCTGCGGTCACGAGCTCGGCGGAATCGCCGATCAGACAGAGCGTTGGACAGAGGCGCGACACGTACAGCGCGAAAAAGAACAGCGACGCGATCGCCGCGAGGCCCGTCGCGCCGACGAGCCGACTGCTCGCGCAAACTGGGGCACGCTCAGTCAGGGACTGAAGCTCTGCAGATGGGTCTCGTAGGTTGAGCCATAACAAACCGGCGTTCCATTGTAGTTTGAAATGAGGGAAGGCTTCACGTCCGTGTTCCAGGCCCATGCCAGGTAACTCTGAGCAGCGACGCCCTGCCCCGGAGCATCCAGCCAATCCATGATGCCGGTGATGAACGTCGCCCCTTCACCGGTGCAGTTGTCCGACTCGGCGGCGCCGATCTCGGTGGCGACAATCGGCACCTTCGCGGCGACCGGCCCCCCTTGCGACGTGTAGCACGCCGTCGTGTTGCACTCGTTGATGTCGTAGACGTGCCAGGCCGCAGCAAGGTTACCGGCCGGATCGGTCGGCTCGTAGGTCAGCCACTGCGTCAGGTCGTTCGAGTACTCCAGGCCGCCGAGAAGGATCAGGTTGTTGGCGCCCGCGCCGCGGACGGCCGAGACGAGCGTTTGCATTCCGGCAACCTGGTACGTGACGGGGACTCCGCCGTCG
>Ga0187782_10000502_pt1 | contig 26464 bp, 21 predicted proteins | sample 0715_SJ02_MP15_2_FD_132454 | JGI IMG/M metagenome (GOLD analysis project Ga0187782, IMG submission 132454) | Tropical peat soil microbial communities from peatlands in Department of Meta, Colombia - 0715_SJ02_MP15_20_MG | ecosystem: Environmental > Terrestrial > Soil > Wetlands > Peat | place... | reverse complement strand
TCCCTCTCCCCGCACCGGGGATTTGAACCCCGGAGCCAGCAATGGCCGGGACTCGGCCGGTTAGGGGATTTTGCGTTCCTTGCGCGCCCGGTCGCGCTCTTCCCCCGCCTGGGAGATGAGCCTCTGGGCCATCGCCAATGCACCGTCGACCTCGCCGAAATCGGTCGGCTTCCCATCGACCGTAGCCGGGTGGTAGGCAATCGGTCCCTGCGGGGAGAAGTCGTCCTCCGCGACGACGACCCCGAAAGTCCTCTCGATCTCGGGCTCGATCACCGCTTCGAGCGGATGGTCGAGGCGTTCCTTCACGTCGATGCGAACGAGCGTCATGGGGTCGAGTCCGGGCGGGACTTCCCCTATCGCGACCACGACAATCTCGCGGGGGTCGAAGACGTTGATCGCGCTGTAGAGACGACCGGGCATTCCGAACCCGACCGTGTGGTACCAGGCACGCCGGAAGTCGTCGTAGGTCTTCCCCTCTTTCAGCCGTCGCGTCAGGATTGACACGTACCACATCGATGCTCCTGCGGACCCCATCTCGTGGGCCGTCCGGGTCGGAACGCCAGCAGGGATTCATCATCCTTCGTTCGAGGGGCTTCGCGACGGCCGGCAGAGCCCCTGGGTGAGTAGGCTCTTAGAGGGAGGCCGACGATGCCCCCGGTCGGCACCTTCGAGGAGGGGGAGATACGTCGATGGTTTCGGAGGGCGGCGTACCGGCGCCGAGCCGGGGGCGGTTCCGCGCGGCCGTGGTCCAAGCAGCTCCCGTGGCGTTCGACCTGGAGCGCAGCCTCGAGAAGGCGCAGAAACTCGCCGCGGAAGCGGCCGGCCTCGGGGCCCGCCTCGTCGTCTTCCCGGAAGCGTTTCTATCGGCCTACCCACGAGGGATGGACTTCGGTGCGGTGATCGGCTCGCGCTCGGACGAGGGTCGCGAAGAGTTCCGGCGGTACTGGGAGAGCAGCGTGGATGTCCCCGGTCCGGTGGTGGACGCGCTCGGGCGCACGGCGCGGGACCACGGAATCTATCTCGTGATCGGGGTGGTGGAGCGCGACGGAGGCACCCTCTACTGCACGGCCCTCTTCTTCTCCGACAGCGGGACGTTCCTCGGCAAACACCGGAAAATCATGCCGACCGGCTCGGAACGGCTGGTCTGGGGCTTCGGGGACGGCTCCACCCTGCCCGTCTACGACACCCCGTATGGGAAGCTCGGGGCGGTCATCTGCTGGGAGAACTACCTCCCCCTGCTCCGGGCCGCGATGTATTCGAAGGGCATCGAGATCTACTGCGCCCCGACCGCCGACGCCCGGGACGTTTGGCTCGCCTCCATGCGGCACATCGCCGTCGAGGGCCGCTGCTTTGTCCTTTCGGCGAACCAGTTCAACCGCCGTCGGGATTTCCCGCCGGATTACCGGTCGAGCTTCGGGGAGGAGCCGGACGCCGTGGTGACGTCCGGCGGGAGCTGTATCGTGGACCCGTTCGGAAAGTTCCTCGCCGGCCCGAACCGCGAGGGTGAGGCGATCCTCACCGCCGAGATCGACCGGGCCGAGGTGGTTCGGGGCAAGTACGACCTCGACGTTGTCGGTCACTACGCCCGGCCCGACATCTTCCACCTGGTGGTCGACGAACGGCCCAAGCGACCGGTCGGAGGCGTCTGACCCGGCCGGGCCCGGTCGCGAACGGAGGTTCTACGTGAAGGCGATGGTCCTGCATTCGGTCGCGCCGGTCGAATCCCGTCCGCTCCGGCTGGAGGAGGTCGCACCGCCGGAGCCGGCGGCGACCGAGGTGCTCGTCCGCGTCGACAAGTGCGGTGTCTGCCGAACGGACCTGCACGTGGTGGAGGGGGACCTCCCACCGCTGCGTTCGGCGATCATTCCGGGGCATGAGGTGGTCGGCACGGTCGTTCGCGCGGGACCGGAGGTGCGGACCCTCGCGCCGGGGGAGCGCGTCGGCATCCCCTGGCTGCACCATACGTGCGGTCGATGCGAGTACTGCACGACCGGCCGCGAGAACCTCTGCGCGGAGAAGGTGTTCACCGGCTACAGCGTGAACGGCGGCTACGCCGAGTTCATCCTCGGCGAGGAAGGGTACACGTTCCCGCTGCCCGACATCGACGCGGCCCGGTTCGCCCCGTTCCTGTGCGCCGGCATCATCGGATATCGAGCGCTCAAGGTCGCATTGCCCCGTCCGGGGGGTCGGATCGGGTTCTTCGGGTTCGGAGGTTCGGCCCACCTTACGCTCCAGCTCGCTGCCCGGCTCGGCTACGAGACCGTGGCCTACTCCCGGAACCCCGAGCATCTCAAGCTCGCGCGGGAGGTAGGAGCGTCGGAGACGGTACTCACCTCCGACCGGGTGGCCCCGCCGCCGAGGCTCGACAGCGCGGTGGTGTTCGCACCCACCGGTGAGGTGGTGATTCAAGCCCTTCGCGAGCTGAAGAAAGGCGGGACGTTATCGATCGCCGCGATCCACATGAGTCCGATCCCGTTGATCGACTACGACCGGTATCTCTTCGGCGAACGGAAGATCGTCAGCGTGGAGGCGAACACCCGCACCGACGCGCGGGAGTTCCTCGACCTCGCCCACCGCCTACATCTCGAAAGCACGGTCGAGGTACGACCCCTCAAGGAGGCCAACGAGGCGCTCGCCGACCTCAAGAACGGTCGCCTCACGGGCGCGGCCGTCCTCGATTGTGCCTCGGCCTGAAGGAAGACCACCGGCTTCTCAAATAGCGGGGCGTGGTCCCGCCGACGATGGCGTCCCGTCGGCGACCTTCGGCGCGAAAACCCCCCGCCCGGCCCATGGTCCCCCCGGAGCTGAGAATCGAGGCGCCGACCCCGCGCATCATCCGGGTCGACCTCATCGAAGACCCCCACGCGCACATCGTCTGCCGCGCCTGCGGCCGGATCCAAGGTGTCGAACTGACCGAGCTCGACCGTCACTTTCTGACCGAGCTCGCCGGCCACCACCCGGACGGCTGGAGCGTGGACGGGATCGCGTTCTCCTTGATGGGAGCCTGCCGACGGTGCCGCGAAGGCCCCCGCCCGTAGGCGCGTCCCGCTCGGGGGAGGCGCCCGCGTGACCGGTTTCTTCACCGCTCCGCGCATCGCCTGGGGGCCGGGCGCGGTCGAGCAGCTGAGCGGGCTCGGCGCACGGCGCGCCTGCGTCGTGGTCGACGCTGCGGTCGCGACGCAGCACGGCCACCAGCGGGTCATCGAAGAGCTGGGGAAGTCGGGAACCGCGGTCGAGGTGATCGAAGCGGGAGCCGATGCGGACCGGGTCGACGTGGTCACCTCGCTCGCCGCCCGGATGAACGGCTTCGGGCCGGACTGGGTGGTGGCGGTCGGCGGCGGACGAACGATCGATGCTGCCAAGGCCGCCCGCCTGCTGCTCGAAAAGCCGGAGCTTTCCCTCGACGGACTGACACCTGTTTTCGAGCTTCCCGAGTCGCCCCGCTGCCGGCTCGTCGCGGTGCCGACGACGAGCGGCAGCGGCAGTGAGGCGAGCTGGACGGTCGACCTCCGACTTCGGGACGAGGACCGACCGGTCGAAATCGCTCACCGGGCCCTCGTGCCCGACTGGGCGGTCGTCGACGTCGGGTTCGCCGGGACACTCTCGAACGAGCTCCGCCGCGATGGCGGCCTCGAGGCGCTGGGGCAGGCCGTGGAGGCATACCTCTCGGCCTGGGCAAATCCGTTCTCGGACGCCCTCGCGCTGTCCGTCGTTCGGACGGTCTTCGAGCGGCTGCCGCACGCCCTCAAATGGAGCGACGACCCGGACGCGAAGGAGGCCGTGCACTTTGCGGCCACCCTCGCCGGGCTGGCGGCCTCCAACGCGCAGCGCGGCCTCACCCACGCCCTAGCTCGGGCCCTCGAGCCCCGGTCGAGCCTTTCGTACGGTCAACTGCTCGGGATACTGTTGCCCCGGGTGCTCGAGTTCGACCGGCCCTCCGCCCGGGAACGGATCGAGGCGCTCGCGCTCGTGGTCCATACCGCCGAGGACCGGGCCCCGGTCCCGTTCGAGGTTCGACTGGTCCGTTTGTTCGAGGCCGTGCGCGCACCGGCGTCGCTCGACGCCGCCGGGATCGACCGCGCTCGGATCGAGGCCGCACGCGACCGCATTGTCGCCGACACGCTTCGTTCGCCCGGGGTGCTCGCGAACCCCCGGGTACCCGGGGAGCGCGACATCGACTCGCTCCTCACGGGAGGGACCGCCCACTCCCCGAGCGACGGTTGACCCGGGCGACCGACTCCCTCCCGGGTTCTCCCGCTACGGGGGTTTCGTAGTCACCGCCTAAATATCCGAATTTGTCGTGGGCGCGTGTTGTCGGGTGGTTCGCCCCCGGCCCCCACCGCCGATGGGACATCGACGGACTCTCGGCAGATTCTGAACGCCCTCGATAGTGCGCGGGTGCAGCGGTTCCACTTCCGCACGATCATCGTCGCGGGGATGGGGTTCTTTTCGGACGCGTACGACCTGTTCGTCATCTCGCTCGTTCTCCCGATCCTCGTCGCGCTCGCACCGGGCGGTGCCATCGGCAAGACGGAGCTCGCGTTCCTCGGCTCGTCGGCCCTGATGGGGGCGGCGGTCGGCCAGGTGCTCTTTGGGTGGCTCGGTGACCGCCTCGGCCGGCGGAAGGTCTACGGGCTCACACTGACCGTGATGGCGATCGCGGCGGTCGGCAGCGCCCTGAGCGTTCCGGTCGCCGGGCTCTCCACCGTCACGGTGCTGATCCTCTGGCGGTTCGTGCTCGGGGTCGGGGTCGGCGGCGACTACCCGCTCAGTGCCACCATCATGAGCGAGTATTCGAACGTGCAGAGCCGCGGCCGTCTCGTCGCGAGCGTTTTCGCGATGCAAGGTTTCGGCCTCCTGGTCGGAGCCGGCACGAGCCTCGCGGTGGTGTTCCTCGCGCCGAGCCTCAACATCGCCTGGCGCCTCATCCTCGGCCTCGGGGCCGTCCCGGCGCTCGTTACCATCTACTATCGAATCCGGATGCCGGAGACCCCGCGGTTCAGCCTCGCCCAGGGGCAGGCGGGCGAGGCTGCGAAGACCATCGGGTCCATCACCGGAGTCACCGTGCGCCCGACCGGGAACTCCCGGGCGACGCGCGTCCCGGTCCGCCAGTTTCTCCGGACCTACGGGCTCCTCATCTTCGGGACGGCGTCGACGTGGTTCCTGCTCGACGTCGCGTTCTACTCGACGAACATCTTCAACCCGCTCATCCTGAAGGAGATTGGGTTCGCGAACGCGGCGTCGTACCCGCCGCTGCAACAGGTGCGGCTCCTCGCGACCGGGAACGTGCTCATCGCCCTGGTCGCGTCGGTGCCCGGCTACTGGGCCGCGGTGGCGCTCATCGACCGCGTCGGCCGACGTCCGCTCCAGTACATCGGCTTTGGCGTCATGGCCGCATCGTTCCTCACGCTCTCGTTCGGGTGGGGAACGCTGGTCGGGATCCTTCCCGCCTTCCTCGCGGTGTACGGACTCACGTTCTTCTTCGCGAACTTTGGCCCCAACACGACCACGTTCGTCTATCCGAGCGAGGTTTTCCCGACGATGTACCGGACCACCGGGCACGGAATCGCGGCCGCCGCCGGCAAGATCGGCGCCGTGGTCGCCGTCTTCGTCTTCGCGAGCTTCTACGCGGTCTACGGCCTCCCGTGGTTCTTTGGGGTTCTCGCCATCGTCTCGTTCCTCGGGCTGTTGCTCACGATCGCCCTCCTTCCCGAAACGTCGCAGCGCTCCCTCGAGGACGTCTCCGGGGAGGACGAGCTGTCGGTCCTCGTCCGCCGCTTCTCAACGTACCTGCGATCACTTTCCCTCACCGCGCAGCAGGCGGCCTTCGCGCTCCGGGAGCTGATCGATGACCCGTCCACCGACCGGGACGCGAAGGTCGCGCGGATCACCGCGATCGAGCACTCGGCCGACGAGGAGGTGCACCGGATCTTCATCGAGCTCAACAACCGGCGCCTGAGCTCGGACGTCCGGACCGAGGTCGGGCGGCTCGCGAGCGCGCTCGACGATATCGTCGACGGGATCGAGTCGGTCTCGGCCCGGGTCAAGACCTACGGTCTCGTCCGGAGCCGGGACGAGCTCCGACGGTTCGCGGACATCGTGGTCGAGTCGGTCGAAGACGTCAGCAACGGGATCCTCGGCCTGGACGAGCTCTACCGCGGCGCTCCCGCGAACCTCAACCACGCGATTGTAGAGGTCAACCGGCTCGAGAACGAGGCGGACGACCTGCTCCGCGACCTCCTCGAGAAGCTCTTCGCCGAACGGGACCCGATCGAGATTCTCAAGTGGAAGGATTTCTACGAGCGGCTCGAAGTGATCACCGACCGCTGCGAGGACGTGACGGACGTCTTCCAGGACCTCGAGGTCCGCTACGCGCCCGGGGCCTGAGCCGCGACGGCGCGGGACGGTGCCGCCGCGGCGGTCTCGGCCGGCGGCGACTCGACCGCCCGGTTGATGGCGATCTCCGCGAGGTCGCTCGCGTAGAACGCGCTCCGCTCGAGGCTCTCGAGGACGTAGGCGAGCCCGACCGCGAGGCGACCGCGCTTCGAGGTGAGCTCGTGGAGCACGCTGTCGCGCTCTTGGGTAATCATGTGAGCCGCATCGATCACCTGGTTCGCCTTCGCGATGTCCCGGGAGTCGAGGCAGTCGAGAGCGTCCGAGAGCGCGGTCGCCGCGGCCGTCGCCATGCGGTCGAGCTCGGCGACGAGCTTCTCGGGCGTCCGCTCCCGTCCGAGGATCGTGACGGTCTCGGCGATCCGGACCGCGTGGTCGGCGATCCGTTCGAGCACGCGCGACGCGAGGAGGTACGTGGAGCACTCGGGGAGCGTGAGGTCGACCGTGGCGAGGATCCGCGCGTCCCGTAGCGCGCTCGTCACCTGCTTCTCGAGGAACCAGTGCAGGCGGTCGACCTCCCAGTCGCGTTCGATCACGTCCCGGGCGATCGCGCTATCCCTCGAGCGGAACGCCGCCATCGCGTCGGTCTGCATCGAGCGGACCATCTGATGCATCCGCCGGATGATTGAGGGAATCGGGAGCGGGTTCTGCCCGACGACGTCCTGAAGGATCACCGACTCCGCGGTTTCCTCGAGGATCTCGGGGCCGATCATCCGCTGCGCGAAATTGCGGATCACCTCACGGGTCCGGGGCCCCATCCGGCCGGGGGTGCGGACCTCGAGGAGCGGATAGCCGGCGATGTACTCGCCGATGAGCCGTCGGAACAGATGCTCCTCGTTCATGTCGTTCCGGACCTCGACCACGCGGCGTTCCATCTCGGAGGGGTTCGCCGACTCGGGGAACAGCGTGAGCGAGCCGTCCGCCCGCGGGGTGAAGAACAGGACGTCCCCGGGGCCGAGCCCCCGGGCCGTCACCCAGTTCTTCGGCAGGCTGATGATGAAGGTCGAGCCGCCGGTCTTCTGGATGCGTCGACCGTGGAACCCACCGCTGCTACGCATTGATAGTAGTTGGGCGGATTCACCATTCTCTATATAGCCATGGTCGAACCCGGCCCGTACAGCGTCCGTTTGGCACGTCCGTTGCGTTCCGGAGCGGACCCTAAATACGTCGGGGGCGGGTGCCGAGCGGTCCGTTGAGCATGGGCGAGCCGGGGCGTCGTTTCTCGTTCCGAGGTCGCGCGCGGTCGGCCCGGGACGGCGAGACGCTCCTCGCCGCGCTCGCCGACCGCCGCCTCCCGCTGCTGCATCGGTCGATCCAGTACCATCGACCCCAGGGCCCGTTCTGCGGCCTCGGCCAGTGCACCGGCTGCTTGGTCCGGGTGAACGGCCGGCCGAACGTGCGGGCCTGCCGCTACGAGCCCGCCCCCGGCGATGTCGTCACGACGGAGAACGCCTGGCCGTCCCCGACCTGGGACCTCACCGCGACCATTGGATTCCTCACCCCCGGCGGCGTGGACAGCCTGCACGGACTCCGGCGCCCGGCGTTCGCGACCCCGGTGTTCCAGCGGCTGGTCCGCCGACTCGCGGGCACGGGGGCTCCGCCCACCGACCTAGCCGCGCGCGCACTCGCCGCGCCGGGGGTCGACCGCTCCGTCGAGGTCGTCGTCCTCGGAGCCGGAACGTCGGGGCGAGCGGTGACCGCGGCATTGGCGGCCCGGGGCGTCCGCGCCCTCGTGCTCGACCGCGCGCTCCATCCCACCGCCCTCGTGGATGGGGACCTCCTGCCGGCCACGACCGCCGTCTTCCTCCCGCCCCCCGCCGAGACCGGGGACCGGCGGTTCACCGTGCTCGCCTTCTCGGAGCCGGCGCGAGGGGTGCGCGTGTGCGCGCGCTCGGTCGTGGTCGCGACCGGTAGCTACGACGCGACGCTCCTGTTCGGAGGCAACGACCGCCCGGGGGTGATCAGCGCCGATGCGGCGCTCTCGCTCGCCGGGCCGGCGCGACCTCCCCCGTTCCGGCGAGCGGTGGTCGTAGGAGGCGGGCGTCGCGCGGCCGAGGTCCTCGAGGCGCACGGTCCCCGCGTGGAGGCCGTGGTCGCGCCGGGAGACATCCGTCCGGAGCTCGTGCGGGTGGCGAACGAGCACGGCGTGCCCCTCTACCCCCGGTCCCTGCTCGTCCGGACCGGAGGCCGACGATACGTCCGGTCGGTCCACCTGCGGGCCCGGGGCGACGGTGCTCGAATGGCCCTCGCCTGCGACGCGGTGATCGTCGCGCACCGCCGGATCCCCCACGCCCAACTGTTCTTCCAGGTCGGCGCTGCGATGGCGTGGCGACCCGACGTCGCCGCGTACGGCCCGAGCGTGTTCGCCCACGGAGCGACGAGCGTGCCCGGCCTCTTCGCCGTCGGGTCGGCCGCCGCGGCGCCGCCCTCGGATGCCTCCGGGCTCGCGGCCGCGGTCGCCGATGCTATCGTCCACGGTTCCTCGGTGGACGAGCGCGCGACGGCGCCGTCGGGCGAGGCCGCTCCCACCGAGCTCTTGGGCTACTATCGCGAGCTGCTCCGCACGCCCGGCCACGGACGGTGGACCGCGTGCCCCTGCGTGGATGTGCTCGTCAAGGAGGTCGAGAACGCGGTGCGCGCCGGGTACCGTGGCATCGAGGTGATCAAGCGGTACACGAGCCTCGGCACCGGGATCTGCCAGGGACGCTATTGCCTCCCCGACGCACTGCTCGTCCTCTCGTTGCTCGAGGGCCGGCCCCCCCAAGAGGTCGGGTATATCACGCAACGGCCCCCGGTGGTGCCGACCCCGCTCGGGGCGTTCGCCGCGTTGCCTCCCGTTCCGCTCGCGGAGGCGGCCCCATGACGTTCGCGCGGGACGGCTACCGCACCGTCGTGGTCGGTGCCGGGATCGTGGGCCTCTTCACCGCCTACCATCTCGCCCGCGAGGGCGGCGGTCCGGTCCTCGTCGTGGACCGAGGGTTCCTGTCGAGCGGCTCGTCGGGCCGCAACGGCGGCGGGGTCCGCCAGCAGTGGGAGACCCGCGGCACGGTCCGCCTCGCCCGCGAGGCCGTGCAAGCGTACCGGCGCTTCGGCCGCGAGTTCGGGTTCAATATCTGGTTCCGGCAGACCGGCTACCTCTTCCTCGCCGAGAACGAGGCTGAGCTCGCGCGGCTTAGGGGGGTCCACGCGCTGGTCGCTTCCGAGGGACTCGCCTCGAAAGTGCTGGACGCGGACGGGGTCGCCCGGCTGGTGGAGGGAATCGCTCCCGGCGCGGTGGTCGGCGGAACCTATCTCGGGAGCGACGGCACCCTCTACCCATTCCCGGCGATCTGGGGCGTCTACGAGGCCGCGAAGTCGCTCGGGGTGGACATCGCGCTGGGCGTGGAAGCCCTGAGCCCCGAGGTGCGTGATGGTCGCGTGGCCGGCCTACGAACCTCGAAGGGTACCGTGCGAGCGCCGACCGTCGTGAACGCCGCCGGGGGATGGTCCGGGGATTTCTCGCGACGTTCGGGCCTCGACGTGCCCAACGTCGCGACGCGCCACGAGATCCTCGCGACCGAGGCGACGAAGCCGTTCCTCGACCCGATGGTCGTGCGGGCCTCGGACGGGCTCTACTTCAGCCAGTCGATGCGCGGGGAGGTCATCGGGGGAGTCGCCCTCCCGCACCGTCCCGGTACGGCCCGGGGCCAGGGTAGCTCGACGGCGTTCCTCGGAGCGATGGCGCGGGCGCTCGTCGGACTTCTCCCCCGGCTCGGCGCGCTCGGGGTGCTGCGCGCCTGGTCCGGGTTCTACGACGACACGCCGGATGGGTTCCCGGTCATCGGTGAGGACCCGCGCCTGCCGGGGTTCGTGCACGGGAACGGTTTCGGCGGCCACGGGTTCATGCTCGCGCCGGCGACGTCCCGGCGGGTCGCGCTGGCCGCGCTCGGCCAGCGAACCGACCTCGACCCGGCCCAGTTCTCGCCCGCCCGATTCCTCGGAGCCGTGGCGCCGGCGGCCGCGGAGCGGCTCCAGCTCGGCTAACCACCGGACCCGTCGCGGTCCGAATCTCCCCATCTCCCCGCTACGCTCTTGAGCCTGGGGCTCGCTTCGCGGGGCGTGATCGGACAGTTCCCGTGGGACCCGTTTCCTCCGGCGGGGGAGCCGGACCCGAAGGGCCCGGATCCGGTCCAAGCGATTGCGTTCCGCGCGGCCGTCACCTCCGCGGACGCGTACCGCTCCGTGCGGCTCGCCCTCCGCCGGGAAAGCGGCATGATGCGCATCGGGAACCGGTTCGTCACGGACGGTCGGTACCGGCAGGTCGCGTTCGTCGCCTTCGGCAACGCGGCGAATTCGATGGCCCTCGCCGCGCTCCACGCGGTCGGAGACCGGTTGACCCAAGGCTTCCTCGCCGGACCGGAGCCGGTCACGCCGGAGATCCCGTTCCGCGGCACGTTGGTCGGGCCGGGCTGGGGGGGTGCGTCCGAGGCCGCATCGCTGGTGGCGGCGACGGCCGAGCTCGCGGGTGGGCTTTCCGAGCAGGACCTGTTGCTCGTGCTGCTCTCGGGGGGCGCGAGCCGGGCGCTCGCACGCCCGCCGAGCGGCATGACCGAGGAGGAGTTCGGAGGTTTCCTTCGCGAGGCGTACGCCCGGGGTGCGACCGGCGCCGAGGTCGGCCTGCTCGTGCGCGTGCTCGCCGAAGGCGGAGTGGGCGGTCGGCTCGTCGAGGTCGCCCCTCACGCAGATGTGGCGACCCTGATCGTCGATCGCGGGGACGGTCCCGCCCGCCTCGGCGGCGGCCCGATGCATCCGGTTCGGCCGGCCGAACGCGCGGAGGGCCGAGCCCTCGTCGGTCGCCTCGGTCTCACCGACGCGCTTTCCCCGTCAGCCCGGACCGCGCTCGGCGCGGGCGACGGGACCCCGATGGCCTTGTCCGAGCGGGTCGCCCACCCGGTCGTCGTAGCGAGCCCGTCGGACGCGCTTCGCGCCGCCGCCGACGCCGTTTTCGACAAAGGATGGACGAGCCGCCTCGCGTATCTCGCCCTCAAGGACCCCCCCACGGCGGCGGCCGACCGGTTCATGGTGCGGGCCGAGGAGCTGTACGTCGCCGAGGGCCTCTCCGCGGAGAGCCGCACGAAGGGCCTGGGCGCGTTCGCGATGACGACCCTCGGTCTTCCCGAGGGGGTGGACGAGGGCCCGGCGTTCGGCGAGTTCCTGACCCGGGCTCGGGCCGACCTACGGCGGCGCGAGATGAGCGTCGGGCTGTTCCGAACGGCCGGAACGATCGGCTCGGTCGACTATCCCGCCGGCGCGGTGGTCGGTGCGCCGACCGACCGCGAGGTCACGGTGCGTCCGGACCGGGCTCGCGTGGTCCCGATGCGCCGGGGGATCACCGACGTCGGGATGCTCGTGGTCGCCCTCGTACCCATCCCGGAACCGAAAGGCCGGGTCCGCGAAGCCGCCTAGGTCGACCGTCGCTCCGAGCGAGCTCGATCGGTTCTAGCGCCCGCCCGGCGGTTCGCGGCGAGCGTCACGCGCCTCGGCTTCCTGGAAGTGCCGCTTCAGCGCCATGTATTCGCTGAACGAGATCTCCCGACGGCCGCGAACCGCGCCGGCCTGCTTGAGCGAAGTGATCTGGTAGAGACGCAGAAGCTCCGGCACCGGGCGACCTTCCGTCTCCGCTCGGTTGACGACGGCCGGAACGGCGGCGAGCGGCGTCTCGACCACTCTCGGGGGCAGGGCGGCGGCCTCCGCCGGCGCCGGTGGAGCGCTCAGGTAATCGACGAGGCGGGTGTGCTCCCCCGGGGTGAGCTCGCCTTCGCCGAGCAGCAGGTCGACCAGCTCACGCTGACGAGGGCGGTACGTTTCGACGAGCTCGGTGAGGTCCCGGTCGGGTCGCGTCGCGGGCGCCGCGGCGAGGAGAGGCCCGACGATCCCGTCGAGGTCGGCCTGGAGCTCGTCGAGGGCGCGGGCCAGCGCGGCGTGGTCCGGGCCGGACCCGTCGGACGCCACCTCGAACTTGGCGGATAGGCGTACCGTGCCGCCGGCCGGTAGGTCGGGGCGGAGCGGTCGCTCCACCGTGAGCTCGACCTCCCGACGACGGACGGCCACGGCGCTGGACGGGCGAGCGCGGAGAAAAGGTACGCCCGGGCGTGGGTACGTGATTCGGTGGAGGCAGAGTTACCACCGTTCACTTGATTTCATACAGTAACTATAAAAGGGTCCGCGGCCCTAGGTGCGGCGAGGCGAGAGCCATGGAGACGGAGCGCTCGCGACGCGCCCACCCAACGCATCCGACCAGCGCCGACATCTGCGATTCCCCGGACGGAAAACACCTCTGCCCCGTCCTCGCGGCCGTCGGCGTGATCGGCACGGAGTGGCGGCTCGCGATCGTCCACCGGCTCCTCGAGGGGCCGCAGCGGTTCAGTGAGATCCTGAAGTCGAACCCTCGCCTCAACGCGAAGACGCTGAGCGCGACATTGAAGTTCCTGGAAGGCCAGGGCGTGGTCCAGCGCACGGTGGTGAGCACCCGGCCGTTCTCGGTCGTCTACTCGCTCACCGAGATGGGCCTCGGCCTGGCCCCGGCCGCTCGGGAGCTGCGTCTGTGGGGCGAGCGGTGGCTCCTTCCCCGGACCGCGCAAACGAGCCGGGCGGCGACGCCGGCCGCTCACCGACCTCCGACGATTCAGGGCGAACTTCCCCGCATCGTGGTCGGCGAAGCGGAGCCGCACCGAGCTCGATAGGCGGAACGGCTCGCCGGCGAGCCGTTTCACGACCCCCCGCCCGCGACTCAAATACCCGGGTCCGCCATCGTTTGCTTGCAACCACCCCGGAAGGGTCCCTCCAGATCGCCATCAGGGGACAGCACCGTGTCCCAGGCGTGCGAGGGACCCTTCCAAAACCTTACGTCCGATTTTTCCCCGCGACGAGCCTCGACTCACGGCGGGGCCAGCTCGAGCTCCATGTAATGGGCCCCCGCCACCGGGTTGAATCGGTACGCGGGGATATCGTGGAATCCGAGGGCCCGGTAGAGCCCGATCGCTGCGTCCATGGTGGGCAAGGTGTCGAGCCACATTTTGGCGTAGCCGAGGCGTCGCGCGGCCGCGATCACCGCCTCCGATAGATTCCGACCGAGCCCTTTCCCTCGGTGCTTCGGTCGGACGTAGAGGCGTTTCATTTCGCAGACGGACCCACGGTACCGTCGGAGGGCGACCACGCCCGCCGGTTCCTCCCCTTCCCAGGCCACGTACACCGCCCCTTCCGGAGGCGAGTAGCCACGAGGGAAGTGGGCAATCTCCTCGTCGAATCCCTGGAATCCGAGGTCGATGTCGAGCGACGCGGCGTACTCCTGGATCAGTACCCGTGCGGCGGCGAGTTCACCGTCCGTCGTGGCCACCGCGACACGCATCAATCGTCCCCACCGTTCCGGAAGAGAAATTTTCTCGGTTCCGCCCGACGGCGCGGGGCCGGGGTCCGGCGGGACTCAGGACCGACGCGTGCACCGTTCACCGTTCGTTGACCGATGTACCCAGGTAGTCGAGGAAAGGGCTAGGGGGAGCGTTCCCATGCGGCGTCGCGCAACGTCCCCTCGGCCCCGATCCGCGCTCGACCCAACGGTCCTTTCGCGAATCTCCACGGCCCCGGACGCGCCTCGCCATGACCCCCGAACTTCCACGACCCCGAGACGGGCCGCCGAACTTCCGGCCGCCGACTCCGGGTTCGCGTGAAGGTTCCAACCGCCCAGTGACCGGCGTCGCCTCGAAGGACGAGGGGTCGTTCGAGGACGCCGCCCGTGAGCGGACGCCCGGCCGGACGCGCCGGAGGTCCTAGCCGCGGGAAGGCGCACCTACACTGAGCCCGTTCCCGGCATTTTGCCGGAGCCCGTCGCTCCCAGCCTCACGGCGCTCCGGCCGGGAGGCGGGTCCTGGGAGCGGCGTGGTACCCATCCCCGCCCCACCGGGGCGACCGCGAACCACTCCGTGCCGTCCGGGACCCGCGGGCGGGACGGGGGAGTTAGAGAGAACCTTGGATGCGCAACGCATCGGCGTCACGACAATCCGCGAACCCGTTCCCGAACCGACGTTTTTCGAACCTGCGGCCGGAAAAGTCCGGAAGATCGGAGAACTCCGTCTCCCGATCGCGGGACCCTACCGGCCTCGCGCGCGACTATTTCGTTACCCCGACGGACGGCTGCTCTGGCTCGTCCGTCTCTGGGAGTACGACCGGGCCGTGCCGTACCTCCTGTCGACGGCCGCCTTGCGCGAGTTCGCTCGCATCAACCGGCTTCCCCGCGTGCGGGCCGAGGTCGACGCCCTCGTCGACCGCGCGACCTCCTCGCACGAACGGCCGTGAGGTCGCCCGCGACGGCCACGGTCGTCTGCCTCGGCCCGCCCGTCCAGCTTCACCAGTGGTACGGAGCGCTGGCCCGGCTAATGGCGGCGACGCCGTTCCCCGCCGCGGTCCTCGCCGAAGGGTCATCGGACGGAGCTCCCGTTCGACTCACCGTACGACCGGCCGAGGTTGTCGAGCTCCTCCGGAGGAGCGCCGCAGGGGCCTCGGTCGTCTGTGAACCGTACCTCGGAATAGCCCCCACGCCTCCGCCGGGCCTCCCGAGCGAATGCCGGGGCGACCTCGTCCGGGCGGGACGGGTCGGATTCCCGGAGTCGCGGAGGACGGGGCCCGGCGTGGACATGGTCGGGATCGCGCCCGGCCTCGACCGCTCCGTGTGGCTCGGGCTCCAGACGTTCTGGCTTCCCGGCCCGCGGGGCACGCTCTGGCTCGCGCGCCGGTTTCGCGTGGCGACGAGCTCCGACGAGGAGTCCGAGAGGCGGTTTCGTGGGCTCGGTACGGCGATCGCAGCCGATTGGGCCCGCACCGTCGGTGTCCCGACGACCGTCCGACCGGCCCGGCTCGGCGCCCGGCGCGATTGGCGGCTCGGTGGACTCCGCTCGATTCCTTCCGACGGTTGGTTCGACCGCCCCCCGGAAGTCGCCGCGCGCACGGTGCGGTTGCCCGAGACCGCCGGGCGGTCGTCGCCCGAACTCCCCGTCGAGACACCGGCGATCGTCCTCGGGGCCTCCGGCGCGGGCAAGACGACGTACCTCGCCCGATGGGCCGCCCGGACGTTCCTCGAGGGCACGCCGCTTTGCGTCATCGACCTGCACGGGGACCTCGCCCCGGCGATCCTCGCGCGATTGCCCCCCGCGACGCGGCGGGCCGTCGTCGCGGTGGACGCGGGACGCCCCCCGGTGCCCGGGATCGCGGCCGTGGTCTCCGAGGGGCCCCGGGACCGGGCCGCCGCGCACTTGGTGGCCGCGCTGAAGCGGTTGACCCCCGACGGCACCGACCTCTACTGGGGATTCCGGCTCGAGCGCATTTTCGACACCGTGGTCCGCCTCGCCCTCGAGTCGGGGGGTTCGCTCGCCGACATGTACGACCTTGTCACGAACGCCGACCGACGGGACGCGGCCCGGCTCGCGACCCGGTCCGTCGAGCTCGCCCGCTTCCTCGACGAACTCGCGCCGGTCGTCCGCCGCAACCCCGAGTTCCTCTGGTCGGCGGCCACGCGGCTCTCGAAGGTGATGCTCGTCCCCGCGCTTCGGGAGCTCCTATCGCCGGACCGGGAGGGGCTACCGGTGGAGGAGCTCCTCCGAGACGGCCGACCGCTTCTCATCCGCCTCCCGTTCGCGAGCCTCGGGCCGGAGGCGGCCGGATTCGCCGCCACGCTGGTGCTCGGTCGAGTCTACTTCGGCGTCGCGGCGGCCGCCGAGGGCACCGGCGCACCCCGGCCGGTCGCCATCGTGCTGGATGAGGTGCAAGCGTTCTCGCCGTACCTGGTCGCCGAGCTCCTCACCGAAGGTCGGAAGTTCGGGTTCCGGGCGGTGATCGCGTCCCAATACCCGGACCGGCTCGCCGAAGAGCTCGCGAGCGCGGCCCGAGGGGCGCTGCGAGGGTTCGTCGCGTTCCGCGTGCCGCGTCCCACCGCGGTGGAGGTCGGTCGGTGGCTCGGCCTCGCTCCGGACGAAGCGGCCGAACTTCTCCCGGCGCTCCCGACCGGGGAGGGGTTGATCCTCGATGGGAACGCCGACGGGCTTCGGCCGGCCGCGGCGGAGGCGGGGATCCCTTCCCCGGCCGACGACCTCTGGGCCCGGGCCGTGGAGGCGACACGCCGAGAGTTTGAGGTCCGGGCGTGCGCGAGCGCGGAGGAAGCCGGACCCGACGCGACGACGGAGCGGTTGTTGCTCGCGGTGCTCTCGGGCGCGGAGACGGGTTCGGCCGTGCCGCGCGACGAGGCGGTCGCGGCGGCGATGCGCTTGCCCGGCGCTTCGACCGACCCCGCGGGGCTCGCCCACCGCCTCGTCACCGCTCTGCGGGACGGCTATCTTTCGGACACCGAGGGTGGCCTTCGGCTCACGGCGGCCGGGGAACGGCGGCTCGGCCTCACCGTCGCGACCGGGGCGGCGCGCGAGAGCGCGGAGCACCGCGCGTTGCTCCTCGCTACGTTCCGACGGTTCGCCGCTCGGGGGTACCTGCTCGAGATTCTCCGGCAGGGGCGGTTCGACACGACACTCCCCGACGCCCGGTTCCGACAACTACCCGGGCGCGAGGCCGCCCTATCGCCGGCCGAGCTCGCCGCCGACATCGAGCGCCGACGCGGTGGGTGGGCGTGGCGATTCTTCCACGGGCGGGACGTCCACGTGGAAGCGGAAGTGACAGGAGCCCTGCGACCGGATCGGGTCCGCCACGGGGTCGCGAAGGCGCTCCGCCGGGGAGCTTTCGTGCTGTTCGTCGTCAGCGACGCGCATCGCGCTCGCCGGGTGCGTTCCGTCCTCCGAGCGATGGGGCTCGGGGTCGACCGCGCGCAGGTCTGGACCCTACGTCTGCCGCCGGGATCCTCGGGACCGGCCCCGGCGACGAACACGTAAGAGCCCCCGTTCGATCGACCCTCGACATGCGGGCGTTCGTCGCCGTCGAGGTACCGCCTCCTTCGAGCGAGGCCCACCGAGGAGCTGCCCCGGACCACCTCACCCTACTGTTCCTGGGCGAAATCCCGCGGGAACGTGTCGGGCCGATCGCCGAAGCGCTTTCCCCCGTGGCCGCGGACGCGACTCCGTTCGACCTCACGCTCGAGGGGGTCGGCGCCTTCCCGTCCCCCGCACGGCCCCGGGTCGTCTGGACCGGTGCGACCGAAGGGAGCGCCGAACTGGTGACCCTCGCGAACGACGTCCGCGCCGCGCTCGCGCACGAGGGAGACCCGACCCGTCGCGAGGCCACGTTCGTCCCCCACCTCACCCTCTTCCGGGTACGCTCGGCGAACGACGTTCGTCGGGCCCACGAACTCTTGGCCGGCCGGATCCCCCTGCCCACCCCCCGCCGGTTCCGCGTCGCGGAGTTCGTGCTCAAGGAGAGCGAACTCTCCACCCGAGGGGCGACCCACCGGACCGTGCGGACGTTCCCGCTTTCGGGCCGGGCCCCCGTACCGCCGTGAGCCGGGCCGAGGCTCGGAGCCGTACGGAAGGTCGCGGTCGCTACCCCGACTCGGCCACCGACCGGTCGGCGACCAGCTTGCGCCAGAGGTAGAGCGTCGCGTAGCTCCCCCAGCCCGGATAGTGCCGATCGGCCCATGCGCGGGCCCGTTCCTCCGAGGCGGTCCGCCGGAGCACGCCGTACTCCTCGAGCGCGACGCGGATGCCGAGGTCGCCCGCGATGAACACGTCGGGGCGCCCGACCCCCCGCAAGAGGGCGTTCTCCGCCGTCCAACGGCCGACACCGGGAAGGCGGTCCAACCACTCGACCGCCGCGGCGAGCGGCTGGTGGCCGAGCTCGTCCTCGGACAGCGTGCCGGCGTCCGCGGCCCCGGCGAGGGCGAGGAGCGAGCGACTCTTCGCGCCGCTCACGCCGGTCGCCCGCAGGCCCTCGACCCCGAGGGCACGGAGCTCGCGCGGCGTCGGTACCCGCGGGACCTCGACCCCGTCGACCGCGAGGAACGCGCCCGTCGTCGCGAGCAACCGTTCCTTCATCGTCGTGGCGGCGCGGACCGAGACCTGTTGGCCGAGGATCGAATGGAAGAGCGCCTCGTAGAGGTGGGCGTCGCGGGGGATCCGCAGACCCCGGAACCGTCGTTCGGTTCCGCGCAGGACCTTCTCCCGCCGGACGAGACGGTAGAACGCCTCGATCGGGTGGTCGAGCGAGAAGAGCGCCCGGACGGCGGCGCGCGCGGTCGGCCCGTCCGCGCCCCACGCTTCCACGCGCCAGCGCCCCCCGTCCGACCCGACCGCGAGGACCCAGGGACGGTCGGGCGGACCCCACGCGCGGAGGAGCCGCTCCCCATCCGACGCGAACACGATCCATCGGGAGGAGTACTCGAGTTGCTCCCGCTCGATGGGCAGGGAGGCGAGCCGCGGCGGGACGATCGAGGTAACGGTCGGAGCGACCACGGCGCCGGGAATCTCCCATCGCTAAGAGGTCACCGACCCCCGCGCACGGGTCAGCTACCGCGTCGGGCCGGCGCCGACGACACCGTTAAGCGGGTCGACTCGACTCCCTCGCCGGCTCTCCGTCGGGAGGGGGTGGGGTTCGGTTGCCTCCCGTTCGACCCAACTCGGACGCGCCGGGCGGGCGCTGGCTCTGGCTCGGTCTGGTCGGGCTCGTGTGCTTCAGCACCGTGGGCCTCTTCCCCCCGGGCGCCGCCGGCGCACCCACCGTTACCGTCTCGGGGACCTCGGCGTTCGACGGAGCGAACACGGCCGTATCGATCGTCGCGCTCGGACCGTCGCCGAGCGAACTCACGGCGGGATGGCCGACCCTGTTCGCCTGGCAGGCGGTCGATGCGCAGGGATCTCGGGTCAGCTCCTTCGCCGCCGCCGCTGAGCTCACGGTCGCCGAGAGCGGGAATGGGTCGCTGGCGCCGGCCTGGGTCAACGCCTCCGTCACCGGACCGCTCGTACGGTCGGGGAACGGCACGTTCACCGTTCCCGCGGCGGCATGGAGCGGGGGCGCGCTCAACCTCACCGTCGACCCGGCGACCGCCGCCCCGGTCCGGGTGGACCTGTTCGGTCCGGGGCTCCCCTCCGAGCCGGAGGCGATCCCCCTCACCGTCCTTCCCGACCTCGACCACCTCGAGCTATACGACGCGGTCCAGGTCGCGAACAACCTTTCCGCCGCGGGGCGGTCGTACTCCGCGTTCTGGCACGTGCGCGACCGCTTCGGCGACCCGGTGCCCGGCGCGGTGCTCTTCGTCGCGTGCGTCACGAGCGACTTCGTCCACCAGACGGCCGTGCCGGTCGTCTGGTCGGCGGGCGGTTCGACCGGTGCCTGGGTGAACGTGACCGTCCCCGGCACCAGCGCCGCTTCGGTGACGGTCCTCGATGGTGCCGGCGCGCCCGTCTTGGGACCGCTGTCGGTACCCGCGGTGCCGGCCGCCGCCCAGACGAGCTCCCCGTCGCTCGCCCCGCTCGCGCTCCTCGCGGTCGCGCTCTTGGCCGTGGGCGGGGTCGGCGGGGTCGGCGTTCTCCTGATCGGCGGGCGGCCGCGCACCGCCGCCTCGCCCTCGGGCGAAGAAGGGGATCTCCGACGGCTCGCCGAAGGGCGGGCGACCGTCGTGGAGATCGTCCGCGCGCAAGGACCGGTCGCCCTCGGCGAGATCGAAGCCGCCTGGGAGCCGCCGCCGGCGCCGCCCGCGCTCGCCGACTGGGTCGCCTCGCTCGTCACGGACGGCACCCTCACGGCCGCGCTGGACGCCCGTGGGACGGCCAAGTTCGCGCTCGCCGAGCGGCGGGCCGACGAACCGAGGGTGACGCTCGATGCGGAGGCGCTCGCGAAAGGGATCGCGCGCCGGGACGCGGCGATCGAGCCGGACGACGCGGAAGACGCGCCGCGGTAGTGGCCGAGCCTACGTCGGGTCCCGTCCGACGAGGTCGTAGTAGCGGTACGCGGCCTCCCCGGCCCCGAAGCAGAACTTTAGCGTCGTGAACTCCCGCTTGAGCTCCGCCGCCGCTCGCGCGACCTCGTCGCCGGGCTTTCCGCGGTGGAGGAGGTCGTCGAACAGCTCGGCGATGCGACCCATCTCCTTCTCGCGCATCCCGACCCGCGTCACCTCGGGGGTGCCGAGGCGAAGGCCGCCCGGGTGCTTCGGGCTCTTGTCGCCGGGGAGCAGGTTCTTGTTCGTGATGACCCCGTGGTCGGCGAGCTTACGAGCCACCGCCTCGCCTCCGCCCTCGTTCTCGACGCGCACCGCGACCGTGTGGGAGCGCGTGAAACCGAGGTCCGCGGCGAGCACGTCGAACCCCTTATCATGGAGCGCCTGGCCGAGCGCCCGCGCGTTCGCGACGATCTGATGGGCGTACTCCCGCCCGAACTCGATATGCTCGGCAAGGCTCACCGCGAGCGCGGCCATCTCGTTCAGGTGGTGGTTGCTCGTCACGCCGGGGAAGGCGCCGCCCTGAAGGCGCTTCACGAGGTCGGTGTCCTCGGTCTCGGCGAGTAGGATCCCGTGCTGGGGTCCGGGGAGCGTCTTGTGGGTCGACGCGCTCATCACGACGCAGCCCTCGTGGAGCGGGTCCTGGAACTCCCCGCCGCCGATGAGGCCGAGCACGTGCGCCCCGTCGTACCAGCCGCGCGCGCCGACCTCCTCGAGGGTCGGCCGGAGCTCCTCGAGCGGCATCGGGAAGAGGAACAGCGAGAGACCGAACAGGCAGAGCTTCGGCCGTACCGCCCGCAGAATCTCGCGGGTACGGCCCACGTCGATCGTCATCCGCTCGGCGTCCCACGCGTAGTAGACCGGCTTCACGCCGCGCAAGCCGAAGGCGCCGAACGAGGCGCTCGAGATGTGGGCGCCGTCGGCGAGGCGGTTCGTTCCGACGAGGTCGCCCGGCTCGGAGAGCGCCTTGAGGACCGCCATGTTGGCGACGGTGCCCGAGAGGGGGCGCACGTCCGCAAAGGAGCAACGGAACAGCCGCTTCGCGAGCGTGAGGCAGACCTCCTCCACCTCGTCGACCTGCTCGTTCCCCTCGTAGTACCGTTCGCCCGGAAGTCCCTCGGCGTACCGGGAGTGGAAGTCGCTGATCATCAGCTCTTTCGCGTACGGCGAAAGGAGGTTCTCGCTCGCGATCAGCGGAATCGCGTGCTCGAAGAGCGTCGAGTGCCGCCGGACCGCGTTTCGAACCCGCGTTACCGTGGCGGCCATCTCCCCCGGCATCGGTGAGGGCACCGGCCCCCCCACCCCCTCCTTTCCACTGGAGCTCGCGCGTCCTCGGTTCCCCGCTGCCATGTCCCCCTCCTCCGCCGTCAGGTCCGCGCATCGGCTCGAGCGCATATATGGACCGTGCACGTGCCCGCGTCCGTATGCCCCGAACCCCGACGCCGGTCCTTCCTCCTCGCTGGCCGGTTTCCCGACGTTTCTACGTTCCGTACCACGACCTGGACGTGCTGAACCACCTGAACCACGCTGCGTACTTTCCCTACATGGAGACCCTTCGCTGCGACTACTACTTGCCGCTCCTTGGTACCACCGACCCCACCAAAATCGACATCATCATCGCCGAGGCGACGTGTCGGTACCTCGCGCCGGTACCGTACGGTGCCGAACTGATCGGCGAGGTTGCTCCCGCCCGTCCTCTCGGACGAACGAGCTTCACGCTCCTCTACCGGTTCACGCTCGCCGGTACCTCCACCATCACCGCCCGGGGCCGTACCGTAAGCGTGGTGTACGATTACTCCAAATCCGAAAAGCTGGAGATCCCGGCCGACCGACGCGCCCGTATGGAACGCGACGCGGTCGACCCGGCCGGCGAAGGCTGGTAGGCTCCCCTCTCCACAGGAAATAGGGGGGTGGGTGGGTCCCGCCTCGGGCGGGCGATTAGAATCCCGGATGCTCGGGGTCGCGCCGCGGCATCGGCGGGGGCCACGACATCGGAGGCACGAAGTCGGGCGCCTCCGACACCGTCTCGACGCGGTAAAGAACGCCGCTCCCCTTGAGCGCCTCGTGAATCTTGGCGAGCCGCGCCTGGAACTCGTGCTCGAAGTCCCAGTCGAAGACGAGGTCGTGGGGGCCGATGATGAACGAGAGCCCCGCGATCGTTCGGAGGCGCTCGGAGAGCTCGAGGGGGGAGACGCTCTCGGGAGTGAAGTAGAGGTCCACGTAGGTGTGCATGGGACCCTGAGCAGGAAGAAAACGCGGGACGGTGCTATTTAAATAAATCCCCCATCGCCGTGCGGAACCGCCGCACGGCGCGTCGCGGTGCTAGGCCGACAGGATTGCCGCTCGAGCGAACCGCACGGTGACCCCGCGTGCCCCTCAGCCCCGTCGCCCCGCCAGCGTCGACGGGTCACGGTAAGGCTGCTCCCGTCAGGACCTGACCCGATGCCCGTGATGAATAGCCGCTAGGGCGCTCCTCCGAGCGCCCGTCGCAACACCCGTGGCCCGGCGGAACAGAGCGTCTACGAAGCGCCACGAGACGCACAGCTCGCCCGAACGTCGCTCCTGCCTGTCACCCCCGCTAAGGACGGTTTCGGTGTGTAAGGGGACGCCCAACCCCCCGGTCTAGCCTAGCGGGGGAAAGACGCCGGAGCTCGTACATAGCCCCTTGCCCCACCGTCCGCTCGGTGCCGGGCGGCCCATTATCGGATGTGCTCGAGCGAGAACGACCCGAGGTTGAACGAGCGCTTCGTGAACGTGTAGCCGACCCACGTGCGCGCCTGCGCCTCGCCGATTCCCTTGATCGCGAGGAGCGTCTTCATCTGCTCGAGCTTCAGGTTGACCGACCCGTCGACCATGTGCTCGAGCGTCTCGAGGTCGCTGTCCGAGTGCATGCCGCTATCGAGCACGTAGTAGCCGGCGGCGCCGTCGATCTTCCGCCGTCCGAAGAACGGTTGGAGGAACCGGAACGTCGCCGCGGTGTCGAGATAGGCCGTCACCGTCGAGACCGACTCGAAGATGAGCCGGTAGGTCGAGAACTTCTCCTTGAGCTCCTCCGCGTAGCCATTGACGGTCTCGGCGAGCTGCTCGAGGACGTTCTTGTCGGTCGAGGAGAGGAACCGGACGCCGAGCGCGGCCGGAGTCGACCCGACCGCGCGCGAGTATAGGTCCGCGTAGCGGACCATCCCTTTCTGTTCCGCCTCCGGGAACCCCGGGAAGAGGCCGGCGAGGTCGTCGCGGACCTGCTGGTACGTCTTGTCGGTCACCACCCAGATCGACGGGACCCCGAGGCGCAGGCCTTCCGCCGAGAAGAGCCGGGCGAGCACGTCCTTGCCCGTGTGGGCCGGGCCGTTGAGGAGGATCTGCGAGCCGACCGGGAATCCGCCGTAGAGAAGGTCGTCCAGGCGGCGGACCCCGCTCTTCACCTTGACCTCGGCGATCGTCGCGACCGCCTCGGCCTGCATCTTGTTCGCCTCCGCCTCGGCCGTCGCGCCGGCCATCCGTTCGAGCTCCTGGACGCGCTGGGAGAGCTGGCTCTCCCGGGCGCGCAGCTCGCTCTCCTTCTGCGAGAGCTGGTGACGGAGGTCCTCCATCCGACGCGCCTCGTCGCTCGGCAAGGCCCCGGGCGGCCCGAGCTCGCGTCGTTGCTCCTCGAGGCGGCGGGCCTGGATGTCGAGCGCCTGGCGGCGCGTCTGGAGCTGCTGGTCGAAGGCGGCGAGCTCGCCCTCCTTGAACTCGAGGAGCCCGCGGCGCCGCTCGTTCTCCTCGGCGTTGATCCGGATCTCCTCGAAGAGCGTGCGCAGCTCGTTCTCGCGGGCCACGAGGTCCCGCTCGCGCTCCTGAGCCTCCTGGAGGCGGTGCGCGAGCTCGTCCGCGAGGGGGCCGCGGTCCTTCGTGAGGATCGACTCCCGGTCGCGGGCCGCTTCCGTCTGGCTCGAGAGGCTGCGCACCTCGCCCTCGAGCTGGACGATCCGGCGCCGAAGCTCGGTCTCGCGCTCGATGTACTCGTGCTCGCGCTCGGCGAACTCCTCGCGGAGTCGCTGGTCGAGCTCGTGGGTCGCCTTCTCGACCGCATCCGCCGTATCGGCCGGCGCCGCTCGGGAGGCGTTCGTTCCCTCCGGGGTCGCGGCGACCGGGACGGGGGTCGTGGCACGGCGGCCGTCGACGCCCTCGAGCGCGAGCAGCCGCAGCTTGATCTCCGCGATCTCGTCGTCCTTCGCGCGCAGCGCGAGCTCGCGCTCCTTCGCCTCGTGCGAACGGACGTACTTGATCACCGCGATCGAGCCGCGTTTCACGTGCTCGACCTCGTCCTCGAGCTGCTTGCGCTTCGTGCGCTCGTCGAACAGTTGCCGCTGGAGGTCCTGGACCTCCTGGATCATCGTGGACGGGTCGAACTGGTCGCTCTTCACGCGGTCGAGGAGGCCCGTGAGCCACCGGACGACCGTCTCCTCGCGCTCGGTGACCGACGCCGGCACGGCGACCTCCACCGGGGCGGCGGGCGCCGGCCCCTGGGTCGGCGTCGGCGCGGGAGCCGTCACCACCGGCGTGACGGCCGTGGGCCGGTCGGCTTCGGACGAGCGGATCCACTCCTCCATCACACGGTCGTCGCCGTCCACCCATTTGCGCAGCACCTCGGTCGACTCCTTGGGGGCGGCGACGGTTCGGCGTCGCCGGGTCCGGTCGGAACGGCGAACCGTGCCGGCCCAGCGTTCCACGATCCGGTCGGAATCGTCGGACGCCGCGGCTTTACTGTCCCCACCGGACGCCGGGGCCTCGGTCGGGGCGTCCGCGTCGGGCGTCGCCGGTGCGGAGCGCACCCGAGCCGCCTCCTCCGGAGCGATCCCGAGGTCGGCGAGCGCATCGGGAGAGAGCTCCCGTGCCTCCGCGGCGGTCGTGCGGCCGGCCTTCACGAGGCGCTCCGCCGTGTCGCGGCTGACGCCGAGCGTCCGGGCGAGCTCTTCGGCCGGCCCGCCGGGTGACGGTGACACCTCGACAACGGTCTCGGGGGAGTCGGCCATGGGAACGAGAACGGTACTAGCAGGTTGGGGGGGCTTAATAAGGCCGGGCGCGGCCGGGAACGGCGCGGCGTCGGCGACCTCCATCGAATAAATACCGCCGTCCCTCCGCTTCGGCGATGGACACCGAGTCGCGATTGGCCCGCATCGCTCGCCACACGGACGAGGTCCTCACCGAGGAAGAGCTCCGCACGCTGCTCGCCTCGAACGAGCGCCCCCGGGCGTACATCGGCTTCGAGCCGTCGGGGTCGCTCACGATCGCTCACCTCATCACGGCGCGCAAGATCCTCGACCTCGCCGAAGCCGGGTGTGACGTCACCGTCTTCCTCGCCGACTGGCACTCCTGGATCAACGACAAGCTCGGCGGGGACCTAACTCGGATCACTGCCGCCGGCCGGTACATGCAAGAGACGTTCACCGCGCTCGGCGCGGCCCCGGGGCGCGTCCGGTACCGCTGGTCGCACGAACTCACCGCGTCGTCCGACTACTGGGCGAGGGTGATCCGCTCGGCGAAGGCGACCTCGCTCGCCCGGACCAAGCGCGCCATGTCGATCATGGGCCGGACCGAGGAGGAGTCGGAGCTCGACACTTCCCGCCTGTACTACCCGGCGATGCAGGTGGCCGACATCTTCGAGCTCCCCGTGGAAATCGCCTACGGGGGCATGGACCAGCGCCGCGCCCACGTGCTCGCCCGCGAAGTGGCGCATCACTACCGCTGGCCGGTGCCGACCGCGATCCATACGCCGCTCCTCTCGTCGCTCAAGGGTGGGGGTCGGATGAACGCCGCGGAAGGGACCGTCGAGCGGAAGATGTCGAAGTCCGACCCGAGCTCCGGCATCCCGATCCCCGCGGAGCGCCCCACGATCGTCGAGCGCCTGCAGAGCGCCTTCTGTCCGGCGAAGCAGGCCGACGGGAACCCCGTCGTCGAGATCGTCCGGTTCATCGTGTTCCCGTGGGAGGGCCGTCTGCACGTCGACCGCCCGGCGAAATACGGCGGTCCGGTCGAATTCGCGAGCGAGGCGGAGTTTGTCTCGAGCTGGACGAACGGAACGCTCCACCCTCAGGACCTGAAGGCCGCGGTCGCCGACGCGCTCGACCGCCTGGTCGAGCCGGCACGGCGGTATTTCACCGCGCACCCCGAGCTCTCCCCGGCGTCGTTCGC
>Ga0187782_10000501_pt1 | contig 26504 bp, 22 predicted proteins | sample 0715_SJ02_MP15_2_FD_132454 | JGI IMG/M metagenome (GOLD analysis project Ga0187782, IMG submission 132454) | Tropical peat soil microbial communities from peatlands in Department of Meta, Colombia - 0715_SJ02_MP15_20_MG | ecosystem: Environmental > Terrestrial > Soil > Wetlands > Peat | place... | reverse complement strand
TCTGGCAGCTGTGCCTGTAGGCAGATAGCAACCAACACCAAAATCAGGCCGATACCAAGCCGCGCGATGCGCATTTCCCACCTCCTCGTCTTGATCTGTGCAACCGAGCCGGAAAAGCCTTAGACCCCTCCCCGCCCGGCCTCTCTGGTTTCTTAGATTTGCGCAAATGGCCAGGCGTTTCGACCTTCGTGTGCGAGCGTAGTCCTAGACGATCTCCCGTCCTAGTTCCTCTCAATTGGAAGCAGGTCGTTCAGATTGCGCACCGAAGTATCGCGACCCGCAAATCGCGCTTCATGGAATGGAATTGAAAGCACACAGAGGCGGACAAACCAATCGAGGCTACCTGGCGTTCACCGAGCAGCCGCCGCAGCGGGGTCGCACTGATTTGGCATGCTGTGGTTTTATCGCATGCCCTTGGCATCTTCCTGAGCGAATTGAGCCACCAGACCGTGTCGCTCGATAAATGCCTGCAAGCGGTCACTCTTCACGCCGCTGTAAAAAGCCGCTATGTCGGTATACAGGTGCGAGCGCTCTGCATCCAGTTTCGCGCAATCTCTCATTTCGATGGCCCGCTCAATGACTTCAGTGACACGGAGTTGCGCCACCTCGGTCTGATTGCGAGTGCCGTTGGTGAGTTGGTTGACCTGGGCTTTGTTGTACTGCGTTCGCAATTGCGGATCACCCCACGAAGCGGCATCCGCTTGGCACCGGCCCGCCGTTACGGTGTGTTGCTGTGCCTTCAGCGGTCCGACCGCAGCGAATAGCAGTCCCAGGGCGAGAGTTAGTTGACGCATGGTCATGGGAGCCTCCTTGTCGAACCACAGGGGAAGAACGATTTCAGATATCCAACTTTGCACGAGTGAAGCGCCATCTCGGTGTCTGCTTCACTCCGCGGTCAGACATTGGTGATAGTCTATTCGAATCGCGGTGGCGTGTTGGTCATCGAAATAGCAGTCTGTGCCCAAGGACTCACAGCCGTTCCGTCCTAGGCTCCTCCCGGCGAAGGCACACAAATACCTGTGCCAGCCCCTTCTGGTAGTCGTACAATCCGGAGACAAGTGGATACCCTGGGGGTGAAATCGCTCTACATAACATGGAGGTAACGTATCGTGGATAGACGAAAGATGTTAGCACTGTTGGGCATCAGCCCAACTCTGATCGCTGATCCGCCAACCTACGCACGAACAACCCCGGAAGCCGTGCCGGACGTTTCCTCGCCAGGCGGCGAAGGGTTGATTACAGTCATGAACCCTGCGATTGCGGGCAAATTAGCCACCCGCGTTCCTCTCGCGCCGCCGCTCGATAACCTGCAGGGCAAGAAGATCTACATGGTGAACCTTTCTTGGGAGGGACCGGATGCCGCGAACTACTTTTATGGGGCGATGACGGAGTGGTTTGACAAGCATTACGGAGCAAAAACGGTCGTGAAAGTGACGGCAGAGGGCATGTTCGGAAGCGATCCCTCGATCGTGAAGGACGTTCTTGCCAGCAAGGCGGACGCGGCCATTGTCGGTGTCGCTGGTTGAAACGGCTGCTGCGCGGCCGTGAGCCGCTGGGCCAAGCAGATCCAAATGCAGTGCAAGATCCCCGCCATTGGCATCGCCTCTTCGAACATCGTGCATTATGCAACGGGCTACGACTTCCAATACAACAATGGCATGCCCATCCGATATGTTGCTGTGCCGTTTCCGTTCACCGGTCAACCCCGCGCCGTCGACGTCGGATACGTCTCTGGCAAGGACATGCTTACCGGCCAGCCCTTAATGACCGCCGTGGTGAATGCGCTAACCGGCCCTCTGACCGCCGAAGAGATGGTATCGGGTGCACCCCCTGGACAGGCCGCCGAGCCTAGGTTGCTTTCGCCCGACTCAGAGGAAAACCTGCGGCAACTGTTTGAAGACAAGGAATGGACTGACTTCAACTCGATCATACTGCCCACAGAAAAGCGCGTGACGGCGATGCTCAAGGGCACGAGCCGCAAGCCCGACGCAGTGATCAAGACGATCAACATCACCGGCGGTGCGCGACAACTGACCGTAGAAAAAGTCGCCATCAACGCGGTGATGGCCGGCGCCTCACCCGAGCACCTTCCAGTGATTTTGGCACTCGCCACACAAGTGCCCTTCGGCAACTCCACTAGTTCGATGGCGAATATGATCGTGATCAGCGGCCCCATCCGCAACCGTCTCAAGTTCAATTGCGGAACGAACGCGATGGGTCCGTACAACAGGTCGAACGCGGTCGTCGGTCGCGCTTTCGCCCTGATGTCGAAAACGGCCGGAGATCTTCGAAACAACGTCAACGCCTGGGAAACTCTGGGCAGCAACTTGCAATACAACAGCATGTGCTATGGCGAAAACGAGGAGGCCTTGCCCGATGGCTGGGATCCTCTGCACGTGGAAATGGGCTTCAAGCCCACGGACAATGTCCTGAGTGTCGGCACAGGCTGGAGCAGCATCGCCAGTGTCGGTGCCAGCCAGAGTATCTACCCTACCCACTTCTTGATGCGGGACTACATGAGCTCGTTTTGCGCATCGGGTTCGGCCGCGACACTGGTAATGGATCCAACCGTCGCGGGGCTGCTCAAAGACGTCCATGGGTTCAAGACCAAAGCTCAATTAAGTGAGTGGTTCTCCCAAAATGTGACGAAGACGGCGGCCTCTTATTGGGGAAACGGCGTCATTCAAAGCACCGCGGTTCCGTTTGCTCTCCAGGGTCTGGAACCGTATGCAAGCTGGAGAAAGCTGCCCGATGAGGCGCTCATCAAACCATTCACCAACCCCAAGGCTATCCACGTGGTCGTGGCGGGCGGAAAGGTCCAGACCATGTGGTTCGTCACGGATTTCGGCGTCCGCCGAGGGGTATTGATCGACGATTGGGCGTAAACTGGAAGCCCATGGGCGATGGCGCGGGGCTTACGCCCCGCGCCTGTCGCAGAAGGGACTCTCGATGAAACCTCGATTCTTCGCTCGTTTCTTGCTGGGGGCGCTCGTGCTGATCTGGGCGGCGCTTTCCTGCTATGCCCTGCCAAATCATCCCCAGCAGGCGGCTTCCCAGAAAGGCGGCCAGAGCGCTTCCGCATCGAAGGAGACGCCACCGTATCCGCAGGTGCCGCGCATTACGGCCGAGGAAGTCGAGCGCCTAGCAAAGGACAAGGGAAACGTAGTGCTCGTAGATACTGACGACCCCGTGGCCTATGAAGCCGAGCACATCAAGGGGGCCGTGAACATTGCCTTTGATCCCACCGTCGACGCCCGCGAACAGGATCCGTTGCTCAGTGCCCTTCCCGGCGATAAGTTAATTGTCTTCTACTGCAACTGTTCGCATGAAGAAGACAGCGCACCGATGGTGTTAGAAATGTGGGAACTGGGCTACGATCACGACAAGGTAAAGGCGTTGAAGGGTGGACTCACGCGCTGGGAGCAACTGAATTATCCCCTGGCCGGCACAGATGTAGACGCAGCCCACGGAAAGGGGAACTGAGCCAACCTTCCCAGGCCCCGAGGTTGTTTTGCCCGCTTGCTTGAATCGCTTTCGAACCTCCCCCTCACTGGGTCCCAGGACGCGGAGCAAGATCCGGGGATTGAGACTCATGGTAAGCCGCCAGCGCATCGTGCAACCGGGGAAACAAGTGCTCCGGTCCCACGGTCTCTATGAGGTGATGGCGAACCAGGTCGTCCTGCAGGCCCGGATGCACGCGCGCAAAAACCAAAACAACCCCGCGGGCCATGAGCTCGCGCTGTAGTTCACGCACCACTCTCGCCGCAGAATAATCGACGTTGGTTATGGCCTCGGAATCAACAATCAGCCACCGCAAGGGACTGGGGCCGGGACCTGCCAGACGCAGCAGTTCGTCGGAAAAGCGGCTGGCATTGGCGTAAAACAGCGGCGCCCCAAACCGATAAATCGCCATTCCCGGCTCTGAAACCGTGCCGTAAACGGCGGGCAGCGTCTGCCAATAGCCTTTTTCATTCATTACCAGCACGCCCGTGTGAGGACGATAGGTGTGTCGCACCACACGCAGAAGCGAGACCACCATTGCCAGGACGATGCCTTGTTCCACACCCAGCAGCACCACCACACCGGCCGTTATGGCAGCCAGCACAAACTCTCCCGGGCTCTCTTGCCGAATCTTCCACAGCCCTCGCAGGTCGATGAGGTGCACCGCAATCACAAATACGATCGCGCCCAGAACGCAACGCGGCAGATATTGCAGTGGCCCGGTCAGAAACAGCAGCGCCAACGCTACCATCCCAGCCGTCACGATTTGCGCAAGCTGGCTCTGCCCGCCCGAGCTCTCCACCATGGCCGTTTGTGTCGGACTCCCGTTCACCACAAATGTTCCGCTCAGCCCTGCCGCTAGATTGGCCGTCGACAGCCCGATGAGATCGGCGTTTTCGTCCAAGGCTTGGTGATACCGCATGGCGTAAACACGAGCCGTTGCCGCGCTCTGCGCCACGATCATGACCAAGCAGGAAAACGCCAGCGGCACCAGAAGTTCTATGTCTCTCCATCCGACAGCAGGAAGGCGCAGATGTGGGAGCCCGCCAGCGACCGGACCAATGATGTCCACACCCCTTCGGGCAAGGTTGAACTGCGCACTGGCCGCAATCGCACCGACAACCGCAATGAGTGGCCCCGGAATCCTGGGAGCGAAGTGCCGCAAAGCAAAGATGACCGCCAGAACAGCAGCCGAGACACACAGAGTCAGCTCGTGCACACCGCGAAGCCCGCGGAAGACCTCCGCCAACTGGAGAACTGTGCGGCGGGAATGCACCGCAACGCCGAGCATTTCGCCGGTTACGGCGATCCCCACTTGGAATCCGACTCCCGTCAGGAACCCGAGCAGAACGGTTTGTGAAAGGAAATCCGCTACGAATCCAAGCTTCAGCAGCCGCGCCAGCAGCAAGAGCACCGCTGTCAACAGGGCCACGAGGCTCGCGAGGGCCACATATCGCTCGCTTCCGAGTGGAGCCAGGGAGGCGAGTCCTCCTGCAAGAATCGCGGCCGTGGCGGAATCCGCCGCCACCACCAGATAACGGGAAGATCCAAAAGCCGCAAAACCAAGCAGAGGTAACAACAAAGTGTAGAAACCGGTGACAATCGGGGTACCCGCAATTTTCGTGTAGCCGAGAGACTGCGGGATGTTCATGGCCGCCAACTGGAAACCGGCCAGTGCATCCCGCACAACCCCGGTGCGCGTAATCGGGCGCACGCTCTGAAAAGCTGCGAACCGACCGCCGGGACTACTTTCCGTACTCATGTTCTCCCCGATGCGGAAAACCCATTCCGAATGTCGGGCTGCATTCTGGCACACTTTCAGAGAAAGTGAGGCTGAGCATCCCAATCTTTGTGTGCGGAACGTGTTGAACGGTAGCTTTTCCCTCACCCGAGCACTTCGCGAAAATAGCAGAGTTATTCCGGGGGTGGGTGAGGCGCGCGCCACAGACGGCCGAGCGCAGGAATGATGGCGCCGCCGAGATTGGCGAGGTTCGCGTCAGGGAACGGTGCGCGATCTGCGCCGGGGCTCCAGGAGCCGAAGAACGCTCTTAAGAAGCGAGCGAATGCATCCAGTTTTTCACGGAAGCTAAAGTGCAGCGAACCGCCGTTCGCACGAGCGACCAGTAAGGTTACGTCGTCCTGATCGAGATTCCTCGGGAAGCGCTCAGCGATTTCCTGTAGGAGCGCTGGGATTAGGTTCTCTGCAGGAAGGTCGCCGAGCAGATTAATGATCCGTAGCAGGCCTTCCTCTCCCAGCATTTCGCCGTTGGCATCGCACGATTCTATGAGCGGATCGGTATAGCTGAGGAGGCAGTCGCCGGGGTCGAGTTCGATGTCGAGCTGCTCATACTCGGCAATCTGAAAGATACCGAGTGGAACGTTGCGCGGTCCCTTTCTTTCGAAATGGTCCTGGTGGCCGAGAAAGGCCCAGCGGCCGTTGAGGACGCGAAACAGAAGCGGGCGGGGATGGCCCGCGTTGCAAAGCGAGAGGCGGCGAGTGGGTGCAAAAAACGTAGTGATAACAGCGGTGGCAAAACTGCCGTGGCCGGAGAGAGCGGTGAACTGCTCATTGAGCAGGCGAACGAGTTCTTTTTGGTTGAGACGATTGACAAAGCGGCGCATCAGTGTGCGCAGGTCGGCTGCTGTCGAGGCGACGGCTTGCCCGTGGCCGGAAACGTCAGCGAGGAGCAGTCGGCTGATGCGCCCGGTGGCACAACTGGAGACATAGTAGACATCGCCGCCGCGCTGGGCTTGGCCGAACGGCTTGCTGTAAACCCAGACATCGAGTCCACCCAGTTCGACACCGCGGGAAGTGAGTTGGCTGCCTCCCCAGACCTCCATGCACTGCATCTGCTGCTTGGGGGAATCGGTCATGAAAGAATTATAGCGGTCGTGCGCCTAAGCGAGAAACTCGGCAGGCCGGGGCGAGTGTCGTAAGGCTGCGTGCCCTCTTGCGCTAGTTGCTCCTGGGCAACGACACTGGTCCGGGTGCGGCGTTAATCTGTAAAGGCCCAGCCGATTTGCGGCATAGGGGAGGACGGCGGGCGTTTAATCACCTGGGAAGGCGTTAAGCGCCCGCTGCGCACTCCCGTCACGCGACTTTCTTGGATCGGGCGTGACGAACGTGCCGCACACCCTGAAGCCGGCCGTAAGAGCCGCGACGGCCCGCCGGCGTAGTCACCAGCCTTCACAAATTCGAGCGAGAACTCGACAGCGCTAGGGCACCGGACAAGGCGCCGCTTTCCAGATCTCCGTATTGTATTCGGTGATGGTGCGATCGCTAGAAAACTTCCCCGAGCTGGCAACGTTCAGAATGGCCATACGAGCCCACGAATCGAGATCGGTCCACAGATCGCAGAGCCGCCTGTCGGCATCCAGATAGGATTTGAGATCAGCCAGATGCATGTAGAAGTCTCCGCGGGTGAGCAGAGTATCGCGTAGCGGCGAGAAAACGCCCGGCTCATTGCGGCTGAAATAATCGGAGAAGATCAAGTCCAGGGCCGCGCGAGTCTCCGGCTCATTCTCGTAGTGCCAATAAGGGCTGTACCAGCTGCGGCTTTCGGCGATCTGTTGCGCAGTGAGGCCAAAGAGAAAAAGATTGTCTTCGCCGGCAGCTTCCGCCATCTCGATCGTGGCCCCGTCCCGCGTGCCGACCGTCAACGCGCCGTTCATCATAAATTTCATATTGCTTGTGCCGCTGGCCTCATAACCGGCCGTGGAAATCTGATTGGAGACGTCGCTTGCTGGGATGAGGCGCTCGGCCAGGGAAACACGGTAGTCGGGAAGAAACACGACTCGCAGCCGATTTTTCACGACGGGGTCGCCATCGAGGGTGGCAGCGAGATTGTTGATGAATTTGATGATCAATTTGGCGAAGCGGTAGGCTGGCGCAGCCTTGCCCGCGAAGAAGAACGTGCGCGCCGGCATGTTCAAGCCGGGGTTTTCGCGAAGGCGGTTGTAAAGCACAACGATACGCAACGCATTGAGCAGCTGCCGCTTGTATTCGTGGATGCGCTTCACCTGAGAATCAAACATCGTTTCAGGATCGACTGCGATGCCCGAGGCTGTTTTCAGCCAGTCGGCAAATTGCGTTTTGCATTCCTTTTCAGCCTTCAGAAAAGCAGTGCGGAAACTCGCGTCGTCCGCAAGTGCTGTCAGCTGGGCCAGTTGGCTGAGATCGGTAATCCACCCATCACCGATGGCCTCGGTAATCGTGCGCGCAAGCGGCGTGTTGCAAAGCCGCAGCCAGCGCCGCGGCGTTACACCATTCGTTTTGTTGTTGAATCGCTCCGGAAAGATGCTTGCCAGATCTTTCACGGTCGTCGTACGCAGAAGCAGCGAATGAATGGCGGCGACACCGTTGGTACTGTGCGAACCAACAATTGCGAGATTCGCCATGCACACCTTGCGGACCTCGCCTTCCTCAATGAGGCTCACTCGAGAAACGAGGGCCTCATCCCCTGGAAATTTCTTGCGCACGTCGTCGAGAAATCTGCGGTTGATTTCGTAGATGATTTCCAGATGGCGAGGCACAACAGAGGCAAACCACTCTACGGGCCACCTCTCCAGCGCCTCCGGAAGCAGCGTGTGGTTGGTATAGGCGAGCGTCCTCTGGGTAATATCCCAGGCCTCCTCCCAGCCCAGGTGCCCCTCATCCAGCAGGATCCGCATCAACTCGGGAACGGCCATCGTGGGGTGCGTGTCGTTGAGTTGGATAGCGACCTTATCGGGGAAGGCACTCCAGTCCTCGTTGAGGTGGCGGAAGCGGCGAACAAGATCGGCGAGCGAACAAGCAACGAGGAAGTATTCTTGCACGAAGCGCAGTGCCTGACCCGTACTGGTCGAGTCATCCGGATACAGCACACGGGTGATGGACTCTGCTGCTAATGTTTCCGCAAGAGCGCCGACAAAATCTCCGCTACTGAATTCCTGGAAATCGAAATAATCCGGTGCGGCCGCGGACCACAAACGAAGAGTATTAATGGTCTTACCGCCATAGCCGACCACGGGCCGATCATACGGGATCCCGTAGAGATAAGAGTCGCGACCCGCGATCGCGCGAAGGGCACCATCCTGCAAAATGAAGGAACAGTTCAGCTTGATCGTCACACGCGCGTACGGGCGAGCCACCTCCCACGGGTCCGGATGGCGCAGCCAATTGTCCGGCACCTCGTGCTGCCAGCCGTCTTGAATGGTCTGCTGAAACATCCCGTATTCATAGCGAAGGCCATAGCCCATTGCGGGAAGCTGCAGGGTGGCCATGGAATCGAGAAAGCAGGCTGCCAGCCGGCCGAGGCCGCCGTTTCCCAGACCCGCGTCCGGCTCTTTTTGCAGCAGGGCCAGCCAATCCACATCTTTCTGATTGACGACGTCCTCGAGCAGAGGATCGAGCAGCAGGTTCATCACGTTGTTTGCAAGCGAGCGCCCGATGAGGAACTCCATAGAAAGGTAGTAAATGCGCTTGGGATTGACGTGGCGATAGGTCTTGTTCGTAGACACCCAACGCTGAGAAAGAATGTCCCGGACAGAGCGCGCAAAGGCTTCGTAGTGCTCACGGGCGTTTGTGATCGCTGGGTCCACACCGTGGTCGGACAGAAGGTGCCGTTCGTACAATCCGTGAAGAGAACCGGCGTGGGTATGACCCATTTCATATTGTGAAGCCAGCTCGGATGAGGTCTTAGAGATTGTTGGCTTTGACACGACGGCTACGTTTTTCGTGCTCATAGCGATTCACTTTCTTGGCGTTTTGCCTGTACAGTCATCTGATACTTCCACATCCAGGTTGCACGCAGGTTACAATCGCATAGGCCCGTAAGCGCGGGAGCTATCTGGCTCGGGGGCCGATTTGCAAGCCAGAGCGAAGGCAAGGAGGGGCGCTTATCACTTGCCTGGCCTAAGCGCCCGCAGCAATTGTGGTGGGAGAACCGACCGAAGGACCTTAAGTGCTTTGTTTGCGCTAAACTGACAGAAAGTTTGCCATTCTTCTAAGTCAAGCTGGGGTGACCAAGAGAGTTGACCGCAATTTGTCCGACGCATGGCTTTGCTTCGATTTGACCATCCGACTCGCCATCCCGACTCGTCGGCGCCATGTCAGCAAGCGTGGCAGACTCTTCTGTTGAGGTCACGGTGGAACTCTCGTCCCCGCGCTTCTGAGATGAGGGGGGCGCAGGGGTTCGCGTGTAGGTCAGGACCATTCGGCCGTCGGGCTTCTTTATGACGCGCAGGGTGATGATGGGCTTGGTCCTCAGTGTCATTGAGCTTCTCTCCTATAAACAGATACGCTTCAGCCATTCCCTTGCTATCAGTTCGCGACGCGAAGCCGGAGTTCGGATCCTTCGAACTCAGCTTCACTAGTTAGTCGAACGAGCGGGCACCGAATCGACACACTTGCGTGTAATTCCTGCGGACACGCGAAGCAGCTCGATAATCCTCAGTCAGTAGGTATCACTTCGAGTTGAAGATGCGAAGGCTGCGATCCCTTAAGCGATGTCGTGGCGGCGGTGAGCGTGCCTCTGCCTGTGTTGTCCTGCACCATGAGCGTCACGGTCACATTGCCCGCCCCTGCCCTATACGTGACGGGCGAAAGTTCGCTGTGCTCGGCAGCGATTGCCGGTCCGCCCAAGCTCGCGCCAAAGCTGTACTCTGAGCCAGCCCAGGTATTTGTGCCATCGCTGACCCAGACATCCATGCCGTTCGGAGCAGTCGCTGAGGTGACATAGAGCGTGTATGAGGCGAGAATTCGAAACGTACTGCCTGTCGATGGAATGGTTACCGTGGCACTGATGCAAGAAGCCACCGAGCTGGTTGTGATACCGTCGGAGCTTGCGCATGTCGAGGAAATCAGAGTGCTCCGTGCAAACGGACCACCTGCGCAGAGGTTTCCCGTACTGCTAATTCGGCCAACCGAGTTACTCCACAAGCAGCCTGCAGAAAGTCCGAGAAGATAGTGCGGCCCAACAAAGGTATTCCCTTGCGCCGCTGTGCTGGTAAGTATCGTTTCTGACCCAATGCCCCCACTTCCTACCTGGTAGTGCTCGACAGCTCTGTCTGTGTTGATGCTGGAGCGTGGAATATCGCGGATCGTATTCGTAAAGGTGCCTTTAATGATGTTGAAAAGCGAAAAGTTGGCACTCGAATTGTTGATTTGAACCACGTCACCGGCCGACCCATTACCGCCCGAAATACCCACCGCCACCAGCGCATTGCTGGCGTTCGTCGCATCGCCGATTTCCAGACAAGCATTGGTGAGGTATTCGCAGTGAATCCAAGTGAAAACTCCCCCCGCTATATCTTCCAACGCCACACCGTTACCCATGGCGGTGCCACCAGCCCCGTTGACCGTTATGTCTCGAAGTTCGGCGGGACCATTACCCTCGCCCACCAGCTTGACGCCAGTTGTTGAGGAAGTGGCATAGTTACCCGACTGGTTTGGATATATTTCAATCTGGCTCAAAGCAAAACTCTGGGCAAGCCCTCTCCCACCATCGGACCACACCCCATTTGCTGGACAGTTTATGATCACCAGATCCCGGCCCCCGGACTTCTCATTCCATTGCGTGCTATACAACCCGGTGGTCCCGCTCCTTCCCGAACAATCGATTGCCAATCTTTCGATAAAGGAGTTGTGGACAAACGTTCCTGAACCAGTCCCAATCCGCCATATCGGAGTATTCGCAGGAAAAACCCGGGAAGCCTTAATAACCGTTCCAGTACCCGTAGCCCCACCGCACCCTGTGACATGGACATTGGGAGGTTGTAAGACTTCCACGTCCGTTAAGTAGGTAGCACAGCCGAGGTCAATCTGGACTTCTGCATTCGTGCTGAGGGAGGCAAAAGGGTTCGCAGTCCAATGTTCTGCGTTCGACTCCTCGACACGACATCCGCTGGATGTGCCACATACGGCGGAAGCCAAAGCTGTCGCTAAGGTAGGAAACTGTTTTCCGCCCACATGGATGATGCTTCCGCCGTCAGTGACCTCTTCACCTCCCTGGCCGCGGTCCGCACTTGCTACTGGACGGAAGTTTTGGCCATGGGCCCTGATGTTGATGAGAAGAATGAGTGAAAGGAATTTCAAAGCGGAGCGGTCGCACATGTTGCTTCCTTTACCTGGAAATGCCCCTCGCCTTCAACACCTTTCCCTCACCGCCTTAACGACGGTCAACGCTTGGGTCCGATGAAGATGGTCAACCAGATGGCTATTGAATCGGTCCTGGCCACTTCCCTGCCCTGCTTTTGCGGTGGGCCTCTACTATCTTTTCCATTCTCTATCCCATCTCGAACCGGAAACACAGGGGAGATCAAGCTTCTCTCAGTCGAGTGTGCGGATGATGCATGACGGCATCCTGGGGATTTGTGAAGGTTGTGTGGATCTCGACATAGAGCGGGACCGCGATGGATGCGAGATTTTGCGTAAGCGTGATCATGTCGGTGAGCGGCAAGGGAATGGCCAAGCCGGATCGCACGTAGTGCTCCCGAACTTCTTGCTGCAGTGCCGCTGCAGATGCCTGAATGTCGGGAGCAGCCGTGCGGGTAGCTTTTCCGGCGACGTCGTCAGACATGGCCCGGACGATGATAGCCATGTTCTGTTCGAAGGCCGTCTGTGCTTCTGCGATTGTGGGGGATAGTTCTGCGAACCTCCCATCGGAGCGGTACTGCAAAAACGTGATCTGCACCTCCAACAGAGTTTGGAGGACAGGCTGCCAACGCCTGAAGTCTTCGCGGATTCTAAGTTTTCGTTCGCGGGAGGGCCCAAACTCAAACAGGACAGCGTCCGACTGCGCCTTCACCGCATTGACTCCCGCATTGATCTGATCCCGTAGCTGCATGACCCGTTTGGCTACCTCCTCGCGGTCGTCTTTTCCTACCTGCTCAAAGAGTTCTGCTAGCATCCGCAAATTGCGGGAAAACAAGTCTTGCATCTCCTCAAGAGCATCCCTCACCCAGAGTCGATCGAAGACCAGCCACATCGATAACAAGCCCAGTAGCACCCCAACGACACGATCGCGAGCGATGGCCAGTGAAATCTGCGGAGAGAATTCCTGCAGGTTGATCAAATAGAAGGCCAGGGCCATCTGCACACCAAGATAGGAGAGCCTAGGGGTTGCCGTTGTGACCCAAGCTGAAACGGCAGTGACTGCCGCAAACAGGAGCGTGAAGCCCGCAATCGAATCAAGATGGGGAAGGACGAAGACCTGGGCGCCCATTCCGAAGACGAAGCCGCCGATAATCGCTCCTCCCAGTCGAAGAAACTGCTTCTGGCGCGACGACCCGGTGGTCGATAGTGCCGTGATGATGCAAGTCGGAATTGCCGTGCTAAGGCCCCGCCAGTCGATGGCCTGGTAAACGACGTAGGCAAGCACTGTGGCCAGCGTGCCACGCACTGCGAATTTCAGATGTTCAACATTGGAAAAAGCATCCGAGACAAACAGTCCGGAACGGACTTCCGGACCCGGTGGCAGCGCAAGAGACGGCTCCTCTACGCTCTTCGCGCCGCAAAATGCCTGCCGTATCAGGGCGACGGTTCTTTCCATCTCGGGGAGGAGTGGCAAGTCTGACGGTTTCGGCGGGCTGAGGACTTCGATGGCGCAAGGCAATTGGCCCTGCTGCAGATCACGACGAAGATCGGAGACCTCGTTCGCGAGGCGCAAGCAACGGTCGCAATCGGCCGCGCCGAGCGCGATGGACTGCGTGGAGCGAACAATGTGCAGGCTCGCGGCAAGATCGGTCAAACGCCCCAGCAAGGTTGTAGCTGTGTTCATTTTTGTGACGAGGTCCCGTGGGTAACCGCCGGATCGGTACAACTGTTGTCTCAGCTTAGAAGTGCCGAGGGACGCATAGAGGGAGATGTCCTTCTCCAGTTTGCCGCTGACCGGGAGGTCCGCAGCCGTCTGGCGCAAGACACCTTCAACGGCCGCCAGTCTGTTTTCAATGTTCTGTGTCAGATCGGTGATCGGATGCACGCGCCGAAAGATGTACTCAACAGCCACCGTCACCGCCGCACCGACGGCCACCGCTCCGGCGAACCAGAGCGTATTCTCGACACGTACGTTAACCGGAACGAAGGTTTCATCCCAGAGCGGAATGGTTCCTGCAAGCGTGAAGCCGAAGTTAACGGCCGCCAAGTAGCTGGGAATGATGCGGATGAGATAAAAGGCCAGAAAGAGCGAAAGCGTGATCCACAGAAAGTGAGTCAGAGGATCGTCGACCATCGTAATGATGCCGACGATCGAGTAAGCCGTCCCAATCGCGGTGAACAGCGCCGCCGTGAGAGCGTCGCGCAGGGTTGCCGTGGGATTCTCGCGGCTGAGGAAGAAGGTGTTGATGGCGCCAATGAATCCGAACGGGATCGTGAAGGTCATCACCCACACCATCACGATGGTGGCCGCAATGGTGATGCGACCCACTACCCAGGCCCGTCCCGGGCGGGGAGCCAGTTCGGCCTTGAGAAACTGCCAAAACCACGCAGGGGCGTCGCGCCGAGACGATGCCAACCCTGGCAGCGCCTGATCTTGAGACGACATCCTATTGCGTCCTGGGGGGCGGACCCGGTCGCATAACCACCGACGCCGATTCGCTCAGACGAAACGGCTCGGACTCGGGCGCCAGGATGCGCACCCTCACCGGATACCGAGTGGCCAAGTGCACCCAATTGAGCGTGCGTTGTACATCGGGCAGTCCGGGCGAGAACGAGCCGACGAGCGTTGCGTCCGGCTGCACACCAAAGCCCACGCTGTCCACGACTCCGTCGTAGCGCACATTGGGGCGCGACAGCACATATACGTCAGCGTGCATCCCCGGATGGATATGCTTGAGCTGGGTTTCACGAAAGTTGGCCACTGCCCACCAAACGCGTGTGTCGATCAAGGTGAAGACCTGCTGGCCGGTATGTGCATAAGCACCTTGGGAGATCGTCAGATTCGTGACCCGAGCGTCGAACGGAGCATAGACGCGGCAATTATTCAGGTTGTATTCGGCTGTGCGGATGACCGCGGCCTTGCCCTCGCGCTGCGCGGTAAGCGGCTCGAGCGTCAGCACACTGTGTTGTGACTGATCCAGCTGCGCATGGCTTTGTTGCATCGATGCCTTCGCTTGTTCGTACTGCGCCTTGGCCGATAGCACCTGGGCCTCGGCCAGGTCCACTTGCGACCGTGCTTGATCGACGGCTTGCTGCCCCGCCGTTACTGCCGTCCTGGCCTGATCCACCTGGTCGACGGTAACAAACTCCTTGGCCAGCAGTGGCTCAATGCGATGAAAGTTGTTCGACTGATAGAGCAGTTCCGCCTGGGCACGGTCCAATTGCGCCTGGGCACTGGCCACGTTCGCCTGCGCCTCGTTGACGGCCGCCGCGGCGCGATTGACATTCGCGGCAGCGCTGTCGGTGTTGGCCCGCGCCGCATCGACCGCACTCTGCTGCGATGCGATGGTCCGCGTTTCGTCGACAATCTGACCTTCCAGTGTGTTCAGATCGGATCGCGCTTGCTCCAGCGCGTATTCATAAGGCCGGGGATCGATTTCAAACAGCAATCCACCTTGCTTGACAAAGGCATTGTCTTCCACTGCAAGCGTTGTAATGGGGCCGTCCACCTGGGGAGCGATGCCGATGAAATTGGCAAACACCTCGGCGTCGTCGGTGCGAGGATACCGGGCGGTCTCGTCGATCACTATCAGGCCCGTGATCAACGCCGCGGCGGGAATCGCGACGCTCACGATCCTTCCCCAGTGTTTGCGCTGGCCAGCATCGTCGGTTCTCGGCATGATTACCTCTCCCTTATTCAGCTGAAGAATACCAGCCAGATCAGAAACGTGAAAAGCGCAGCCATCGAGGGATATATCAGGATCAGAGGCGACAGCTCCTGCTCAAGATTCACACGCACGAGCAGAATCCGCACCGCGACAGTCAGCAATATGCCTAGAACTGAGCAGAGAATCCAAGCCGGGAAAAATGATCCCAGGATGTTAAAAGAAGGTGCGCGAGAGCATCCCGTCGCCAACAGAACGGCCGTAGCACACGCCGCGATTGCCGCAGTCTGCCAACTACCGGCTTTCGTCTGCAATTTCGTCCTCATGGGTGCTTGGCATACAGCAGATCACCGGTTTGGTAGGTCAGAGCGGCCAACCCGGTTAATAGTTGGGTGCGCGCGGTGACATCTGCGCTTCGCGCATCCGCCAACGTACGCTGCGCCGACACCACGTCAATCTGGCTGCGTACACCATAGTTGTACGACTCGAGCGCTGCATTGTAGGACTCTGTTGCGGCTTGCAAAAGGGCGGCGGCGGCTTTTTGTTCACGAAGCGCCGTGCGGGCCGTCGAGTAAGCGGACCAGACTTGGTTCTCCACTTGATCACGAATCGAGTCCACGGTCGCGGCCGCCTGTTTCTGCTCGGCATGCGCTTTCGCAAGACGATTTTCTCTCGCCAATCCGTCAAATAACGTCCAGGTCAGGCTGAGCGTCACGTCCCAGTACTCTCCGGTCGGCGAATAGACGCTGGGCAGGTGTTCCTGCGTTCCATAGGAACGGTTCAGGCCGTAGCTCCCGTCAATACTCAACGTCGGGAGATAGTTTCTACGCAGCGCTTTCACTTCCGCCGTCGCGGCACGTAGGTCGGCAACCTGTTGCATCAGGTCGGGACGCTGGGAGAGTGCTTTGTCGATCGATGTCTCGACCGTATCGGCGATGCTGTCCGGCATCTTGATACCGGCAAGACTCTCCACTTGAAACTGCGTCGTGGGCGAAATGCCGAGGGCCGTCGCCAAATCGCCGTGCGCAATTTCGGTTGCCCCGATGGCTGCCTGCAGATCGTAATCGGCTTGCGCCGAGGCGCTGCGAGTTTCGAGCACGTCGGGCAAAGTTGCCAATCCGTTCTGAAGCCGGGCTTCGGAAGCCTGCTGCACCGTTTGAGCGTTCTTCAAGTTTGCTTCCGCCGCATCCAGCTGGCCCGTGGTGTCCAGTAGGCGATAATATGCCTGCATCACCTGGAAAATAATCCGGCGATGCGCGTCATTGAACTGAAAGTTGGCCGCCAATAGATCGTTCCGGCTGCTCGAGATTTCCTGCGAGCGCCGACCGAAGTCAAAGATGATGTAATCCAGGACGAAAACCGGAGAAAAGGTCGCTACCGTTTGCTGCTGGAAGTTGGGGCCGAAGAAAATCTCCATACGGTGCGTTTCCGCCAAGGCTGCGGCCGCCAGCGTCGGGTACAGGGTGGACTGGGCAATACCCAAATCGGCAGCTTTCGCCTTCGCGTTTTCCCAAGCTACGCGCGTCTCTGGATTGTTTTGCTCCGCAATGTCGACCAGTTCCGACAAAGTGTAAATCTTCGCTGGATCCAGAACAGAGGCCGGAACGAACCGCGGTGGGGCTGTAAACGGCTGCTTCACCGAGGAAGCATCCCAAGGATGGTCCGGAGCAGAGGGTGCCTTTTGAGCGAACAGACTGCCTTCCGCGACCAGCAGGCAGAGCATGACGGCGGCTCGTGCGCCTAAGCGAGACATTCGTAAACCTCGATCCTTTGCCGGCGGCTGCTTCGATTCGGTCATTGGTAGTCCTCAGGCTCTCCCGCAGGAGCTGGCTGGCGGTCGGTCGGTGACAGTCGCGGATAAAAGTGCGACGCTCAAACTAATAAGGGACGGATCCTGCCAGCAGCTGTCAGAATTTACAGGTCGTCGTTGAGTTTCTCTTTTCCGTCGGTTCTTCGGCGGTCTAGCGTGTTTCGCATGGATCAACTTGGCCCGCTCAGTTTCGCACCTTTTACATCCTCTCGAAACCTTCTCGGCTTCCGGCTCGAGTGTTTGACGCCAACGGAGTGTTCAGCGTCCTCGGTGCTCTGGCCGAGTGGGGCCATCCTTCCTCATGATATCGGGCGGTTGCGGCAGAAACCTGAGGAGCAGCTTGGCCGGCGAGTGCTTGCGGCTCAGTGGACTTCTGCTTACCCGTCCTTCGGTCGTGAGGCTAGAACTGAAGGCGAGGAGTATGATCCGCTCATGCGAAACCTACAGCGGATCACGTTGGCTCTTGTTTTGATTCTGCTCGCTGGGAGAGCGCATAGCCAATATGATGACTGGACGCCTTTGGTCGCTCTACCGCTGACCGCCAACAGTCGGGCATTCCCGGGAACAGACGGAAAATGGCACATCGTCTATGAGTTGGTGCTTACGAATGCCAGCGTCACTCCGGCGACGGTACAGAGAATCGACGTGGTCGAAGCCAGCAGTCCGTCTAGGATTTTGGCCTCGTACGAAGGCAGCGAATTACTGGCGCATTTGCGGACGACGGCCAACATTCCCGCGGCAAATGCAATGATTGAATTCAACGGCACGCGTCTGTTCCTGATTGACATCGCTTTAAAGGCGAGCGCCAAGCGCCCGAAGCGTTTGCTGCATCACTTCGAGGTGCTCGGGGGAGCTGCACCGTCGCGCACGGCTGGGACGCCCGCTCCGCTCAGCTATACAGTTGCTCCCCTCGATGTGCTCGCTGGGCTCCCGGAACTGGGCCCGCCGGTGCTGGGCAAGGGCTGGGTGGCTCTGAACGGGTGCTGCGAGGTGAGCGGTGTTCACCGCTCTACGGGCCTGCCGGTCAACGGCAAAATCTGCTTCGCGCAACGCTTCGCAATTGACTGGATGCGCATGGACGACGGGGGACACTTAGTGAGTGGCGATCCATCGGACGTGCACAGTTATCCGGACTACGGTGCGAACGTGCTGGCGGTGGCCGACGGCAAGGTGGTGGATACGCTCAACACACTGGATGACCAGAAGCCGGGCCACTTGCCGGATCCGAAGACGATCACCCTAGAGAACGTGGACGGAAATCACGTCGTGCTCGATCTGGGTGGCGGCTTGTTCGCCTTCTACGCGCATATGCAAAAGGGATCGGTGACCGTGGCGAGGGGAGATGAGGTCAAGCGAGGCCAAGTTCTGGGGAAGCTCGGGAACACGGGGAACACTTCGGCGCCGCACCTGCATTTTCATCTGATGGACGGCCCATCGGTTCTGGGATCGAGCGGCTTGCCTTATGTCATCGATTCTTTCGTCTATGCCGGCCAAGTGCCTGCTGCCGAGTTTGCACAAGCGACCGACGTGGAAGGAGATTGGAGCAAGGGACTGTTGACCACGCCAAGCCCGCGGCGCGGCCAGTTCCCGCTGGACTTGGCGGTGGTAACTTTCTCCGCCGCGAAGCCTGCTGCAAAAGGAGCGAAGCCCTCGGGGAGTGGCGCGCTCAAGACCCCCTGAACGACTGCGCCGTTCGGCCACGGACGCCTAGCTGTCATCTCGCTCGCGTTCAGATTTGCGGACATGCATGTCTCTACGCAAACTTGGAGCGTGCCCTGCCTGGATTTGGGTATACACGAAACGGAATCACGACGGATTTCAACAACCCGACCTTCGGGCAGGAGCTTTCCGCACTCTCCCCCCGCGTTATTCAGTTGGCCGGGAAGTTCTACTTCTAGATCACAACTCGCCGGATGAGGAAAATGACCAACTCGAAACGTCTTTTATGAATGCACAGGCGCTCTTGGTGTAGGCGGCAGGCGTGGGGTAGGATTTCCTCGCGCTCTGCAAAGACGCCGACACCCCATCCTGAAACAAGCCAAGGCGGACTAGGCGAGGCTGAGATGAGCAGGTAGCAACTTGTACTGATGCGCCGTCAATCCCTCCCTGAAACGAACGCCCAATTCATCGAACCCATGGAATGCGCTCCGGTGACCAAGCTACCGTCTGGACCGCAGTGGGTTTATGAGATCAAACTGGATGGATACCGTGCCATCGCGCTCAAGTCTGGCCGTGCCGTAAGTCTGTTTTCACGCCGACGCAAGTCCTTTCGCCAATACCCTCACATTGTCGAATCTCTGCGCGTTCTTCCAGAAGGTACTGTACTCGATGGAGAAGTCGTTGCTTTAGATGAGGAGGGCCGACCGAATTTCAACCTCTTGCAACGATTCCGCACCGAAAGTCAGCGCATTTGCTATTTCGTTTTCGATTTGCTCGTCTGCAAAGGCCGCGATCTGACCGAGTTACCGTTGGCTGAGCGCCGCGAGCGACTGAAGACCATTCTTACGCCAGATCCGCTAATCCGGATCTTGGACCAATTCGAGGTATCCGCAAACGACATGGTTGCCGCGGTGCGTCAGCAGAAGCTCGAGGGTGTGATTGCAAAGCGCCGAGATAGCCGATACGAAGCTGGCAAGCGCAGCGGATCTTGGATGAAATATAGGGTGAATCGCGGGCAGGAGTTCGTAATTGGCGGCTACATCCCAGGACCGCATGGATTCGATTCTCTGATGGTGGGCTACTACCACGGAAAAGATCTGGTCTATGCCGCTCGCGTTCGCGGTGGTTTCGTCCCAATGCAGCGGCGACAAATTTTCGAGAAAATTCGGCCCCTGGTCTCTCCGAAGATGCCGTTCGCTAATCTTCCCGACAAGCATCCGTCGCGTTGGGGCGACAATCTCACAGCGGAAAAGATGAAGGAGTGCGTCTGGTTGAGGCCGCAAGCCGTTGCCCAGATCGAATTCTTGGAATGGACGGAAGCCGATCGCTTGCGGCATTCCAAATTTCTCCGACTGCGCGATGACAAGGATCCCAAGAAAGTCGTGAAGGAACACACGGGCGAAGGTTGAAGCACTCTTCGACCCCCCTGTTCCGCGTACAATTGATGGAACGAGGCCCGATTCGAAAACGAGCACGCTATAGGTCAAATTCCTTCGCGAAGAGAAATCGAATCGGCACTTGGGGCGCGTCTTGCACGTCGGCAAGGGCCGGAAGCACCTCAACAATCGATCGAACCATCGCCGCTGCGGTGTCGCACGCCCACCGTGCCATCTCTGGGGTTGAAATCTCCGCCAGGAACGAAGCAACGGCGTCGGGAGAGTCTCGGACCAATCCTTTCTGTCGCAAGGTTTCCAGGAACTTTAACGAGTCGATTCGGGGTTCGGATGGATCTGACGGAGCTCTATCAGGCGGAAGATGAATGATCGTGTTCCTGAGTTTGGTAAGCAGCAGGAAGTCTTGATAGGGCTGCTGGCTTTTGTCAAAGGGTTCTTTCGAGAGAATCCATCTGGCGAAGTGGAACCTCTCACTCATCGACGCCCGGGCGTCGTTCAAGTCCTTCATCCGCGATCCCAAAGCCGACAGTGCGGAGTCAGTCGGCGTTTCGTTGGCGAAGTCTGACAATTCATTGATGAACGCTTCCAGCGCGATGAACGCAAACACCACGGCAATCCGAGCCTGGCTTTGTGCTTTAGGACCGGCGAGCGAGGCCTGCAAAGCCGCTTCCTTGGCCTGCCTATAAAGCATCCCCGAATTTATGAACCATGCTGGCATTGCGAAGCAATTCTACTGATTTGCGACCTTAGACTCCATTGGCAGGGCTTCGAGAGCAGATTCAAAGACTTTGGCGGAAGCGTGTGGGAGTCAAATCCACGCCACCGCTACGCGCGTTCATTTCGGTTCTCGGTAACCGCAAACGGGGCATGGATCGTCAGGATGGCCAACATAATACGTTCGGCAAAAGTATCTTCGGTTCATTTCCACCTCGATCGAGCCATCGGCTGAACGCAGCACGACCTTCACGCCGTTGACCGACAAGACCGTGCTTCCGTCAAGGTCCGCAAGCAACTGGCGAACTCCATCCGAAATTTGAGCTGTGAGATTCACTCTATCGCCAGGTTCAAGCTTGCCCTTTAGAAAATCATTCATAATCTGCTCGGATGGGGGCGTTTCGGCAAAGTCTACCTCTGCGACCGAGTCGTTTTGCGGCATTTATGGATTTCGCTTTGGTTACCGAGCAAGATGGTGTGATGCGTTATCGGCGGAAGTGCCCGTAACCAGCCCGGCAATCCCCTCGTTGCTCTGGGGCAACGACAGCCCGGCTGTCTTTGACGTTAGCTTAAGTGGTGGGAACGGAAATAAAGCAGAAGCGGGTCAGACTGACCTGCAAGTGCGGTACGTGGTATACCCTCAATACGATTCATGATCTTCGGTCTCAGTGCAGGAACCAGCGTTGCCGCGCCACGCTGAACCTAGGCCCGGACGATCTTTGGAAGTACCAGGAGAGCCTCATGGCCCTTATGGAAGCCTTGGGCCTTGGAGGTGAGTACGGGAGACAATTGGACTTCGCCAGGAAATTGTCAAAGAAATTTGAGTCTCCCTACGTTATCAGTATTGTCTGGATCCGTTAGTTTCGCTCTGATCCCGATTTCTCGGAGCCACCGACCGCGAGCGTCGCGAAGCCGAATCGATGACACCCAGCACACCACTCAGGCCCGCCAGCAATGGATCATAAGCCGAGCTCCAGGAACTGATGGCAAGAATTCAACGAGCAGGCTTGCTGCGAGCCGTAAGCGCTTTTGGATGGACCGGATGCCCGTTATGAACGCGGCCGAAGAAGTGCTCGCAGAATTCGGGCCTTTACGAGCGTCGAACGACGCAGTTATCCAAGCCCATTATGACCACCGCAGCGAGCAACCGCCTGGAAGGGAAAATTACGGAGCTTCAGCCCGGTGAGGTGATAACCCGACGCAGCGCGGAAGAAATGAACCGGAAGGTTGGTGACACCGCCTCGGCTGTCATCAAGTCCACAGAAGTCACGCCAATCCAATCGAATCATCGCAGGCGGCGCGTCTGAGCACCGTAAGGAATTGCGTCGTGCGCCGAGTGAACCCCGCCCTAGAGCTGATGATTCGATGAGGTCCGGCGGATGGATTCGTCGCGAGCAAGACATAGTTCGCGATTTCGTCCCATTTTTTGACCAGCCCGTACTTCCTTAATGTCTCAGCGATCGCACGTCGATTGTGCAAAGCACAGTAGCCTCTTCGAATACCGGCCTCCACATCGCCCAGAATCCTTTCGGCAGTCGAGATCCCCGGGGACGCCAAGGCTCGTGATATCGTATCGAGGCTACTTTCCACCCCCCGGACCAATACTTCCCATTCAGCGTTTTGACTATTCATCTTTTGGAAGCTCCTAGGATTTGCAACTGCCAGAGCCTCTTTCAAGGTCCTTTATTTCACCTTTAGCCAGTTCCATTTGCCACCAGCCCCTGAAGACCGCATCTTTCTTTGAGCCAAGCAACATCCAACCACACGCAAAGAGCTCGTCCAGCCGCTGAGCAAACTGATCGAGATAGGCGTCATTCCCTAACGCATTGAAATTTTCAAATTGATACTCACAGACGAGCACAGAGCACCCCTCACTGGGCGATCCGATTCTGTTCGTATTTACTCGTCTAGTCAATACGTTAGACAGTGAGTCGCTTTTCTCATGCGGATGCTTATAAAATCCGACTCTGGTGTCATCCTTCACGGTTCTCCTGGTCGATGACTTTGAGCCATTCCGGCGCTTAGTGTGCTCGCTCTTACAGGGGAGGACTGAGTTTCGGGTCATCGATCAAGCAGCGGATGGGTTGCAAGCCGTCCAGAAAGCGGAAGAGCAGCAGCCAGACCTAATTCTACTGGACATCGGGTTGCCGATTCTGAATGGAATGATGGTCGCTCGGCGTGTGCGTAAGCTTGCTCCCGCTGCAAGACTCTTGTTCGTCACTCAAGAGTCTTCCCCCGATGTAGTGCGCGAAGCTCTTGACCTAGGCGCACTGGGCTATGTTTACAAGCAGCGTACCTACAGTGACCTGCTGCCTGCGATCGAAGCCGTTCTCCAGGGCCGGCGATTCGTTAGCAACAGCTTAGAATTGAGCGATGGCCCGGATTCCCGAGTTCCCCAACGGCACGAGATTCTATTCTGTTCTGGCGATGCAGCCGTGCTCCGGGGCTTTGCGCGTTTTATTGCCGACGCGCTCAACCACGGTCACGCGGCGATTGTGTGGGCGTCTGAATCACACCGGGACACCCTGCTTCACAGACTGCGCTCCCACGGCGTGGACATTGATGCGGCCATTCATCGTGGCACCTACCTTGCATTGGATGCTGACGAGCCACCTGACGCGGCTCGAATGCTCAGAACCATCCAGGGTCTGAGAGAGGCAGCCACAAACGCGGGGCGAAAGCGTGCGCGCGTTGCTGTTTGCGGCGTACGCGCAGGTCGCTTGTGGGCGGACGGCAAAACAGACGAGGCCCTGCGGCTCGAACAACTCTTGAACGAAATAGCCAAGAGTCAGGACATCGATATTCTGTGTACGTACCCGTTGCCACGTAGCCAGCAAGACGAGGACTTGCTGGAGAACATCCGTGCAGAACACTCGACCGCCTCTTTCGGATGAAACGGGTCCGCCCGGCAGTGCGACACGGCTGGGCCGATCATCGAGGCCATCATTTTCGGCGGGTGGGCTGGCACCTGCCACCTTAGGCCACGGCCTTGCGCCACTATCTTTCGCTTTGGCTCTTGGGTGGCTGCTCGCCAGTGAACTTTGACTTAACTACATTCAACCTCCGTATGTCGAAGAAGGGATTATCCTGCGCCAGCAACACGACCGAGGCGCGAAGAGACACAACCGCAAAGAACCGACGCTCGCCGATCGCATCAAGGCGGGTCCGATTCCTTGGACGAAGCCGTGCGCATCGCTCCCCAGATCGCCGACGCGCTCGAATACGCGTACGAACGCGGGGTGTTCGACGCCTGCACGGCGATTCAAGGTTCGACGATCTGGTGAAGCACAGCGGCATCCCGGATTGACCGGGCCGCGGACTTTGAAATGATTGGCGAAAGCATCTTACACTACCGCATCATCGAAAAACTCGGTGGCGAGGAATGCGTATGGTCTTACAGGACAACCTAGCCAACTCAACAAGCAGCGCCCACACCGCCGCACGAGCGAAGCCAGTGCGACGATTTTTTGTCGCTGGCGTCTGCGCAGCGATCTTTTGGATTGCCGCGTCGTACGCCACGCGCGGGGATCAAATTCCCGTCCACATCAACGACACCGTCGCGCACCTGATTTGGGACTTTGAGCGGATTACATTCCCTTTCGTCATGGCACTTCCCCTCATGCTTGTTGACCTGAAAGGTCTCCCGGGTCTCATTCTCATGCTTGCGGTCGCAGCGGTGATGAACGGAGGCTGGTTCGCGTTGCTCGGCGTGATCGTCCAGGGACTTGTCGCCTGGAGGAGGGAAGCACAGAAGTAACACTGGACCGCTGGCAGGAAGTAAAGAACGTGATATGGAGCAGCCAGTCAATACGAGCCCGCCGTTCGAAAAGGGCGCTCAGCTAGACAGTACAGGTTCTGTTGCGTTTTGTGCTTCCTGTACCACGATTCTACGAGACTTAGGCCGTCCTGCTAGCGAAGGGAGTCGAGCGTAATGTTGCATTTTCCACCGATCCGCCAAGAACCCCCACCGGAAGTGCACCCGTAAGTCCTTGCGCCGTAGCAACCGATTGAGCGTGCTCGGCCCGCCAGAATCACTCGTTTTGGTATGGATCTCGCTGTCTACGCTTGCGGTTTGACTGACGGTTCTTCCGAATAGCTACTTCCGAATTTCGATTTGGCTCGGGTCGGACGCTGCAATCTCGGGCACGCCTCTGTAGCTTGTGACTTTCCCAGTCACGCACACATCTTTGTACTTGGTTTCAGGCTATGCTTTTTCTGCTACCGTCTAGCCCAACCTTGGCATAGACTCCGCAAACAAAGGCTTCTAAGGAACTCAGAAGAAACGCTCAGTAAAGCAAGATGTACAGGTTTATAGAAAGCACCTATGCCTGCATGCAATATGCTCCCGGCAGCAAACTAAGAGGAGGAGTGATATGACAGAAGAGGAAAGCAAGAAAGAAAACAGCAAAGAAGAAGGATTCGGGCAAATATCTCGCAGGGATTTCACCATTGCTTCCATGGCTATTCTCAGTGCCGGTGCGCGGCTTGGCTATGGGCAGAGCCAGAGCGGGGTGCAGACGCAGAGCTATTATCAGCCGAAGCTCAAGGCGACACTGCCCCCGGTTCCGGTAACGCCGGAACAGGCACAAGCGCTATTTCCTGTGGACAAGGCGCCCAGGATCCCGACGATGGACAGGCCTCTCGTCATCCTGTGTTCGTGCCCCGGTTGGCAGGTCGGAGGGAAGCACTATCCCGCCGTACCTATCTCGATTGAAGCTCAGGCCCAGGAACTTGCAGATTCGGTCAAAGCGGGTGCGGTAGCGATTCACGTCCATCCGAGAGATCCCAACACCGGCAACGCCATGATCAGCGGCGCGTTGCTCAAAGAAGTGTTGGATCGCACCTTTGAGAAAGTGGGTGATTGTGTCACTTTCTCCCACACCTGGTACCCGAAGGGGAACGGCGTACTCGACTATGTCACTGAGACCAAAGATCTGTTGGAATGGGGGCAGGGCAACAAATATTGCCAGGGATCGGTTGTGCTCCCTTTCCAAGCCGCCGGCAAGGCTGAGGTAGAGAAGGGGCTGAAGTTCCTTGAAGCCAACGACGTCAAGCCGTTGATCGAGTTCTATGACACTTCGGCCCAAACGCATTTCAAGGAGTTCTTCGACAATGGAGTGATCAGCTCAAAGCCGTGGAACGTCATTGTGAATCTCGGAAAGCACGATGCGACCGCCATCCATCAAGATCCAGGATCCTATCTGAATGCGATTGCGAACCTGGACATTGTGAAGAAAACTTTCCCCGACAGCATCTATGGTTGGCGCACCGGCGGGCGGAACTGGCTCCCGATTGCCGTCATGGGAATCATGATGGGGGTGGACTCGGTTCAGTGTGGAATCGAGGATGCGTATTGGCGCTGGCCTCAGCGCGATGAGCTGATCCCGAAAGCTTCCGAAAGCGTGAAGTGGATCGTTGAAGTCGCGAATATTCTGGGCCGTCGGGTTGTGACGGATCCGAATGAAGCCCGGAAGATCTGCGGAATCAAGCTGACCTCGAAATTAGCATAATGCTCGCGTAGAGGGTTCACCTCTCTTCTTCTACGAGCTGAGCAAGTGTGGCAGGATGGCCTAAGTCGCATAGAATCGAAGGAAGTACACGTCAAAACGCAACAGAACGGTCACCGTGTTGCACGGCTTACTGCTCACTGCAACCTCGCGTACTCCGCTTTAGCTTGCTTCAGGATG
>Ga0187782_10000500_pt1 | contig 26511 bp, 22 predicted proteins | sample 0715_SJ02_MP15_2_FD_132454 | JGI IMG/M metagenome (GOLD analysis project Ga0187782, IMG submission 132454) | Tropical peat soil microbial communities from peatlands in Department of Meta, Colombia - 0715_SJ02_MP15_20_MG | ecosystem: Environmental > Terrestrial > Soil > Wetlands > Peat | place... | reverse complement strand
GCGGGCGCGGCGGCTCTGAACGAGGGATGCGTCAGGATGAAGTCGAGCAGCTCCTCTGGAACCAGCAGCTGCAAGTCGCGCCTTTCCGAGTTCCGGATCGGGATCCTCACCCGGAACGGCAAATTCCCGACATCGCCATAGCTCCTCGACGAGTGTTCGGGCCACGCGCGCAAGTCGCCGGAGGCATGGCGCCAGGCCCTGAAGGTCCAGTGCGTGATGCTCGGGCAGACGGGACCGTGCAGATCCGTCATATAGCCGAGAAATTCGCCGCTCGCGGCGCGGTAAACGCTCGCCATGGATCGCGCCTCCCCAGATGCGATGCCGGCTGAAGACCCAGCGCGCGCGACCATGACGCTTCGATGACGCGAGCGCAACCCCTTTACGACGGCTTTCCCCAAAAATCCGCAATGACTGTAATCTGTTGCGCTTGCGCCGCCTGACCGCGATCGCCGACTGACGCGGCGGGCGGTTTCGGATAATCTGCGCGCCGACAAAATCGCCCGCACAACAACCACGGAAAGCGCCTCGCTTGGACGCGCAAGCTCACAACGTTCCCGATAACGCGTCACGAGCGCCTGCCCCGCTGCTGGAGGCGGTCGGCGTGACGAAGTCCTATGCGACGCCGCAGGGTCTGCTGCCGATTCTCAAAGGCGTGGAGCTGACGCTTTGGCCGAACACGACGACCGCGCTCATGGGCGAGTCGGGCAGCGGCAAGAGCACGCTTCTGCATCTCCTCGCCGGGCTCGACGACGCAGACGCTGGCGAGATCCTTCTCGACGGAGAGCCGCTCTCCAGCCTTCCCGACGCCGCGCGCGCAAAGCTCAGGCGCGAGGCGGTCGGCGTCGTCTTCCAGCAGTTCAATCTCATCCAGAGCCTGACCGTCGCCGACAATCTCGCCTTTCACGCCCGTCTCGCGGGCCGCTTCGACCGCGCCTGGACCGATGCGCTCGCGGCGCGGCTGCGGCTGGCGCCGCTGCTCGCGCGCTATCCCGAGCAGCTCTCGGGCGGGCAGCAGCAGCGCGTCGCCATCGGCCGGGCGCTTGCGGCGCGCCCGCGGCTGCTGCTCGCCGACGAGCCGACGGGCAATCTCGACGAGGCCTCGGCGGACGAGATCATGAGCCTCGCGCTCGAACTCGTGGCGGAGACCGGTTGCGCCTTTCTGATGGTGACGCACAGCGCGCGGCTCGCCGCGCGGCTGCAGCGCGTGCTCACGCTCCATGCCGGCGTTCTCGAGCCCTCATGACCCGGCTGTTCTGGACCCTGCGCACGCTCGCCGGCCACTGGCTGCGCCACCCGGTCAATCTCGCCGCGCTCGTCGCCGGGCTCGCCATCGCGACAGCGCTGTGGAGCGGCGTCGCCGCGCTCAACGCGCAGGCGCGCGCGAGCTACGCCCGCGCGGCGGCGGTCTTTTCCGGCGGCGGCGCGCGCAGCGTCACGCCGGCGCGCGGCGCGCTGTTTTCTCAGGAACTCTATGTGAGGCTGCGCCGCGCCGGCGTAAAAGTCTCGCCGGCGCTGGAAGGCAAGGTGCGGATCGGCGCGCGCGGCTTCCGGCTCGTCGGGATCGAGCCGTTGACGCTGCCGCGCGCGACGCAGCTCGGCCGGGCCTCGGAGCGGCGCGACTTTGGCGGCTTCATCGGCGAGCCCGGCGAGACGCTCGTCGCGCCGCAAACGCTCGCGGAGCTTGGGCTCTCCGAGGGGGACGCGGCGGCGCTCGCGAACGGGCGCCGGCTGCCGCCGCTCGTCGCCAGCGCCGAGGCGCCCGCCGGCGCGCTCATCGTCGACATCGCTCATGCGCAGGAGCTGCTTGAAAAACCCGATCAGCTCTCGCGCCTCCTCGTCGCCGGCGACGCCGAAATCGACGCAGCGGCGCTGGCTAGGCTCGCCGGCGACGCGCTGCGGCTCGCGCCGCGCGAAGAGACGCCGGAGCTCGAAGGCCTGACGCGCGCCTTCCACCTCAATCTCACCGCCTTCGGCTTTCTCGCCTTTCTCGTCGGCCTCTTCATCGTCTACGCGTCCTTTGGCCTGGGCTTCGAGCAGCGGCTGCCGATGATCCGCACCATGCGCGCCGTCGGCGTCTCTTTGCGCGCGCTCGTCGCCGCGACGCTGATCGAGCTCTTCGTCTTCGGCCTCGTCTGCGGCGTAGCCGGCGATCTCCTCGGCTATGTCATCGCCTCCGCCTTGCTGCCCAATGTCGCGGCGAGCCTCGACAGCCTCTATGACGCGCAGGTCTCGACGCGCCTCACGCTCGATGTGAGCTGGACTTTGGGGGGGCTGGCGATGTCGATGCTCGGCGCCTTCGCCGCAGCCGCGACGGGGCTCGTCAAGACGATCCGCCTGCCGATCCTCGACGCCGCGCGCCCCGAGGCCTGGCATGCGGCGCAGCTGCGCCTGGTCGGTCTCCAGGGCGGCGTCGCGGCCTTCGCGCTCGCGACGGCGCTCGCCGCGCTTCTCTTCGGCGAGAGTCTCGAGGCCGGCTTCGTTGCGATCGCCGGGGCGCTGCTCGGCGTCGCGCTCGCCTTGCCCGGCCTGCTCGCGGTCGCCCTGAGCCTCGCCGGCAGGGCTGCGAGAAGCCCGCTCGCGCAATGGTTCTGGGCGGAGGGGCGCCAGCAGCTCGGGTCGCTTTCGCTCGCGCTCATGGCGCTGCTCATCGCGCTGGCGACGAATGTCGGGGTCGGCGCGATGGTGGAAGGCTTCCGCCAGACCTTCGTCGCTTGGCTTGACGAGCGGCTCGTCGCGGACGTGTATCTCGACGCGTCGACCACGGAGGACGCGCGGCGCATCGCGGCCTGGCTCGAGACGCGCCCCGAGGTCGCCGCGATCCTGCCGGTCTGGAAGACCCAGATCAGGCTCTCCGGCTGGCCCGTGGAGGTGCAGGGGATGAAGTCCGATCCGCTCTATCGCGCGCATTTTCCGCTGCTCGCAGCGACCGGAAATCCCTTTGACGCGCTCGCCCGCGGCGACTCGGCGCTCGTCAGCGAGCAACTCGCCCGACGCCTCAAGCTCAATGCCGGCGACGCGCTCGAGCTGCCGACGCCCGCGGGCGACTGGCGCGTGACAGTGGTCGGCATTTATCCGGACTATGGCAATCCCAAGGGCCAGCTGCGCGTCGGGCTCGACGCGCTCGACGCGCGCTGGCCCCAGGCGCAGCGTACAAGCATCAGCGTGACGGCCGCGCCGGGCGCGGCGGAGAAGCTCATGGACGATCTGCTGAAGGCGTTCGGACCGCAAATCGCGCGCCTCGCCGATCAAGCCGAGGTGAAGGAATTTTCGCTTGCCGTGTTCGAGCGCACCTTCGCGGTCACGGCGGCGCTCGATTCGCTGACGCTCTTCGTCTCCGGCGTCGCGCTGCTCGCGACGCTCATGACTCTCGGCGCTGCGCGGACTGCGCAGGTCGCGCCGCTCTGGGCGATCGGCTTGTCGCGGCGGCGCATTGCGGCGCTCGAGTTCGCGCGGATTCTCTTTTTCGCGCTGGCGACGGCGCTCGTCGCCTTGCCGCTCGGCGTGCTGATGGCGTGGCTGCTCGTCGCGGTCGTCAATGTGCAGGCCTTCGGCTGGCGCCTGCCCCTCCATCTGTTTCCGATGCAATGGGCGCAAGTGACGGCGCTCGCGCTGCTGACTGCGGGACTGTCGGGGCTCGCCCCGATCGCGCGGCTGGCGCGCACGTCGCCGGCGGAGCTGCTGAAGGTGTTCGCCAATGAGCGCTGAGCGGCTCCTGCTCGCCGCTGTCCTCATGCTCGCGGCGCCGGCGGCGCGGGGCGAAGACTTCGCGGGCCTTTCGCGCGACGCCTTAGGCTTCGCCGAGGTGAAGCGCGGCGTTCCTGTCGTCTTCCCGCGCGACTTCGGCGTCCATCCCGAGTTCCGCCTCGAATGGTGGTATGTCACCGCCAATCTGAAGGACGATGCGGGCGCGTCCTACGGCATGCAGTGGACGCTGTTTCGCCGTAGCGCCGCGCCAGGGCCGGAACGCGCGGGTTTCGCCAATCAGAGCCTGTGGATGGGCCATGCCGCGGCGACGGCCGTCGACGAGCATGTGTTTGCCGAAACCTTCGCGCGCGGCGGCGTGGGCCAGGCCGGCGTCGACGCGACGCCCTTCAAGGCGTGGATCGACGACTGGTCGCTCGAATCCGCGACCGACGCGCCCGATGCGGGGCTTTCGCAGTTGCGGCTCGCCGCGCGAGGCGCGCGTTTCGCCTATGCGCTGGAGCTCGCGGCGCGGGAGCCGCTCGTCCTGCATGGCGACGAAGGATACAGCCGCAAGTCGGAGCAGGGGCAGGCGTCCTATTATTTCAGCCAGCCGTTTTACTCAGCGAAAGGCGTCCTCACGCTGGATGGGCGGGAGATCAAAGTCTCGGGCAAGGCCTGGCTCGACCGCGAATGGAGCAGCCAGCCGCTCGCAAAGCACCAGACGGGTTGGGATTGGTTCGCGCTGCATCTCGCCAGCGGCGAAAAGGTCATGCTCTATCGGTTCCGGAGCGCGAGCAGCGGGGACGAATTCGCAGGAACCTGGATCGCCAGCGACGGGACGGCGCAGGCGCTGCCCGCGGCCGGCATCAAGCTGACGCCCCTTCAACAGACGCAGATCGGCGAGAGGACGCTGCCGACGCGCTGGCGCGTGGAGGTCGCGGGCCACGGTCTCCAAATCGAGACGACGCCGCTGAATCCCGCCGCCTGGAACGCAACGCGCCTCGCCTATTGGGAAGGGCCGATCAGCTTCCGCGGCTCGCATCAAGGCGAAGGCTATCTGGAGATGACCGGCTATTGAGCACGGCGTCTCAATAGATCGGAAAGCGCGCGCAGAGCGCGGCGACCTCGCGTCGGACGTCGGCGATCCCGCTCGCGTCGTCCGCATCGCGCAGGACGTCGCCGATCCAGTCGCCGATCTGGCGAAACTCCGCCGCCGAGAATCCCCGCGTCGTCCCGGCGTTGCTGGACAGACGCAGGCCCGAGGGCGCCTCGGCCGGTCGCGGATCGAAGGGGAGCAAGTTCTTGTTGACCGCGAGCCCGGCGCGCTCCAGCGCTGCGGCTGCGACATCGCCCGTGACGCCGAAGGGCGCGAGGTCCACGAGCATCAGCCCCGTGTCGGTTCCTCCTGTGACGATGCGGAACCCCCGGCGCTCCAGGGCGCCGGCGAGCGCCTGCGCATTCTCCAGCACCGCTTCATTATAAATCCTGAATTCGGGCCGCAGCGCTTCGCCGAGGCAGGCGGCCTTGCCCGCGACGGCGTGCAGCATGACCGAGCCCTGCACGCCCGGAAAGACGCCGCGGTTGATCTTGCCGGTCAGCGCCTCGTCGTTCCAAAGAACGAGCCCGCCGCGGGCGCCGCGCAGCGACTTGTAGGTCGTCGTCGTGACGACATGGGCGTGGGGAAAAGGATCGGGATGAAGTCCGGTCGCGACGAGGCCGGCGAAATGCGCCGTGTCCGCCATGAGGAGCGCGCCCGCCTCGTCGGCGATGGCCCGCAAGGCTTCGAAGTCCAACGCGCGCGGATAGGCTGAGCCGCCGGCGATGAGGAGCTTCGGCCGCGTGCGGCGCGCGAGGACTCGCACCTCGTCGTAGTCGACGCGTTCGGTCACGCGGCTCACGCCATAGCGCGCGATGCGATAGTCGCGGCCCGTGAGCGTCGCGGGATGGCCATGACTGATGTGCCCACCCGCAGCCGTGTCCATCGCGAGGATCGCGTCGCCTCGCTCGAGCAGCCCCATGAACACGCCGGCATTGGCGTTCGAGCCGGAATGGGGCTGCACATTGGCGAAGCGGCACTTGAACAGCCGGCAGGCGCGCAGGGCGGCGAGCGCCTCGATGCGGTCGGCGAATTCGGCGCCGCCATAGTAGCGCGCGAAAGGGAGGCCTTCGACGGTCTTGTTGGTCAGGATCGAGCCCTGCGCCTCAAGCACGAGGCGCGAGACGATGTTCTCGGAGGCGATGAGCTCCACGCCGTCCTGCTGGCGGCGCAGCTCGCCGCGGATGGCCGCCGCGAGCTCCGGGTCGGCGTCGAGACCCGCGGTGAAATAGCCCTCGTGCAGACGCGACATCGACCGGCTCCCAGGTCACCGAACGACTTCGATTCCTCCAAGCGCCGCCAACTCCGCAGGCGTCGGCGGCTCCCACATCGACTCGACGAAATCGAACATCTCGCGGTCTATGTCGAACGGCGGGTGCTCAGTCTCTCCACGTACGTCGTTGCGGAGCTGAACCCGCTTCCATCGCTCTTCGGCTGGAACGTCAAGCACGTGCAGCTTGACCTGCAGTGAGGCGTTCGCAGCGAGACCCGCATAATGCGCGCGCTGTCTGGCCCCGCCGAAGCCCCAGTCCAGAACGACCGGCAGGCCGCGCGCCGCGACCTCGCTCGCCGTTCGCCACATCAAAGAATGGCAGCGCTCCACCCGTTCGATCGACCAAGCAGGGTCCAGGGGCTTTGGCGCATCCTTCCAGAACAGCGCTGTCATCCACGCGTCGATGGAATAGCGGACGGCGCCGATCTCCTCACAGATCTTGATGGCGTATGTCGTTTTCCCCGCGCCCGTCGAGCCGCAGATGAAGTGCATGACGCCGCGACTCATGATTACCCCAATTTGCTCGGGCGCGGCAAAGGCCGGGCGTCCCTTCCATGCCGCCAGCGGCTCACGCCGCAGCGGCGCAGTCGTCGGCGTCCTCGACCACTGATACGTCTTCGCAGGAATTGGCGAGAAGCCGGGCGAGCAGCGGCGACCGGGGGTCTTCGGCGCGCAGCAGCACCTTGTCGAACTGCGCCGCGAGCTCCAACACAAGGTCGCTCGAATAGGCGCAGAACACAAGGAAGTCATAAGTCTGCGCAAGCGCAGCAATCACGACGCCGATATCGTAACGCGGCTCTGTTTCGGTCTCGCCCGCGATGATCAGATGCAGAGGAGAAAATGCGTCGCGTTGGATCACGTCGCCGAATTCGGCTTCCGCCGCCAAAAGCTCCGCGAGCCCAGCCCGCGAGGCGCCGCTCGCCGTGAGCGCCTCGAGCCCGTCGCTGTCCACGGCGACCAGAATCGCGCGTCCGCGTCGCGACAAGGCGCGCGCCAGCGTTAAGACCGTCGTGAGAGAAGCCGCGGAGCCGACGCCGCCTGCGACCAGCACCTTGACGCAGGGCGCGTCGAGGCGGGCGGCGTCGATGGTCGAGACGATCTGACGGCGATCGGCGCTCCTGACGCCGCGCGTTCGCGGCGGCTCGCGCGCTGAAACTTCGTCTTTGGGTTCTTCGACGTGTTTCGGTTCTTCGACCAACGCCGTCTCGGGCGGGGGCGCAGGCTCCTCGGAAGCCTCGAACGTCGGAAGCGCGGGCGCGAGGCGCGACCCGCCCGAAAGCAGCCCGCCCAGGACGATCGCGCCCATCGACAGCGCCAGCGTCGCAAGCGTCGCGAAGGCGATGGTCAGCGGCTTGTTGGGAAAGGACGGCTGCTGCGGCGCGAGCGCGCGCTGAAAGACGCGAGCGTCGGCGGGCGTCGCCTCGGCGTTCTCGCGCGCCAGCGCCTCCTGATATTTGGCGGCGGAGGTCTCGTATTGGTCCTTGAGCACATGCGCCTGGCGGTCGAGCTCCCGCAGCTTGACATCGTCGGCGTCGGAGGCGCCGACGATCTTCTTCTGCGCGTCGAGCGCCTGCTGGAGATTTTCGACGCGCGCGCCGGCGATGCGGGCGTCGTTCTCGAGCGTGCGCACGACGCGCTCGGCGGCGGCGCGCCCCTGCCGATCGAGATCGGCGAGCTGCGCCTCGAGCTCCTTGACGCGCGGGTGGCCCGGCAGCAGCGTGCGCAGCTCCAGGGCGAGCTGCGCGCGCAACGTCACGCGCTGCTCCTGCAGCCTGCGCATGACCTCGTTGTTCGCCACGTCCGGAATGTCGCCGATGCGGTTCTGCCGCAGCATGTCCTTGAGCAGATGCGCCTTGGCCTGCGCATCCGCCTGGGCGCTGCGCGAGAGCGAGAGCTGCGTGTTGAGGTCGGAAAGATGCTGGGCGTTGATCGTGATGTTGTTGGCGCCGAGCAGCAGCCCGGAGCTCGCGCGAAACGCCTCGGCCTCCGCCTCGGCCTCGGCGACGCGGCGGCGCAGGTCGACGACGAGCGCGCCGAGCGTCTTCGCGGCGTCGCGCGCCGCGCTGCGCTTGGCGTCCTGCTGGAACTCGATATAGGCGTCGGCGATGGCGTTGGCGCAGCTCGCCGCGAGATCCGGATCGCGCGCGTTGAACTCGACCGTCATCACGCGGGTCTTCTGCGGCGAGAGGATCGTGCGCTTGTCGAGGAAGGTCTCGAGGATGCGGTCCTCGGGGCTGACCTTGGTGGGATCGCGCGCCACGCCCAGCGCGATGAGCATGCGCGTCGTGAAGCCGAGGCCCCTGGCCACGGGATCGAGTTCCTCGTCGCCGGCGAGGTTCAACTTCTTGATGGCGCGACGGGCGAGGTCGCGCGACTTCAACAGCTCGACCTGGCTTTGCACGGCCTCGGCGTCGGGCGCCGACTCGTTGATGCGTTCGACCTTCTCGGCGCGCGGCAGGAAGTTTTCCTGACTCTCGAGCAGCAATCGCGCCTCGGCGGTGTAGCGCGGCTTGACGATGTTGACGAAGAGCGCGGCGCCGGCGAGCGCCGCGAGCGTCGGGAGGATGATCCACCAGCGCTTTGCGGAAAGCGCGCGCGCGATTTGCCTGAGATCGAGCTCTCCCGCGACGCCATATTCCTCGTCCTCAACGCGCATCACCCAGGCTCCATCCAAGCTTCGAGGAGAATTATCCAATCATGGTTGCCCGGGCGTTAATCGCGGGGCGCGGGTTCCGGTGAACCTTTGTTAACCACGTCGGCATAATTTTTTCGGCGCGCGCTGCGGCGTTGGCGAATTCGAAACTTCCGGACGGGACCGCAAAATGACGAGACCTCGCGCAGCCTTGCTGAGCGCGCTCCTTGCCGCGGCGGCGCTCTCCGGCTGCGCGGTCCCCGGGGATTACCGTCCCGAACTTCTGGCGACGACGATCTACCAGCCTTACGAACTGTCCGCCGGAGACCGCCTGCGCGTCATCGTCTTCGGTCAGGACTCCCTTTCGAACTCCTACGCCGTCGACGGCGCCGGCCGCATCTCGATGCCGCTCATCGGCTCTGTGCCGGTGCAGGGACGGACGCCAGCCTCCGTCGAGCATGAGATCGCGGCGCGGCTGCGCGAGGGATTCGTGCGCGATCCCCGCGTCTCAGTGGAGGTGGAAGCCTTTCGCCCCTTCTTCGTGCTTGGCGAGGTGCAGACCGCGGGCCAATTCCCCTTCGTCGAAGGCATGACCGCGCGCACGGCGATCGCGATCGCCGGCGGCTTCACGCCCCGCGGCTATCAGGGCGGGGTCGATCTGACGCGCGTCGTGAGCGGCGTGCCGATCACCGGACGCGTGCCGCTCGACACGCCGATCCGCCCAGGCGACACGATCATGGTGCGCGAGCGCATTTTTTGAAAACCGCCCGCCTCGAGCGGAACAGCGGAAACACGGCGAAATTCGCCGGGCGAACAGCCCGTCGAGGGACCTCGCGCCACGGGCGCTCGCCAGCTGGGGCCGCCTCGGCTTCCGTTCACAATCAGCGTTCGGACGGCGCATAGGCGCTGACGCCCTGCGGCAGGCGCTCTTCCACGTCGCCGAAGCGGGCGAGGCGCGTCCCCATCATGTTCTCGAAGGCTTCATGCACCTCGCTCAGCGAGCGCTCCTTGAGCCTGCCGCCCTGCCGCTCGTAGAAAATCGGCTTGTTGGCGCGCGCGGGCTTCGGCAGCAGCTGCGCCGCAGACGCCTCCGGCTCGGCGTCGAGCTTCGCCATGAAACGCGCCGCGTCATCCGGACCGAGGAAGTGCAGGAGGTAGGTTTCCCCGGCGGAGAGGGGACGCCCGACCAGCTCGGCGATCTTGGCCCCGTCATGCTTGAGCATCTCTGCGGCCATCGCAGCCGCGAGATAGGGGTCATTGCGCAGGTTGAGCGTTTCGGCGCGCTTCTTTTCCGCGACGTTCGGACGCGCCTCGTCGCCGGCGATCGCCTTTGCGTGCTCGCCGAGGCCGTAGCGCTCGCCGAAGTCGCGGATCGCCCGCAGCCAGGTCGTGTCGATGAACTGGAACAACCCGCTCGCCGAAGAGGTCGACGCTTTGGCGGCGGGGGCGAAGGAGGACTCCTTGTCGGCGATGCTCATCATGAGCGCCGGGTCCGCGCCGGCGGTGCGCGCCGCCGAAACCACCCGCTCGACGATCGATCGCTGCACTTGCGCCTGGCCGAAGCGGAGGCGCCCTGGTCGATCTTCGCCCACCTTGCCGAGCAGGCGCCGATAGAGCGCGCCGGCCGCTCCGGCGTCGAAATCCGAATCGAGCGCCAAGCCCTCGTCGGGGCCGAAAGAGGCCAGCATGGCCAAAGGCTGCGCAGAAGCGGGCGCAGAGCTCGGGCGCTTGTGCCGCGCCAGCGCCGCGGGCCTCGCGCCGTCGCCGGCGGGCTTCAGGACCTTGACAGCGACAGCGCCGGCCGTGAGCGCCAACAGCAGGCCGACGACGGTCGTCGCCCGCGCCGCGGCCGCGACATTCGAATCGTCCCAGAATTTCAGCTCGACCCGCCCCTGCGATCCGATAAAATCCGAGACCATGCCCCGCAGGGATCGGACGTAATCGCTCTTGCAGATGTTGCGCAGGCGGACCTCTCCTGATTTCATGCGTCCTCGCTAATTCTCCAGAATCGCGAGGCTAATCCGCGGCCTTGGCAAAAAATCGGCGCGCGCCGCCACGCCGCCGTCACAATTGTGCGCGCGCAAATCCCGCCCAATCCTCGATATTTTGGGCCTTTGGGGCAATCGGAGCGACCGCGCCCCATCCGTCGTCACAGTAGCGCCACGAAGCTAGGCGCGCTTTGGCAAGCCTTCGTTAACCACGAGGCGGTCTGGGTTGACCTTTGGTAACTCTATTTTGAACAACTCGCTCGAAAGTGCTTTCGGGCTGACGATTGACGAGTTGGAGCAGCGTCATGAGCGTTACGGGGTTTGAGCAGGCGTATGTCGCTTCGCCTGGGGCAAGGCAGATCTACGCCCGTCCCATCGGCAGCATCGCGGCCTCGATGATGGGCGTCACGGCGTTGATGGCGCTGGGTCTGGGCTACGTCGTGACCAACAAGGCCGCGCGGTCGACCCAGGAGAGCGTCGCCGTGCAGGCGGTAACGCCTCCTGCTGCGCCCGCGACGGAGGCGAAGCAGACGTCGGGCTTCGACTTGACCCTTCCGGAGTTTGCGAAAGAGAAAAAGACCCGGTCGTCCCGCACGGACGCCAGCGGCCGCGAGGAGAATCTGACGCTTGGGCAATTCGCCGCGCAAGGTCCCTATTTGCGGCTGGATTTGCGCACGGCCGGCGCCGAAGCGAAAGCCAATCAGGATTTCTTCCTCGATCTGACGCGCCACGCCGCCGGCGCGGGCCTGGCCGCGATCCGCATCGGGCAGCCTTCGACCCTCGCGACGCGCTTCGGGGCGTTCGAGGCGGCGGACATCCGGTTGTCGCTCGCCGCTCCCGAGGGCGCGGGCGGCGAACGCGCCTGCGTCGCCTTGCGGCTGCCAGCGGGCAAGGCGCCTCTCGAGATCACGGGCTTCATCTGCGGAGCAGGCGCGAAGCCCTTCGACCGCAAGTCGGTCGGCTGCATGATCGACCGGCTCGACTATGCCGCCGACGGCGCCGACCCCGCGCTCGCGGAGTTTTTCCGGACGGCGTCGGACGCGGATCGCGTCAAGGCCTGCGGCGGGTCAAGCGCCGCTGCGGAAAAGGCGAGCTGGATCGAGGCGCACACGCGCGGCGTCGATCCAAAAGTCGAGTCGCTGCCGCCAAAACACACCAAAAAAGCCCGTTGAGCTGCGCCGGGCCTACCGGTCCGGCACAAGTTCCGCTATATTTCGCTGCAGGATGTCCGGCTTGAGAGGAGCCTCGTAGAGATGCGTAAGATCGTCCAACTCGCGGCGGCCCTGAGCCTGATCATTCTGTCCTCCCCTCCGGCGGCGGACGCATCTTCGCGTCATCACGCGCAACGCTCTCATGCTCACGCGCGCCAGCAGGTCGTCGACGCGCGCCGGCCCCTGAACATCGAGCGACGCAGCTTTCTCGACCCCGGTACGCAGGTTCCGGTCGGCTACGGGCGTCAATATGTCGACATGCCGGCCTATGTCTGGGGCGATCCGGTGGCGACCTATCATCGCAGCTGGTTCATGGACGAAAACCTGCATCAGGCATTCGACCCGCAGCCGCGGCGTTTTTCGTCCGATTTCTTCGGACTGAACTTTTGACGAACGCGCCTTCGCCCTTGCCTGCAGGCGTCGATCCCGACGACTTCGAGCGCATCGAGGCGGCCGTCATGGAGACGGCGCGCGGTCGCTGGTTCCTGCTGGAATACGCCCGCCGCCTGCGCGCCGCCGAAACCAAAGAGTTGCTCGACGCGATCGAGCGGCTCGAGCGCCGACTGCATGCGGCCCCGCCTGCGCAACAAGATCCGCGGCTCGCGGCCTTGTCACGGCTGGATCATCTCTCGCCCGAACAGAAGCTCTCCCTTTTCGCCTGAGCGCGGCGCCGGCGCCCAGCCGCGCGCGAGGCAGACGCTGCCGAGGAATTGGCGGGCGCTGTTCTCCCAGGTGAAAGTCTTGGCGTAGCGGAGCGGGATGTTGCGATCGATCTCGAGCGCCTTGAGCGCCGCCTTGCGCAGGTCTTCGTCGAGCACCCCCGCCCCGCTGCCCGCCAGCACGTCGAGCGGGCCCGGCGTCGGAAAGGCTGCGACCGGCGCGCCGCAGGCCATGGCCTCGATGAGCACATTGCCGAAGGTGTCGGTGCGGCTCGGGAACACGAAGACGTCCGAACTTGCGTAAAGCTTCGCGAGCTCCACGCTGTTTTTGACGCCGAGAAAGCGCGTCGTCGGATGCTTGGCCTCCAGCCGGCGCCGCTCCGGCCCATCCCCCGCGACGAGCTTCGTGCCCGGCAGGTCCAGGGAGAGGAACGCCTCGATGTTCTTTTCGATCGCCACGCGGCCGGCGTAGAGGAAGATCGGGCGGGCATAGTCTAAAGACGTGGCGGCGCCGGGATTGAAGGTCGCATGGTCGACGCCGCGCGACCAGCGCAAGATGCGCCGGAAGCCGCGCCCGTAGAGCTCACTGGCCAGAGTCTGGGTCGCGACCATCGTGCCGGCGCCGGCGTTGTGGAACCATTTCAGCGCCGCGTAGGGAACGGCGACCGGAATCCCCGAGCGCGCGTGAATATATTCCGGAAAGCGCGTGTGATAGCTCGTCGTGAAGCAGCGGCCCTCGCGCAGACAGCAGGCGCGCGCGGCGAGGCCGACCGGCCCCTCGGTCGCGATATGGACATGATCGTAGCCTTCGGCGAGCTTGCGCCGCACCGAGCCCGGCGTCGCAAGGGCCAAGCCGATCTCCGGATAGGTCGGCATGGGCACGCAGGCGAAGGCGCGCGGCGTTATGAAGTCGATCGAGGCGCCGAGCTCGCCGGCCGCGGCCGCCATGGACTCGAGGGAACGCACGACTCCGTTGACCTGCGGACGCCACGCGTCCGTCGCGATGAGAATACGCATCAGGCGGCGGCTCTCTCCGAAACTTCCAGGGACATGTTCTGCAGGGCGTTCTCCCCCGCCGCGACGCGCTCGCGCGACGTCGAGAGCCAGCTCAGGATCTCGAGGCGTCCGTCGGCGTGTTCGGCGACCGCCGAGCAGCTTTCTACAAAATCCCCAGTGTTGACATATTGCACGCCGCCGATGTCCTTGATCGCCGCGTGGTGAATGTGGCCGCACACCACGCCGTCGACGCCGCGCTTGGCGGCTTCGGCGGCGAGAGTCGCCTCGAAGTCGCCGATGAAGTTCACCGCGTCCTTGACCTTGAGCTTCGCCCAGGCCGAGAAGGACCAGTAGCCCCAGCCGAAGTGGCGTCGCCACCTGTTGTAGTGCGTGTTCAGCACGATCGCGGTTTCATAGGCCCAGTCGCCGAGGAAGGCCAGCCAGCGCGCGTGCCGTACCACGATGTCGAACTGGTCGCCGTGGATGACGAGCAGCTTTTTGCCGTCGGCCGTCTCGTGGATGGCGTGCTCGGCGACCTCGACGCCGCCGAAGTTGTTGCCCGTATAGTCGCGCGCGAACTCGTCGTGATTGCCGGGGATGTAGACGACGCGCGCGCCCTTTCGCGCCTTGCGGAGCAGCTTCTGGACGATGTCGTTGTGGGCCTGCGGCCAGTACCAGCCCTTCTTCAGGCGCCAGCCGTCGACGATGTCGCCCACGAGATAAATCGTGTCGGCGTCGTTGTGGCGCAGAAAATCGAGCAAAAGCTCGGCCTGCGCGCTGCGCGAGCCGAGATGCAGGTCTGAGAGAAAAATCGTGCGGTAGCGGGTCGACGCGGATTCGTCCATGGCGAAATCCCATTCCGTTCAAGCGCGCGCCGCGCTGCGCCGAAGACCTCAGTGGGCGCTTCTAAGACCAGATTCGCATTGCGAATTCATGACAGGAGATCTTGCGCAAGGTCATCTGATTCGAACAAAATCGGCGCACGAACGAGGCGCGCCGATTCGCTCCAGAAGCTTGGAAGACGGGCGTCGAAAGTCACGGAAGGCGGACATTCGTGAAGCAAAAGCGCTGGCGCTCTCGGGCCTCGTCCGGGGCTGCTCCCGACATTTGCGGCGGGACGCTCCTCGATTGACGCTCGCCGAACTAACCGCATTCTGGCGCAGCGCGCGCCGGAGCGCCGACCGGAGCGACGAGCTGCGCCTGTGCGCGGTCATGGCCTCGGTCTATGCGATCGTCGGCGTGCAGCTGCCGTTCCTCCCCATCTGGCTCGGCGCGCGCGGCTTTGACGCGACTGAGATCGCGGCCCTTCTCGCAGCGCCGCCGGCCATCCGCATCTTCTCGACCCTCGTTTCCTCCCGCATCGCCGACCGCTGGCGCCGGCACGGCGCCGTGCTCGTCGTGCATCTTTTCGGCTCGGCGCTCGCTTTCGCCCTGCTCGGCCTGACGTGCGGGTTCTTGGCCACGCTCGCCGCGATCGCCCTGCTCGCGATGGCCCAGGGCCCGGTCAACAGTCTTGCGGACGGCATGGTCCTCGGCGAAGCGCGCCAGCGCAGGCTCGAGGGGCGGGGAACATTGCACTATTCCTTCATTCGCGGCTTCGGCTCGCTCGCGATCCTTGTCGTTCTGCTCGCAAGCGGACCGGTCGCGGCGGCGATTCCGAACGGCGCGCTCATCTGGCTGATCGGCGGCGTCGCGCTGGCGGCGGCCATAAGCGCATTTCTGGCGACCAGCGGACTGGCGGGCGCCGGCGCGCGCCGCGAGACCGATGTCGCCGAACAACCGCTCGAAAAGCCAGTCCTCGTTGCGATCGTCGTCGCCGCGGCGACGCTCATCCTCGTAAGCCAGGCGCTGTCCTTGGGATTCGCCTCGCTGCATTGGAAGGCGAAGGGTTTCGACGACGGCTTCGTGTCGCTCGGCTGGAGCGCGGCGCTCCTGACCGAGGTCGCCTTCTTTTTCCTCGCCGCCCGCTGGTTCGGCGGCGAACGCAACGCTGCGCTGCACCTGTCGCTCTCCGGCGCGGCGGCGGTGGCGCGCTGGCTTTGGATGGCGAGCGACCCGGGCGCCTTGGGCATCCTGAGCGCCCAGGCGATGCACGGCCTGACCTGCGGCGCGGCGCAGCTCGGCCCCGCATATCTGCTCGCCCGCCTCGCCGGCCCGACGCGGCTCGCCCAGGCGCAGGGGTGGCTCGCCGCGGCCTATGCGGCGGGCCTGAGCCTCACGACGCTCGCCTGCGGCCCGCTTTACTCGCGCTATGGCGAGAGCAGCTATCTGGCCATGGCGGCGATGGCGGCGTCGGGCTTCGTCCTGTCGCTCGCGGTGAAGCGGGCAATAGACAGAGAAGAGCGGGCGCCAGCGAGGTGAGCCTGCCGCGACGCCAAAAAAACGCCGCGTTGGGTCGCCGCCAGCGACGACTTGGCCTTGCCAAGATCGTTGTCGCTATTATACGGACGCCTCCCGGCGAACGGGCTTCCAAGGCGCCGCCCAAGGTGAGAGCGCTCGCCCGAACTTTCGCTGCGCGACGGTCGAGCCTCTCGCGAGACTTGCAGTTGATCGAATGCAAGCTGTCCAAAACTTTAAAGCTCCTAAGCAGGTAAGGCATCGAGATGGGTCTCCGCGGCGCAGAAAAGGGCTATCGAAATCGCATCATTTTCGCGAGCCTGGTGGGAACGACGATCGAATTTTTCGACTTCTACATCTATGCGAGCGCCGCCGTATCCGTTTTCCCGTTGCTGTTCTTTCCGTCCGGAACCGAAAGCGCCGCCCTGCTCGCCTCCATGGCGACATTCGGCGTTGCGTTTATCGCCCGCCCGATCGGCTCGGTCGTGTTCGGGCACTTCGGCGATCGGGTGGGTCGGAAAGCGACGCTCGTCGGATCGCTGCTGCTGATGGGCTTGGCCACATTCACGATTGGCCTGTTGCCCACCTATCATCAGATCGGCTTGTTTGCGCCCGTTGTCCTCACGATATTGCGTTTCTGCCAGGGCGTCGGCCTCGGCGGCGAGTGGTCCGGCGCCGCATTGCTCGCGACAGAGACGGCCGATCAGGGCAAACGCGCTCAGGCCGCCATGTGGCCGCAGCTGGGCGCCCCATTCGGGTTCATACTGGCCAATGGCTTCTTCCTGCTGCTCACGATCGTTTTCAACTTCGATTCGACCCAGGCCAGGACCGACGAACGCTTTCTGACCTGGGGCTGGCGGCTTCCCTTCCTCCTCTCGATCGCCTTGGTGACGCTCGGCTTGTATGTGCGCCTCAAGCTTCAGGAAACTCCGGTTTTCGAGCGCGCTGTGGAAAGGGGTGAGAAACTCAAATCACCACTGGTTCATGTTTTCAAAAACAACATAAGAGAGATAATTCTCGGAACATTCATAATGGTTGCGACATATGGGCTTTTTTATCTGATGACGACGTGGATATTATCCTTCGGCATCGGCAAGGTTCAGCTAGGAAATCTGGGTATTGGGTATCGTGACTTCCTTGTATTGCAACTTGCGTCCGCCGTGTTATTCGCGGCCTTCATCCCGGTCGCCGGATACCTGGCGGACAGAATCGGCCGCCGAACGCTTCTCCTTATCGTGACGACGCTTATGGTCGCTTTCGGCGTCAGCTTCGGATTTTTTCTTTCTCGGGATCTCATGGGTTTCGGCGAGACGGCCAATCACGCCCGAATGCTGGCTTTCCTGAGCGTCGGCATGTGCCTGATGGGGCTGAGCTTCGGGCCGATGTCGGCCTTGTTGCCGGAACTGTTCCCGACGAACACGCGATACACGGGGTCCGGCGTCGCCTATAATTTTGCGTCTATTCTTGGAGCCGCGTTGACGCCGTTCATTGCGACCTGGCTGTCACAAAACTATGGGGCCGGCTCAGTGGGCCTTTATCTCGCCGCGTTGGGAGGCCTGACGATATCCGCGCTTGTCCTGAGCAAAGAGACGAAATCGACGGATCTCGACACCATGATCGATGAAGCCGCCACGATCAGCATCGAAACAACGTCACCCTGACTCTGGGAGCTCATTAAAACCAGTTGGCGATGGGGCCTCCGCTCCGGGGCGTCGTTATAAATCCCCCATGCGAGACGAACCAGACAGCCCTGCCTCTTGTTTTGAGAGGGACGAAATTGCTGGCGGCGCGCTTGACGGCGAATTCGCGATCCGCCTCGGTCGTCGCGGAGTCGCTTGGCGCCTCGGCGTTTTGCCTCAGCCTGGCCTTTCGGCGCTTATGGGCGATGGAGATACCCACCCGTATTCCCCCTCAGGCTGAAGCGCGGCTAGCTAGTGTCTTGCGTCAGCCGATTTGAGGGCGGCGATGCGAGCCTGGAGGCTCGCCCGAAAACCCATCAGTTTGGCTGACGCAAGCCACTAGGGGTGGCGACGCCTGTGAGATTCATGCTCTGACCCGCCGCTGTCCGTGCGTTTCTCCGCGTTTATCACTTCATCGACATCATGCGCGACGCTTCCTTGCGGATGGGCATATTGTCCTGGATCACGGTAATCGTTCCTTGCCAGATCTTCACGGATCTTGACCAAAGAAAACATTCCTCCCATTTCCGCTGGACCAAATTGACCTTTTCCTGATATCATAGGCAAAGTATTGTCAGGACCAGGCATCACCATCTTGTCCATTTCGGCCATCCCCGACTGGCCCATCGGCATATAGCCAGGCGCCAGCCTGCTGATCGCTTTGACGATTTCTTGTCTTTGCTTGACCCCGATGAAGTTGCGCACACTGTGCCCCATCGCATTCATCGTGTGATGCGACTTGTGGCAATGAATTGGCCAATCTCCCGGATGTTCGGCGACGAATTCCGCTGCACGGATCGCGCCGACCGGCACGTCGGTCGTCGACTCGGGCCATCGGCCGGCGGCTGGAGTCCAACCGCCGTCGGTCCCCGTCACCAGCAGGTGATGGCCGTGCATGTGGATTGGATGATTGGTCATCGATAGATTGGCCATGCGCAGGCGGACCCGATCGCCGCGACGCGCCACCATCGGATCAATTCCGGGAAAGACGCGACTGTTCCAAGCCCAGATGTTGAAGTCGGTCATTTCGGCGACCTGGGGCATGGAACCTCCGGGATCGACGCGGAAAGCGCTCATCATGAACACGAAATCGCGATCGACGCGCATGAAGCCTGGGTCGCGCGGGTGAACGACGAACATGCCCATCATGCCCATCGCCAACTGGATCATTTCGTCGGAATGCGGATGGTACATGAAGCTTCCGCTCTCATTGGTCTCGAACTCGTAGACGAACGTCTTGCCGGGCGGGATGTGGGGCTGCGTGACGCCGCCAACCCCATCCATTCCTGCCGGAACAGCGAGGCCGTGCCAATGAACCGCGGTGTGCTCCGGCAGCCTGTTCGTAACAAAGATGCGGACCTTGTCGCCCTCGACCGTCTCGATCGTCGGTCCAGGCGACGTTCCGTTATAGCCCCAGAGATGCGCCTTCATGCCCGGAGCGAACTCACGCAGCACAGGCTCGGCGATGAGATGGAACTCTTTCCAATCCCCATTCCTGTGGCAAGGCAGAGACCAGCCGTTAAGCGTGACGACAGGCTGATAGTCGAGTCCGCTCGGAGACAACGGCGGCTGCGTCTCTACGCTCGTCATCCGGGGGGCTTCAGGGATCGCCATGGCCTGCGCGCGTTCGCCGATCGTCGCCGCGCTCGCCAAGGCGCAGGCTGAATTCAGGAACGCTCTCCTTGACATCACGGACGATCTCGTCGTGCTGGCGTTCATGGCTGATCCCTTTCATTATCCGCGACCGAAGCTTTGACGGCTTTTCCTTCCGCTGGAGGGAAGCCGCCGCCGCGGATAGCCACGCGAAGCTCGACATCGGCGAGCCAAAAATCCCGCTTTGCTTCAATCGCGGCGATCGAAGCCTGCGCCCGTCGTCGGGCGTCCTCGAGCAACACAAATACGTCCACGATCATCGCGTTATAGCGCTTCAGCGACTCCGCGGAGATGAGCTCATGCAAGGGCGCGATGCTGCGCTGGTGACGCATGGCGATGTCATGAGCCGCGCGATAGCTTTGATAGGCTTCACGTGCTTGCGAACGGACGTTGACCATCCTTTCGGCAAGCAGATTGGCTGCTTCTAGCCAGCGCTGTTCGGCTTCGCGAACGCGCGTCTCGCCCAGATCGAAGATCGGAATTTCGATCGTCGCGCCGGCCCCCGCGTCGTTGAATTGCACCTTCTCCGAGCCGACGTCCTCTCGTGTGATCTTTCCGAGCGCCGAGAGCTGAAAGGCGTCCAGGAAGCGGGTGGAGCTCGACAAGCCAAGCGACTTCGCCAACGCGGAAAGCTCCTTGCGCGCCGCTTGCAAATCCAGGCGTTGCTCGACCGCCACGCGCTCGACCGAGGGCATGGCGAGCGGTCGCGCCGGGAGCGCGGGCAACGCGGCAGGCAACGCTTGAGACAAGTTGTCCTCCAACAGGCCAAGCGCGCGCACCAGTCGCTCGCGCTCCGCTATCTCGCTCTTGCGCGCGGTGGTCAGCTTGGCCGCGATTTCCTCCTTGACGAGCTGATCGCGGGCCTCATCCAGCCGGTTCATCGCGCCGGTCTCATCCAGCTGCCGCGCGAGCTTTGCGGCGACATCCGCGGATAAGGCGATTCTCTCAATGATGCGAACCTGCGCACGAGCCGCAACTGCCCGATAGTAGGAGCGCCGCGCCTCGGCGGCGACGCGCAAGGTCGCCTCCGCCGCTTCGAGTTGCGCCGCCTCAAAGCGGTCCGCCGCGATTTCGGCGCGCGCCGGCAGAGTCGCGAGAGCAAGAATATCAGCGGCGACAGCCGCTTCGATCTCTGCGGAGAGGCTTCCCGCAATCCCCCCGAGCGAAACCCTCGGGTTTGGCGGCAGGCTTTCCCGAATCTTGATCGCTTCGGCGACGCCCAGCCGATTGTAAGCGGCCTGAAGTCCCCGGTTCGAACGCAGGGCGATTTCTACCGCTTTGGCCGGCGTCAGCGAGCCGCTCAGCAAATGCGCCACGCGGGCGCTGTTATCGGAAGCCTCCTCCGGCGTCCGGAGCACAACCGCATCATGGCTCATTTCGCTTCGCGCAGCGGCGCCGACCGCGCCCAAGCCGCCGTCTTGAGAGAAGCTCGCGCAAGCGGAGAGCAGCGCGGCCGAGCAAGAGACGCCGATCGCCCTCAAGAGCGATGCGCGCTTCCAGGAGCCGTCCCCAGCGGCGACGAACGCGCTGAGGCTCAGGCCGGTCGCTTGCGCCGACCGCAGTGGGGCGACCGCGCGACGCAACGTGTGGACAGCGACGGCCTCTCTCTCGCAGGAGAAGCCGCAGAGATGCGATAACATGAAGTCCCCCGGACGTCGGCCGAACGTTTTGCGCGGGACCAGGCCGCGCGACTCTCGCTAAGCGAGAGAAACTCTCGGGGGACGCGCGAGGCGATTTGGCGAAAGATTCTCGTGTTCGCTCCGTTTCGAGGCGAACACGGCCAGAGCCGCCGCCCGACCTACCGGCTCAATTGTGACGGGTGGCGCACACAGCGCAATAGAACAAATTAGTTGGCACTCCGCCCCGCCATGCCCGTTTGACGAAACTTGTCCCCTGTGGTGATCCGCCGTCTGCGCGTGATCCGCCAAATCCGCTCGATCACCTTGCGGCGCGGCGTGGAGGTGCGCTCGGCAAGGGGCAGCAACCGCTTCAATGGCGCCGTGGCCAAGCTGCAAGCAATCCCCACCCTGCGGCGTCGACATTGAAGCCGACGCCGCAAGCAGAGCGAGAAGCGCGATCGTAACAATCGCCCTTGCTATGCGCCTCATGCGAGTGGGCAAGTCTTCCATCGAGTCGGAGCTGGAATGGCTTTCGAGCAGCAGGTGCTAATGCACGGACATGGCCAAACCATGTCATTTTGAATCGCCGCAGGAACGCTTAGCGCAATTTCCTCCGCCGCTGCTTGATTTTTAGGCTTTCGAGGATGCGGCGTCGACGGGGCGCGATGTCTCTCATCGATCCCGGCGGCGCTTCTTGTCGATGTCCAGCGACTTGCCGATGATGTGCTTGTCGCGGCCGATCACATGCGCGCTGGAGCCGACGATGAGCGGGTCGGGGCCGTGCGCGACGTGCTCGTCCTTGTTCGGATATTCGAGGCTCGCCAGAAAATGCTGCATGCAGTTGAGGCGCGCCCGCTTCTTGTCGTCGGACTTGATCACGACCCAGGGCGCGTCGGCGGTGTCGGTGAAGAAGAACATCGCCTCCTTCGCCTCGGTGTATTCATCCCATTTGTCGATCGAGGCGCGATCGATCGGCGACAGCTTCCATTGCTTCAACGGGTCGGTCTCGCGCGCGGCGAAGCGGCGCAGCTGCTCCTCGCGCGTCACCGAGAACCAGTATTTGTAGAGCCGGACGCCGGAGGAGACGAACATGCGCTCGAGCTCGGGACACTGGCGCATGAAATCGAGATAGTCGTTGGGCGTGCAGAAGTTCATCACGCGCTCGACTCCGGCGCGATTGTACCAGGAGCGGTCGAAGAAGACGATCTCGCCCGCTGCGGGCAAATGCTCGATATATCGTTGAAAATACCACTGCGAGCGTTCGCGCTCGGTCGGCTTCTCCAGGGCCACGACGCGCGCGGCGCGCGGGTTCAGGTGCTCCATGAAGCGCTTGATCGTCCCGCCCTTGCCCGCGGCGTCGCGGCCCTCAAACAGCAGGACGATTCGCTGCCCCGTCTCCTTGACCCAGCTTTGCGCCTTGAGCAGTTCGACCTGCAGCGGCGCCATGTGCTGCAGGTAGAATTTCTCGGTGAGACGGCTGCGATAGGGAAACTCCCCGCTCTCAAAGGCGTGGCGGATGCTTTCCTGGTCTGCCTGCGGGGCGCGCAACCTCTCGCGAACCGGCTTCACGGGCCCTGGAACCGCGACATCGGCTGGGCGCTCCCGAAGTTCTTCCATCGCGCGATCGGCTTTCTTTTGTTGGAGCTGAGCCAAGCAGTCTCTCAGTTAAGCGGAGTCCCAACAAGAGCGCAAATCGCCGCGGGTCGCCTCGCTTTGGGAAAGCCGCCGGCGATCTGTCCGGGTCCGGGAGAGGAAGGTCTCAAAGAGCTACTTGCGCTGCACAGATTTGAGATAGGCGAGCAGCGCCTCGATTTGGCTTGGCGAGAATTGAAACCTCGGCATCTCGTCGCCCTCATGCCCGACGAGTATGCCTTCCGCGAGCGCTTCCTGAAGATCCGCGAGCGGATATTTGCGTCCGAGCATCCAAAACGGCGGCGATTTCGGATTAGGGCTGGCGCCCCGGGCGCCGATCGCATGGCATCGGCTGCAATTTGCCCGCGCGATGGCGGCGCCGCGCGCAATCGAGTCATTCGCGCCGGCCGGCGCCGAGATAACCAGGCTGGCGAGAACGATCCAGGCGATGCGCATCGACGGCCTCTCCTTAGCGCGCGACCAGCACCGAGCATTTGGCGTGGCGCACGATGGTCTTGGCGTTGGAGCCCAACAGATAGGTTGACATGCTCGGTCGATGCGAGCCCACGACGATGAGGTCGGCGCCCCACTCCTCCGCTTCCGCAAGGATCTCGGAATACACTCCGCCGAGCCGCAGCACGGAACTCAAGAGATCTTTGGGATAGTCGATCTTTGCGACCTCCGTGGCGAGCTCGGCTTCGGCATTGTCGCGGATCTGCTGGTCGAGCTCCGGCGGCAGGTAGTCGAGGAACGCCATCGGCGCGGGCGAGGCCACGCTGACGATGCGCAGCTGGCCGTTATTGAGCTTGGCGTGCTCGACCGCGGCGTCGAGCGCGAGCTTCTTCATGGCCGGCTCGGTGAGGTCGATCGCGGCGAGAATCTTCTTATACACTTAACGCCTCCCTATGTTCTGCGCTTCGCATCCGGATATGCCGCTTCAACATAACATGATTGCGCTTGAAGGGCTTCGTCAGCGCGTCCCTTGGTCGCAGCGGGCGCGTCTGTGCGGCTCGGTCTCCCTAAGCCCAAATCCTGCTAAACGCCGGAGGCGGGCCTGCAAATTCCTAATTGGCTCGCCGTCGCCACGCCTCGCGGCGAAAATTAATCACCCCGACGCATCTTTGCTGGATGCAACCTCGTTCCGGAGAAGCGCATGCTGAAGCTCTACAAGCGCATCGACCGACGACTGGCCTATTGGGAAGCCTGGATCAACGAAGACGAGGGCACGATCGTCGAACATTGGGGTTTCGTTGGCGAGACTGGCGACAGGCGAGACCATCCACTCCCTCGCGAGCGATCGCTGCGCCCTGAGGCCCTCGTCAAGGAGACCTTGCGCGAGGCGATCCACGCCGGCTACGCTGCGATCCCAACGGAGGAGCACGCGCGGCTCGTCGTAGAATTTCCCTGGGCTTCCGCATCCGCGGCGGCGCTTCTCGCCAAGCGCCATGAGCTGGAGGATCGCCTCAACGAGACTTTGGGCTGGACCGGCCTTGGCGCCTGTGATGGAGGCAGCGCCGGCTCGGGCACGATGGAGGTTTGCTGCTTGGTGGTCGACTACGCGCTTGCCCAAGCCGTCGTCGCAGCCGACCTCAAGAACACGAAGTTTGGCGATTACACCCGCATTTACGATGGAGGCGAGCAGGGTCACAGCTGACCGTTCGCGAGGTCCAGGATTCGCCCGTTTTTGCGTGCAAATGGCAGCGTTCTTGCTGCGCGCCGACGCATTCGCCCGGAGAACCAGATGTGTGGCATTGTGGGAATCATTGGCGACGCGCCGGTCGCCCCTCGTCTCATCGAGGCGCTGCGGCGGCTCGAATATCGCGGCTACGACTCGGCGGGCGTCGCGACGCTGGAGAACGGCAAGATCGCGCGCCTGCGCGCCAGCGGCAAGCTGCGAAATCTCGAGGAGAGGCTCGCGCAGACGCCGCTCAAAGGCCACATCGGGCTTGGCCATACGCGCTGGGCGACGCATGGGCGCCCGACCGAGAACAACGCCCATCCCCATGCGAGCGCGCGCGTCGCCGTCGTCCATAACGGCATCATCGAGAATTTCCGCGAGCTGCGCGAGGCGCTCGCCGCCAAGGGACACGCGTTTGCGACCGAGACCGACTCGGAAACCGTCGTCCATCTCGTCGAGGACGGACTGCGCGACGGCGCATCTCCAAAGGACGCCGTGGCGCGCGCGCTTACGCGGCTCAGGGGCGCCTTCGCGCTCGTGTTCCTGTTCGAAGGCGAGGAGAACCTGCTGATCGGCGCGCGGCGCGCCTTGCCGCTGGCCGTGGGCTTTGGCGCAGACGGCGTCTATCTCGGCTCCGACGCGCTGGCGCTCGCGCCCTTCGCGACCGAGATCGCCTATCTCGAGGAAGACGATTTCGTCACGCTGACGCGCGAGAAGGCCACGTTCCATGACGCCTCCGGCAGGGAGGTCGCACGCGCCAGGCGTCCGCTGCAGGCGGGCTCGCTGCTCGTCGACAAGGGCAACTACCGCCATTACATGGCGAAGGAAATCCATGAGCAGCCGGAGGTCGTCGCCCGCACGCTCGCCCATTACCTCGATCTCGCGCACGGGACGGTGCGGCTGCCGTTCGACCTTAAGTTCGACCCGAAGACGCTGTCGCGCGTGACCATCGCCGCTTGCGGCACGGCCTATCTCTCGGGCCTCGTCGCGCGCTACTGGCTCGAGCGCTTCGCGCGCCTGCCCGTCGAGATCGACATCGCCTCGGAGTTCCGCTACCGCGAGGCGCCGCTGCCCGAGGGCGGGCTCATGATCGTCGTGTCGCAGTCGGGCGAGACGGCGGACACGCTCGCGGCGCTGCGCTACGCCAAGGCGCAGGGCCAGCACGTGCTCGCAATCGTCAATGTCGACAGCTCGACGATCGCGCGCGAGAGCGACACGACGGCGCCGACGTTGGCCGGCCCCGAAATCGGCGTCGCCTCGACCAAGGCCTTCACCTGCCAGCTCGCAGTCTTCGCCTGTCTGGCGCTCGCCTTCGGACGCGCGCGCGGCGTGCTGACGGAAGAGCAGGAGCGGGCGCTCGTCGCCGAGCTCGTGGCGACGCCGGCGCTGATCGCGCAAGTAAGCCGCGACGAGTCGCGCTTCGAGAAGGTGGCGCGCGACGTGGCGCGGGCCTCGAGCGTTCTGTATCTGGGGCGCGGCCCGGCCTATCCGATGGCGCTCGAGGGCGCCCTGAAGCTCAAGGAGCTGTCCTACATCCACGCCGAGGGCTACGCCGCGGGCGAATTAAAGCACGGGCCGATCGCGCTGATCGACTTCTCGATTCCCGTCATCGTGCTCGCCCCGCCGGACGCGACGCTGGAGAAGACGGTCTCGAACCTGCAGGAGGTCGCGGCGCGCGGCGGCCATCTGATCCTGATCGGCCCGCAGAGCGCGCGCGAGGCGGCGGCGGCGGAGCTTGCGGGCTTCATCGAGATGCCGGAGGAGGTCAAGGGCGCGTTCGCGGCGCTCGTCTATGCGATCCCGGCGCAGCTGCTCGCTTATCACGTGGCCGTCTTCATGGGCAAGGACGTGGACCAGCCGCGGAATCTGGCGAAGAGCGTCACTGTCGAGTGAAGGGCGCGGGCGGCGGCGGGTTTTCGGAGGGGCGGACGCGGACTGTTCTTTGGCATGTCGTCGTTGACGTCGCGCCGACCGGGGGGATGCTTCGCTCCCCCGATCGAGCGCTTCAGATCAGCGGCAATAGGCGTCCCAGAGCACGAAGCCGGGCTGCGCCGCGACCAGGCCTCCGTTCGCGCTCTCCGATCCGGCCGAGACGCTTACGCCGACCTCCTGAAGCTGAGCGCCTCCAAATTGGATGATCGACGTCGCTACAGGAAGAAGCCCCGCGGCTTCCACAGGGGACCCGAGATCATCGCATTCCCGGCTGTGCGATCCCGTTAGAAAGAACGAAGCGCTCGGCGTGAGAAGCTTTTCGGCATCAAACACATAGCCGCCTATTTTTGTCGAAGCCGCCGGCCCAAGAAGGCGCCCGCGTCCACGCACTCCCAGGCGAAACCGAAATCGGTCTCCCTTTCGTTCCATACTTCGAACAGCG